>ERZ1027229.921-NODE-921-length-14343-cov-5.176582_pt1 | contig 14343 bp, 8 predicted proteins | sample MGYA00519245_ERZ1027229 | MGnify/ENA primary metagenome ERZ1027229 (study PRJEB26926, sample SAMN06164466) | human gut metagenome | biome: ENVO:00009003; feature: ENVO:2100002; material: ENVO:00002003 | host: Homo sapiens | place: USA | collected 2012 ...
GAAATATACCTTCCGTGGCTTTGAAGCACTTCCGGAGGATCCGGAACATTTGGAAGACAAGTTTTATGGGTTTGTCTTTCAGGACAGTGATTTTTCAAAATGGATTGAAGCGGTTGCTTATTCCCTGACACAGTATCCGGATCCGGAGCTTGAGAAAATTGCAGACGGGGCGATTGATATTGTCTGTGCGGCGCAGCAGGATGACGGATATCTGGATACCTACTATATTATTAATGGCAAGGACAAGATTTTTACTAACCTGAAGGACAATCATGAGCTTTACTGCTTTGGTCATCTGACAGAAGGAGCAGTTGCTTACTATCAGGCAACCGGTAAGGATAAGCTGTTAAAGGCAGCAGAACGCTTTGCGGATTATATTGCCAATTATTTTGGTGAGGAGGAAGGAAAATGCAAGGGATATCCGGGACATGAAATTGCAGAAATGGCACTGGTGCGCCTGTATGAAGTAACCGGTGAGGAACGTTATCTTCAGTTAAGTGAGTTTTTCATTAATGAGAGAGGAACACGGCCGTATTACTTTGATATTGAACAGAACCTGAAGCTTACGGAGAAAGAAAAGAGTGAATTGCGCTATCAGTATCATCAGGCACATTTACCGGTTCGTCAGCAGGATGAGGCAGTTGGACATGCAGTTCGTGCCGTGTACCTGTATTCCGGAATGGCTGATATTGCAAGAATTACAGGAGATGAGACACTCTATAAGGCTTGCGAAACACTGTGGGATAATATTACCAATCAGAAAATGTACGTAACAGGTGGCATTGGAGGAACACATATCGGAGAAGCCTTTTCCTTCCCGTTTGACTTGCCGAATGATACTGCCTATGCGGAAACCTGTGCATCCATCGGGCTTGTTTTCTTTGCAAGAAGAATGCTGGAGATTGCACCGAAGGCAAAATATGCGGATGTTATGGAGCGTGCTCTGTATAACGGAATTTTAAGCGGTATGGCACTGGATGGTAAGAGCTTCTTTTATGTGAATCCTCTTGAGGTTAATCCGGAAAGCTGCCATAAGGATGAGCGTAAATTTCATGTAAAGCCTGTAAGACAGAAATGGTTTGGCTGTGCATGCTGCCCTCCGAATCTGGCGAGACTATTAAGCTCTATCGGTTCCTATGCTTACACGGAAAATGAGGATACACTTTTCGTACATCTTTATATGGGAAGCCTTCTGACAAAGAAAGTAAAGAATCAGGATGTGGATGTACAGATTCAGTCCGAATTTCCATGGAATGGTAAAGTAAAGGTTACAGTCCGTGCAAAGGGGACAGACTTCAAACTGGCATTACGGATTCCCGGCTGGTGCGATTCGTTTACTTTACAGTATGATGGACAGACCATTCATGGCTTGACGGATAAAGATGCGGATACATCAGTGGTGGATTTCAAGAGAACCAAAATGGGAGATGGTTACCTGTATATCAATGGATTTGATCAGGAGGAAGAAATGATTACTCTGGATTTCCCAATGGAGCCGCAGTGGATTGTGGCAAATCCTGCGGTACGAGAGGATGCCGGTAAGGTGGCATTACAGAGAGGCCCCATTGTATATTGTCTGGAAGAAAAGGATAATGGTGCAGATCTGCATCTGCTTTCGGTAGATCCCACGAAGCAGCCGGTTTCTTTTGATATGAAGATTCAGGAGGAAGAGGTTATTGCATTAAAGGCACAGGGACAACGTGAAATACAGGATTCTTCAGATCCGGATGCCAGTCAGTCTGCTCTGTATGCAGAATATCACGTTCCGGAAAAGGAATCGATCGAGCTGGTTTATGTTCCTTATTATACCTGGGCGAACCGTGGAGAAAATGAGATGCAGGTATGGACAAGAACCGTTTAATAAATACCGTTCTGTAATAATTGTAATTTAGTAACTATTCAGAGCCATGCAAAATTGCTTTCTGTGAATGCTTGCATTCATACAGAACAGCAATTTTATATGGCGAAGTAACCTCAATGAGTAAAACTTGAGCTGCGTTAGCAGCGGTTTTACGAATGAGATCTGAATAGTTACGTAATTTATTCAATTTTCTGGAGGTATGGAATGAAATATTTTGTGTATATTTGCACTAATAAAATAGGATACGTAGCTAAAATTGCTTAAAAGATCAATTAAAACATGTTTTATTCGAAAATTTTCGAAAACATATACGAAAACTGTCCGATTACGGTTGTAAAACTTGTGGAAATCTCCTATAATGATATTTATATTGGATACGATATGAGGGGAGGTTACACGTGATGAAAAAGGGTGCGAAAGACAAAAAGTTTTTCAATCTGAAGAAAGCTTCATCAGATACGAAATTAAATGACACAGTAAATGAGGTTGAAGTAATGTTACCTTCTGAAGACATTCTTTCCGAAAATACAAAGAAGAAAAAGGGTCTGGATTTTTCAAAGTTCAGCAGGAAGAAAAAAGAAAGAAAACAGCAGATGGAAGAGAGCCTTACCGAAGTGAAGGACAGGAGCAGGAAGGTTAAGAAAGATCTTAAGAAGGCTCAGAATGAAGTCCGTGAGGATGTGAAGGACAGTGTCAAACAGAAGAAGGACTCCAATTTGAAATTTGGTATTTTCGGTCTTCGCAGTAAGATTTATCTGTGTTTCCTGGTTCCGATTGTTTTTATGGTTGTCGTAGGTTTTGTTTCATACCGCTATGCAGAGGATGGATTGAGTGAGAAATACATGGAATCTACCCAACAGACAGCAAACATGGCAACAGACTATATGGATGTAAGCTGCTCCGGTATTAAGTCGGAAGCCATGCAGTATGCTTTTGATGGTGATCTTGAGAAGTATTTCCTTGGACTAATGGGTAAGTCCGCGATTGAAAAGGCGAACTATTACAGTGACACCAGAGTGAAACTGGCAGCATCACAGACGGCGGATTCTTTTATCAATGACATCCATATAATTACCATGTCCGGCAATAACTGCATGACAACGAAAACGTCTGATAAAATTGACGGTTTTTATAAGGATCTCCTTTCAGAAATTCAGGAAATGTCACCGGATGCATCCAATATAAAAAAATGGATCAGCCATCATAATACAATTGATGAAGCATTTGGCACCAGTAGTGATGATTATTTTGTTTCCTATGCGTTGCCGTCGAGTCAGAAGATGGGATATATTGTAATTGATGTAAACAGCGATGCAGTTCGTGATCTGTTAAGCGGTATGGATTTGGGATCCGGAAGTATTATCGGGTTTGTAACAGATGATGGAAAAGAGATTGTCTGCACCAGAGATGATGAGGACAAGGTTGTTTTCCTTGATGAATCTGTTTTCCCCGGTCAGGACTTTTATGTTGAAAGCTCCGGCAGCGATGAAATGGCCGGAAATATGGAAGTAAGATACAATGGAAAGCATTATCTCTATATTTACAGCCGCAGCGAACTGACCGGAGTTACCTTCTGTTCCCTGATTCCGGCCAGTGTTGTAACCGGTCAGGCTGAGAAGATTAAGAATATTACCATTGCATTCGTTATCATTGCAGGTATCATTTCCCTGCTGATTGGTACCATAATTGCTCAGGGAATATTAAGAAACATGAGAAGAATTTCCAAGCGTCTGAACCAGGTGGCAGAAGGTGACCTTACTGTTCAGGTGGATGCCAGGGGACGTGATGAATTCCAGTCTCTAGCGAAGACGGCAACCAACATGGTTCATAATAATAAGAAGCTTGTTATGAGATTGTCCGGAACAGCTGCCCAGCTGGAAGCCTCTTCCGATGATGTACATAATGTATCAAGCAGCATTAACAATTATTCTTCTGATATTACCAAGGCAATTGATGAAATCAGTATTGGTATGACGAAACAGGCTGAGCATGCCGAAGAATGTGTAATTAAGACCAATGAGCTGTCTGAGAAGATGAAGGCCATCAGTGACATGGTGGAAAAGGCAGAGCAGCTCAGTGATAAAACGGAAAACATGATCAGGAAGGGTACCGAAATCGTGGAAGTGCTTTCCACGAGAGCGAAGGAAACTTCAGATATTACGAATAAGGTTGGTGAAAGCATCAGCCTGTTGAAGAAGGAATCCGAAACGATTAATGGATTTGCACAGACCATTAACCAGATTTCCAAGCAGACGAATCTCCTTTCCTTAAATGCTTCCATTGAAGCAGCAAGAGCAGGAGAAGCCGGAAGAGGATTTGCTGTTGTAGCACAGGAAATCCGTAATCTGGCAGATGATTCCAGTGTGGCAGCAGGCGAGATTAAGAATAAGGTTGAGATTATTTCCGCACAGACGATGTCTACCGTAGAGAGTGCGAAGAATGCGGAAGAGATGGTTGCGTTCCAGCAGGAAGCAGTAGGACAGGTTATCGAGGTCTTTAAGGAAATGAATGATCAGATGCAGGAGCTTTTCGTGAACTTAAAGGAGATCGGCGATTGTACCGCTTCTGCGGATGTGGAGAGAAACGAAACACTTGATGCCGTAGAGAATATTTCCGCGATTATTCAACAGACTGCAAGCAGCTCTTCACTCGTTCATGATATGGCCTTAGAGCTTTTGAACAATGTTGAGAAGCTGACACAGACCGCCGGAGTTCTGGATGATAATATGAACGGTCTGAAAACTGAAATTAATGCCTTTACGATTGAGTAATTTTGTAGTAAACAGATCCATAATAACAGCTATATCAAAACAGGTCTGCTAATGCAGGCCTGTTTTTTGCTTTACAACAAAAGTTTATGAGATAGAAAAAGGTTGAACGGAGCGTTAACATGTTGTATGTTTAATATTAGATAGTATTCGGATAGATTACTGATTTTTTCTACAGTAAGTGATATGAGGAAAACAGGTTAAATGAGGGAGAGAACATGAAGAAAAAAGTTATTGCGATGTTACTAGCAGTCAGTATGATACTTGCATCTACCGGATGCAGTGCTTATGGTCAGGTGTTGAAGCTTGCAGAGAATTATGAGCCGGCTATTGTGGAAGAGGTTATAGAAGAGGTTGAACTACCAGAGGAAGAAATTCTGGAAGAAGATATTCCGAATGATGAGGAAGCTTTTGAACGGATGGAAGAAGGTATTACGGAAGCAGAGGATGCAACAACCGTAACCTTTGAAAATGGAAAGTCCTTCCAGTTAACCGAAACGGCTATTGAAGGAGAGGTGGAGCTTGGTTATAAGCTCGAAGGAACAGAATCAGTTCTGGAGGTTGCTGTAACCACAGATTATCCGGCATCTGAATTAGCAGGGGATATGAGTGAACTGATGAAAGAAAATTCCGGGGAAATACCGTTTGTGGATAATCATGAGGAAGGAATTTATATTACCGGCATTATGGAAGACGTGCTTATGCTGGTGTTCATTCGTGAGGATGGAGAAGGTCAGACCTATGTTTTAAGTGTATATACAGTAGATACGGATAACGCACTGGATATTACGAATAGCATTATTTCCGACTTTCTGGCAAGCGGAATTGCCGGATATGCAGCACGTACGGAGTATGGAGAAGCAATTACCGAGCTGAATGAGGACGAATTATACTATACAATTCCCGATGGTTATTCGTGCACTTATACCTGTGAATACTTCAGCTACTTTGATAACGGAGAGTACCAGGCTACACTGTATGAAGATCAGGATGAAGAACTGGAGCGTTTCTTTGATGGAGAAACGGATACCTACTTTGAAACTTATCAGTTGGAAGAGATTGGAACGTTGGACAGTTCTTATGGCACCATTCATATTGTGGAAGGTGAATCCGATGGCGTTTACCAGTATTTTGCAGCCAGTGAAGATGGAACAGTAACGATGACCTTTACTTCGAATTATGCAGATGCAATGACTTTGCAGGAGTGTAGGCAGCTTATACAGAGCTTTGTTTCATAGCGCAACAGGTACGATTTTGTATTGGATAGATATGAAAAAGATCAATTACTTGTGAGTTATCTGTACGGATACCAGGAGGATAACAATGAATCATCCGATCGAAGAGATCATTCTGGCTTCGGGTTCGCCGCGGCGGAAGGAATTACTGCAATGGATTGGGATTCCATTCCGGGTAGTGAAAAGTGAATGTGAAGAGATTACAACGAAGAAAGAGCCATGTGATGTGGTGATGGAGCTATCGCAGCAAAAGGCCTTTGATGTATATTCAAAATTAAGTGAAGCAGAGCGGAGAGGCAGGCTGGTTCTCGGAGCTGACACGATTGTTGCAATTCACGGTAGGATTCTTGGCAAGCCAAAGGATCAGCAGGATGCCATTTCCATGCTGCAGGAGCTGAGTGGAAAGATTCATCATGTTTATACCGGTGTTACTCTTTTATGGGAGGATGCGTCGGGACAGATGCAGCGGAATACGTTTTATGAGGATACAGAGGTTGAAATGTATCCGATGAGCATGCAGGAGATTGAGAATTATGTGGCAACCGGTGAACCGATGGACAAGGCCGGAGCTTATGCCATTCAGGGAGGCTGCGTGATTTATATCAAGGAAATCCGCGGAGAATACAGCAATGTAGTAGGACTTCCGGTGGCAAGACTTTATCAGGAATTAAGTCGTATGGAAAGCAATGAACAATCGGCTGATTCGGAATAAATAACGAAGAACAGGAGATGGGAAATGAGTTATTTACGGATCCGTGCGGCTGCCGTAGAGGATGCAGCGGAATTACTGGAAATTTATAAACCTTACGTGGAACATACGGCAATTACCTTTGAATATGAGGTGCCGTCTGTGGAAGAATTTGCAGCGCGTATTACGAAGACCCTGCAGAAATATCCCTATCTTGTGGCAGAGTACGAGGGCAGGCTGATTGGATATGCCTATGCCGGTGCATTTAAAGAACGTGCTGCCTATGACTGGAGCATCGAGACCTCTGTGTATGTGCGTGAGGATATGAAACGCATGGGAGTTGGCAGGGCTTTATATGCTGTGCTGGAGGAATGTCTCCGCAAGCAGCATATTTTAAACGTGAATGCCTGTATCGCTTATCCGGAAGAAGAGGATGAACATCTGAATGCAGACAGCGTGCGTTTTCACAAAAAAATGGGCTATTCAATGGTGGGAGAATTCCATCGGTGCGGATATAAGTTTAGAACCTGGTACAATATGGTCTGGATGGAGAAGCTGCTTGGTGAGCATTTAAAGGAGCCGCTTCCAGTCATTCCTTTCCGTGCGGATATGATCCCGTAAAGACACAATAGATATATACAGGGCAATTCGTGGATATCAAGTCAGGGGCAAAATACCTTTTGGACCTGACATCAATAGCGTTAATGATAAAGCATCAGAAAGGAAACAACTGTACATCAACACAGTTAAGGTAGACAGAGTATGGCACATATTGAAAAATGGATTAACATCGAAGAAAATGGAATTTATCTTGTCTTCGGGGTGACCGAAGAGAATCAGTTGAAGTTCCTTCATTTTTCTTCCAAACCGTTTGAAGGGCTTAACGAGAGCGATTTATTTATGAAGGAGGGCTTCCAGCTTGTCCAGGTGAACTTTTCCGGCTATAACCGGCCTTATGAGAAGCACGGAAACAAGCATATCGTAACCGCACCCGGTTATCTGCTTACCTTTGTGGATCTGAAGGACGAGCGCAATGAGACTGGCCGTAAGCTTACCTTTATCCAGAAGGATGAGATGACCGGAGCCAAAGTGATTACCTATTGGCAGTTCTATCAGGGAACCTCTGTGATCCGCATGTACAATGAAGTAATTAACGAAGGCTCTGAGGTGCAGACGTTAGAGTATCTTTCCTCCTTCTATTATCTTGGAATTGAAAAGGAAGGAAAACTAAGCTCTGACGATAAGATGAGCCTTACCTATGCCTGTCACGGATGGCAGAAGGAAATGAATTTCCGGACGAATACCTTCCCGGAGCTTGGATTCGGACAGACTCAGCCGACCGTATACCAGAGAACCTCTGTTACATTTGAGCTGACCAATACCGGAAACTGGTCTACGAAGAAATACCTGCCGATGGGATATCTTGAAAATTCCGAAGCTGATACTTCTCTTTTCTGGCAGATTGAGCATAATGGCTCCTGGCATGCAGAAATCAGTGATGTCAACAATCATTTTTATGTGGCACTGAGCGGTCCGACCGAAGTACAGTCCCACTGGTTCAAGCAGTTAAAGCCCGGTGAAAGCTTTACCTCAGTTCCGGTTGCAGTTGGTGTATCGGAAGGATGCTTTGATACGGCAATGGGAGAGCTTACGAAGTATCGTCGTATGATCCGCCGCCCGAATAAGGATAATGAGAATCTTCCGGTTATTTTTAACGATTATATGAATTGTCTGTTCGGTGATCCGACAACCGAAAAGGAGCTTCCGCTGATTGATGCGGCAGCAGCTATGGGCTGTGAATATTATGTCATTGATGCGGGTTGGTATGCGCCCGGCGAATGGTGGGACAGTGTTGGTGAATGGCAGCAGTGCTATGAGCGTTTTCCGAACGGCATCGAGGAAGTAACCGATTATATCCGTGAAAAGGGCATGGTTCCCGGTGTATGGTTAGAGCTTGAGGTTATGGGAATTAACTGCGAGAAGGCAAAGAGCGTTCCGGATGACTGGTTCTTTATCCGCCATGGAAAAAGAGTCTACGACCGCAGCAGATATCAGCTTGACTTCCGTAATCCGGCAGTCATTGATCATGTCAATGAGGTCATTGACCGTGTGGTGAATCAGTATGGTGTCGGTTATATCAAGATGGATTATAATATTGAACCCGGAATAGGTACAGAGCTTTATGCGGACAGTGTCGGACAGGGGATGCTGGAGCATGAAAGAGCATACCTGAAGTGGCTTGACGGTGTATTTGAGAAGTATCCGGAGCTGGTGATCGAAAACTGTTCCAGCGGTGGTCTGCGTACCGATTATGCAATGCTTGCAAGATACAGTATCCAGTCTACCTCGGATCAGGAGGACTACCGCAACTATGCAACCATCGCAGCAAATGCCGGAGCGGCACTTACTCCGGAGCAGGCAGCAATCTGGTCCTATCCGCTTAAGGATGGCGACGAGGAAGAGACGATTTACAATATGGTTAATGCACTCCTGCTTCGCATCCACCAAAGCGGTCACCTGGCACAGCTTTCTAAAGAGCGTCATGCTTTGGTAAAGGAGGGCATAGAATATTATAAATCCATTCGTCAGGATATCAAAAAAGCACTTCCCGTATGGCCGAATGGCTTTGCGACGAGTCTGGATCACTTTTTATGTGCCGGATGGAAGGTAGAAGGAAAGAGCTATCTGGCGGTATGGAGAAGATATGGAGAGACCTCTGAGTATGATATACCGCTTGAAAAGCTTACCGATGGAAAACCTGTAAAGGAAGTAAGGCTTGCTTATCCGAAGGAAACCTTAAAGGAATATGTGTCCTATGAAGTATCTGAAGATCAGCAGCTTCATGTAAGCTTTAAAGAACCGGTAATGGCAAGAATTTTTGAAATCCGTTAACGGCTGAGGCATACTTTAATACATATAGTGAGCAGATTATTCAGGCAACAGATGATTCAGACAAAGGAGAGAAAGGAAAGGGCAGATGAAAAACAAACAAAACCTGTTTCGGAGACTGTTGGCAGTAATGATGCTGGTGCTTGTGATGGCATTCAGCACACAGACTACGGCAAAGGCCGGATTCGGCGATTTCAATGATTATGACAGCAGCAGTGACTGGGACAGCAGCGACAGCTGGGATTCGGGCTGGGACAGTGATTATGACAGCTATGACTATGATTATGATGATGACGGCGGCAGCGGGGAATTTAGTCCGATTGCCATTGTTATTGGGTTGATTATCGTTGTTTATTCCATTATTGAGAGCAGCAGAAAGAAGAATAAGAAGACATCGGGAACAGCGACACAGAGAGCACCTCAGAATCGTGCGCCGGCACCGGCACCTGCGGATCAGACAGAATCAATCAGTCAGCAGATCAAGGCGAAGGATCCGTTATTTACTGCACAGGATTTCCTGGCATTTGCAGGCGATGTTTATATGGATATCCAGAGTGCGTGGGAGAAGCGTGATCTGACACCGGTTCGTGCAGTACTGCATCAGAATCTGTATCAGCAGACCGAGAAACAGATTCAGAAGAAAATACAGGATGGTGTGGTGAACCATTTAGAGAGAATCAGTGTAAACAAATCTTATCTGATGTCCTATCATACGGATGAGAAGTATGAATATCTGGATGTATATCTGGCAGCCAGCATGATTGATTATCAGGTAAAGGAAGCAACCGGAGAGATCCTGTTCGGAGATAAAACAACCAGATGGAACATGCAGTACAAGATGACCTTTATGAGATCTGTAGGCAGTCTTACCAAAGATGCCAAGGATAAAGAAAAGGGTCTGGTATGTCCGAACTGTGGAGCACCTTTAACCGGAACCTCATTCGGTAAGTGTGAATACTGTGGAAGCATTGTTACAACGGGTGCCTATGACTGGGTATTGTCAGCATTTACGGCAATTAAGTAATACAAAGCCGCCAGGACGGGCTGTCAGTATTTATTCGTAGTATTTATTTCAAAAAGTTGTTGACAATTTCTACAAAAGGTTTTATTGTTAGTAACAACAAATAAATAGTGCTTCAAACCTAAGAGAAAGAGGAGTAGGCTTTTGAAACTATCACAGAGAGCTGTCATATGGTGGAAGACAGTATAGGGACAATTGTTGAATGGGCTTTCGAGGACGGTCCGAACTTACAGTAGGCACCGGCGGGATTCGCACCCGTTATCATGGCGACATGTATGATAGTGCATGGAGGAAAGGATGAAAGAAATCATTTATGTTTTAACAGACTTTCATCGAAATTGAGTGGCACCGCGTTAATTGATTATTACCGCCTCAAGTTTATCTTGAGGCGGTTTCTTATTGTGTACAAAAGAAAAACAAGCGGCTCCGGAGGAGACATTTGTTTTTCTTGTACCAATAACGAACATGCGTCTGACTTTAGTCAGACAGAGAGTGCGAAGCACGGGCATGTGAGTATATAAACCGGTCTCAAAACTATCAGAACCAAATCATTTATTTTGAGAACGCCAAAGAGCGTAGAGAGGAGTAACTTATGAAGAAACAGTTATTAGCAGCAATTCTTTCCGCAACCATGATTTTAGGACTTACCGCATGTGGTGGTACATCCACACAGACTCCGGCAGCAGATACCACAGCTGCAGCAGAAGAAACAACGCAGGCAGCAGATACCGGAACGGCAGATACAGAAGCAGCAGAAGATACAGAGGTAAGTAAAGATGCCACAGCAGCCGATGCTGCCTATACGATTGGTATTTCCCAGTTCGCAGAGCATGGTTCCTTAGACAACTGCCGTGAAGGATTTCTGGCAGGACTTGAGGAGGAGGGTATTGTAGAAGGTACCAATCTCACCGTTTTATTTGACAATGCACAGGCTGACACCGGAACAGCAAGTACCATTTCCGATAATTATGTTTCCAAGAAGGTAAACTTAATCTGTGCTATTGCAACGCCGAGTGCAATGAGCGCTTATAACTCCACGATGAATACGGACATTCCGGTAATTTATACTGCAGTATCTGATCCGGTTGGTGCAGGTCTTGCAAACGAAGATGGCAGCCCGGTTGGTAATATTACCGGTACCTCTGATGCACTTGCAGTTGATGCACAGCTTAAGATGATCCGTGAAATTCTTCCGGATGCAAAGAAGATCGGTATTCTGTATACAACAAGTGAAGCTAACTCCGTAAGTACGATTGAACAGTATAAAGAAGCTGCAGGAAGCTATGGATTTGAAATCGTGGATTCCGGTATCAATACTATCGCCGATGTCGATCTTGCAGCAGCAGACCTGGTAACAAAGGTAGACTGCATTACAAACCTCACCGATAACACGGTTGTATCTGCTCTTCAGACCGTAATTGCAAAAGCAACCGATGCCGGTATTCCGGTATTTGGATCTGAAGTAGAGCAGGTAAAAGCAGGCTGTGTTGCTTCCATGGGTCTTGAGTACTTCGAATTAGGAAAGCAGACCGGACGTATGGCAGCAAAGGTATTAAAGGGTGAGGCAAAGGCATCTGAAATGAATTACGAAGTAATCAGCGAGCCCAGCCTTTATGTCAATACGGCTGCAGCAGATAAAGTAAGCCTTGCTTTAGATGATGACTTCGTAGCATCTGCTTATGAGAAGTTTGATGAAATTATTGTAGAGTAATCACGGTCAGTTATGGTATGATTTTCTTATTACTTAAAATGATCATAGAGTAATGAGCGAATACAGATTGTTTTGGGAGGAAGAAACGTGTCGTTATTATTAAGTGTATTTGAACAGGGTATGATTTACGCCATCATGGCGTTGGGTGTTTATATCACCTATAAGATACTGGATTTCCCGGATCTGACGGTAGATGGAAGCTTTCCGATGGGAGCAGCGATTACCTGTATCCTGATTTCCAAAGGAATGAATCCGCTGCTTACACTTCCCATCAGCTTTGCAGCAGGTGTTCTTGTTGGAATCCTGACAGGTGTGATCCATGTAAAGCTGAAGGTAAGGGATCTGCTTTCCGGTATCATTATGATGACTGCCCTTTATACGGTGAACTTAAGGATAGCGGGACGTGCCAATCTTCCCATTTATACCAATGAGACCATTTTTGACAATAGCCTTGTGAACAGGATTTTCCCGGAAGCAATGCGGCCGTATCAGACCGTTATAATTATTCTTATTTTTACCCTGATTGTAAAGTATCTGTTGGATGCTTACCTTCATACGAAGTCGGGATTCCTGCTTCGTGCCGTAGGAGATAATGATATGATTGTTACTTCCCTCGGTGTAGACAAGGGACTTGTAAAGATTGTCGGACTTGCGATTGCGAACGGACTGGTTTCCCTTGGTGGATGTGTCTACGCACAGCAGCAGCGTTATTTTGATGTTTCCATGGGAACCGGAACCGTAGTCATCGGTCTGGCAAGTGTAATCATCGGAACAAGCTTATTTAAGAAGATTACCTTTATGCGGGTAACCAGCAGTGTTGTGATTGGTTCCATCATTTATAAGGGATGTGTCGCATTAGCATTACGCCTTGGACTGCCTTCCACCGATTTAAAGCTGATCACCGCAGTTTTATTCCTTGTGATTCTTGTAGTCAGCATGGATCGCAACAAAAGCGCGAAGATTAAAGAAACCGCAGATAGTAAAGAAGAGACTGAACAGGGAGGTACGGAAGCATGATCGAGTTAAAGAATATTCATAAATATTATAATCCGGGCTCCGTAAATGAACTTTGCCTGTTCCAGAATTTTTCCCTTGAAATTCCGGATGGGGATTTCGTAGCAGTAGTCGGAAGTAACGGCTCCGGTAAAACCTCCCTGCTCAATATTATCTGTGGAACGATACCGATTGATTCCGGAGATATTGTAGTAAATGGAACCTCCATCGTTGGGAAAAAGGATTTCCTGCGTCACAGAAGCATCGGCCGGGTATATCAGGATCCGTCAAAGGGTACCTGTCCTTCCATGACCATACTGGAAAATCTGTCGCTTGCTGACAATAAGGGAAAGCCCTATAACCTTGGAAAAGGAGTGAACAGGGCAAAGATTGAACAATATAAGGAGCTTTTAAAGAAGCTGAATCTTGGATTGGAGGATAAGCTGTATACACAGGTAGGATCCTTATCTGGTGGACAGCGTCAGGCACTTGCCTTACTCATGTCGACGATGACGCCGATTGAGTTCCTGATTCTGGATGAGCATACGGCAGCACTTGATCCGAAGACCGCAGACCTTATTATGGAGCTTACCGACCAGATCGTGAAGGAAAAGAAGGTTACGACCATTATGGTTACCCACAACCTCCGTTATGCGGTGGAATACGGAAACCGCCTCATCATGATGCATCAGGGAGAGGCGATTATTGATAAGTCCGGTGAGGATAAGAAGGCACTTTCCACAGAGGATATTATGAGTACGTTTAACAGGATCAGTGTAGAGTGTGGTAATTAACAGTTCGACTATAAAAAGCAGGATATATCTGTGTGTCTGTACACAAAGATGTATCCTGCTTTTTTGTGACTGAATAGCTATGATTTTTATGAACGGGGCAGAGCTATTTCCTGAATTGCATATTATATAATTCCGCATAGATCCCGTTCTTTGCAAGCAGTTCCTCATGGTTTCCGCTTTCTGCGATGCCATTTTCCGTAAGAACCAGAATACGTTCTGCATTCCGGATGGTAGATAATCGATGGGCAATAACCAGAGTGGTACGGTTCTTTGCGAGCTTTTCCAGGGATTCCTGTACTACTTTTTCACTTTCATTATCGAGTGCAGAAGTGGCTGTCTCTTATACACATCTCCGAGCCCACGAGACGGACTCCTATCTCGTA
>ERZ1027229.928-NODE-928-length-14312-cov-4.579645_pt1 | contig 14312 bp, 10 predicted proteins | sample MGYA00519245_ERZ1027229 | MGnify/ENA primary metagenome ERZ1027229 (study PRJEB26926, sample SAMN06164466) | human gut metagenome | biome: ENVO:00009003; feature: ENVO:2100002; material: ENVO:00002003 | host: Homo sapiens | place: USA | collected 2012 ...
GGTCATGACGCCAACGGGGCCGTTGGCGTGCAGGTCGTGCGTGACCTCGCGCAGCTCCCAGCCCTCCTGCTCAAACTGCTCGAGCGAGAAAGCGAACAGCGGGTCGTTGTCGGTCTTGAACCAGATCTCGCCGTCGAGCGGCAGCACGTTTGCGTACAGCGCCAGAAAGCCCGCGTAGGTCAGGCGGCGCTTGTGTTGGCGGGATTTTTTCCACGGGTCGGGGAAGTTGATGTAGATGCGTGAAACCTCGCCGGGGGCGAATATGTCGAGCAGGTTGATAGCGTCCCGGTCGAGAAAGCGCACGTTTTCGAGCCCGCGCTCCGTCACACGCTCCATGCCGACGACCATGGCATCCGGAACTTTTTCAATCGCGGCGAGGAAGATGTCCGGGCTTTGCGCTGCGGTGTCCGCCGTGAAGCGGCCCTTGCCGCAGCCGAGCTCCAGATGCAGCGCCTGATGGCCAGGGAAGTGCTCCAGCCAGTGACCGCGCAGCGCTTCGGGGTCGGTGATCAATGTAGCCGCGCAGCGCTCCATGCGCGGGACGAGGTTGGGCTTTTTTCGCATTCTCATAAGTGGATACTCCTGTCATAACGGATCATGATTTTGCGTTTAGAGCATACCACACACGCCCCAAAACTGCAACGTAGAAAACCGTTGCGCATTTCTAAAGAATGTGTTAAACTTTATTTTACGCGAATTGTGAAATTTCATATCCGGGTGTAGCGCAGTTGGTAGCGCGGGTGGTTTGGGACCATCAGGCCGCAGGTTCGAACCCTGTCACTCGGACCATAAGTCCACCGTAATTTCGATAGAATTACGGTGGGCTTTTTCTGTGCCTGGAAACTGTTTGAAATAAGACTTTTGGCCGTTTTGGCATATAAATTGATCCCGCTGCGGAGAAATTTCGCAGCGGGATTTTCATTTTATGTAGGCTTTTTTGTCACAAGTGTAGCAGTAATCGTTAGATTTACGTATATTCGTTGAATTCGTGCTTCCTCTTTCTGGATGAATAATTCATTTCAGTCTTGAAATATGGAATTAATTTCTTTATAATGGGAATGCGTGGATAACGCAGACGAAACATATCATTAGAACGAAATGCGCTGATGATTTTTGGTGAAGAAAGCAAATGGGCTTCTAATGTACTCCATTTTACGGACTGAGCCGAAGTTGTATTTTCGTGGAGTTTGCCACTCTGCGTGTAACGCAAAACATAGTTATTCTTCCGTATTATAGCACATTGCATATTCAAATGCAATTGAATCAACAAAGAAATGGAAGAAAAAAGTACGTTTTTGTCAACTTACGTTAATTTTTTGCGGAGAATTCCGTTGACTTAAAGTTCAGCGCAGTCATCCCAGCAGTCTGGATGAAATTAAAATAAGATCCACACCCAACATAATCACTGCACAAGGAGGAATTACGAAATGGCAAAGGGTGAGAACATCTTCAGACGGCGGGACGGTCGCTGGGAGGCTCGGTATATCAAGGGTCGAGAGCTATCGGGGAAAATCAAATATGGCTACTGCTATGGGAAAACATATCGGGAAGCCAAAGTGAAAGCCGCAAAGCACAAAGCGGCTTTGGAAAATGGAGTTCTCTTACCGACGGCCACAACGCAAAAACAATTCTCCAGTTATTGCCTGGAATGGCTACATACAAAGAAATGCACGGTGAAAGAATCGACGTATATTAAATATAGCACCGTAGTCAATAAGCACATCATGCCAAAGCTGGGCGAGTGCTGCCCGTTGGGATTTACCACAGAGCTGATGGATAACTTTATCAAAGAGTTACAGTTTGAAGATGAGCTGGCGCCGAAGACGGTGCATGATATTCTAGTCGTGCTGCATGGCATTTTGAAGTTCGCTTCCTCGAAGTTTGCAGGCTCATTTCCCGCGGTGGAGATCAATTATCCAAAGATTGGCAAGAAGGAGATGCGCGTTTTGTCCAGAGAAGAGCAGGCGCGCCTCGTTGCCTATCTACATGAGGATATGGATTCGTGCCGATTTGGTATCTTGCTGGCGCTATGTACAGGCATACGAATTGGTGAACTCTGTGCACTGCAGTGGGAAAGTGTTTCTACAAACGATAAAGCTATCCGAATTGCAAAGACCCTGCAAAGGCTGCATGATACCAGCGTATCGCAAGGTGCTCGAACAAGGATTGTGATTGGTCCGCCCAAAAGCGATACCTCCGTGCGAACGATCCCTATGACGGAATACGCAACCGGGCTTTGCAGGCGCATGAAACCGCAAAGTTCAGCTGCGTATGTTCTGACCGGAACGGAAGCGTTCATGGAGCCGCGGACATTGCAGTATCGATTGGAAAAGTACACGCAGGCATGCGGTCTGGAGGGCGTGCATTTTCATACGCTGCGCCACACATTTGCGACGCGAGCTGTTGAGGTCGGATTTGAAGTTAAATCATTGTCAGAAATATTAGGACATGCCTCTGTGACGATCACGTTGGACCGGTATGTGCACGCTTCGCTGGAACTGAAACGGGATAATATGCAGAAATTGAAGGTAGTGGGTCTATGATCTACGCAGTCAAAACTAGTGTAAGTGAATATCATAAAAACGGGAAAAGCCTTGCATAGCAAGGCTTTTCCTTCGCTTTTGTAGTGGAGTGGCAAACTCCATGAAAACTCCGCTGATGCGGCTTCCGGCTGAAATGCTGGGGTTTTGCGGAGCGGGAGAGATAAGAGATAGATATTAAATAGGGAGGTGGGATATGTGGCGACGACAGCGACCGGCTGTTTGGCAGAAGAGAGCTCTGCCGATGTGATCATTCAAATAGCAAAACCTGTATTGGAACAAAAGAAGCTGTACCTGATAACGAAGCGTGCTTTTGACATAGTATGTTCTTCCTTGGGACTACTGATTCTGGCAATTCCAATGCTGATCATTGCATTGCTCGTTACGTTGGACTCGCCGGGTTCCCCAATTTTTAAGCAGGAGCGGCTCGGCCTCCACGGGAAGCCGTTTATGATCTATAAATTCAGGTCAATGCGACTTGATGCGGAGGTGAACGGCCCGCAGTGGGCAGATGAACAGGATCCAAGATGCACACACTTCGGCCAAATTCTCAGACGCACCCGGCTGGACGAGCTTCCTCAGTTCTATAACATCCTGCGCGGCGACATGAGTTTCGTCGGCCCGCGGCCGGAGCGTGCTTATTTCTACGGAGAATTTGAAAAATACATTTCCGGTTTCTCCAACCGGTTAATAGTTGTTCCTGGCCTGACTGGATATGCTCAGGTGAATGGCGGATATTCTCTGAAGCCGGAAGAAAAAATTATCTACGATATGGAGTATATAGAGCACCGGTCTGTGCTTATGGATGTCAAGTGCATTATAAAAACGGTGTCATTGATTTTTACGCATGAAGGAGCAAGATAAATGAATAATGCACCGACTGTGTCTGTGATTATGCCAGCATATAATGCAGAGAGCACGCTGATGAGAGCGGTGCTTTCCGTTGTTCATCAGACCTTTACCGATTGGCAACTGCTGATTATTGATGATGCTTCGACGGACAACACACTATCAATAGCCAAGAAAATTAGTGCAGAAGATTTGCGAATCAGCGTTGTGTCTTCTCGTGTTAACCAAGGAGCGGCTGCTTCTCGCAACAAAGGGATTCAACAGTGCAAAGGAGCGTACGTGGCATTTATTGATAGTGATGATATATGGTGTCCCGAAAAACTCGACAGGCAGTTGAAGTTGATAACAAAAACAGGGGCTGATTTGTGCTATACAGCGTATGCGCTTATAAATTTGGCTGGAGATAAAGTACGTGCTGATTATTGTGTCCCGGAGCATACGAGTTATGAAGAATTGCTCTGTGAGAATGTTATCGGTTGTTCTACAGTGCTTCTTTCTGCGGCATTAGCTCAAAGTCATCCCTTTGACGTAGACTTTTACCATGAAGATTATTCTTTGTGGCTAACACTGCTGAAAGAAGGTTGCACGGCTGTTGGCTGCAATGAGGTGCTTGTCAAATGGTGTCTTCGGGAAGGCTCCAGATCCTATAGCAAACTGAAGAGTCTGAAAATGCGGTGGAAAATATATCGTAATCAGTTACATATGCCAATATGGCAGAGTATCCATTATCTTCGGACGTATATTCGTGCAGGCTTAAAAAAATATAAAAAGCTCAGAAATTCGTCAAAGCTCAGAAATTCGTCCTCGGCTCAGGAGGACGCTTATGAAGGCTGAACGTCACATTTTGCTTTTGTGCGGTGTTTTTGCAAAAGAGAATGAAGTCGAAGTGATTGCTCAGGCAAAGAAAAGTGTAGAATTCTCAGCAAATCAAATGCAGCTGAAGCTGATTCGCGGCTTGAAAGAGGCAGCAAACACCCAAGTGATCTCCGCACCTTTTATCGGACATTATCCGAATCAGAGCCGCAGCTTGTATTTTTTTGGATTCGCTGTCCCACAGCATTTATGCAAGTATGTCCTGTTTAACAATATTTGGGGCATTCGCAATCTGTCCAGGGCACGCGCTTTGAAAAAGGCAGTTCGTGGATTCGCCCTCAATGGAAACGGAGAAAAGCTAATTGTTGTATACAGCGCTCACGATCCGTTTTTAGCGGCAGCAGCCTACGCAAAAAAACTGAACCCGAAAATAAGAATCTGCCTTATTGCTCCCGATCTTCCGCAATATATGAATCTCGAAGCCAAAAGAGGTTTTCTCTATGACTTCTTTAAGCAATTCGATATCAAATCAATCCAGAAACATATTAAGTCAGTTGATACATCTGTTGTACTGACAGAAGCTATGGCAAAAGCGTTGCGGTTGACGGACCGGCCATATGCTGTTGCCGAGGGAATCGTGGATTCGATTCCAAAGGGCCCTGTCCACACTGCTTACGGAGAAACAGTCAATATTGTATATGCCGGTAAATTGTATTTCAGATTCGGTATCTGCTCTTTGGTAGAAGCGTTTTCCTTGCTGAAAGACAACAATTATCGTTTGATTTTATGTGGGAACGGTGATGCGGCGGAATATCTGAAAAAGTGTGCCATAGAGGATCCGAGAATCATTCTTCCGGGGCAAGTATCGCCTGAAAAGGTGAAGGAATACATTTCTTCCGCCGCAGTGCTTGTGAATCCTCGACCGAACAACGAGGAATATACGAAATACTCTTTCCCTTCCAAGGATATAGAGTATCTTTTGAGCGGAAAACCAACGGTTGCCTTTCTCCTGGATGGCATGCCGAAGTGCTATCAGGATTTTTTGTATGCCGTTGACCAAAACGAAAATATCCCTTATGCCATTTGTGCTGCCTTAAAGGCGGCTATTTCCGCGCCAAAGGAAGAAACAGAAAAAAGGCATACGCAATTTCTGCAATATGCCGCAGAAAACCTCTTGGCATCTGCCATAGCAGAGAAAATAATCAGAATGAACTTTAACGAGGATGCTTGACATGCGAAGGGCCCGAGTTGTTCAGCAGTATGTGATGACTGCCAGCGATGGCGGATTGAAAACAGAATATGAAGCACTGAGCAGCCGGAAAGCGCTGTCGGATTATTACGAATTCGTTCCAGTGGTGCTGAACGACTGCCACTGTGGGATCAGCCTTTCGGATATCCGTTTTTACCGCAACGCCATTCGCAAAGCGGATCCGGATATCGTCCACATCCGGGGCGCAGGAATGGAAAGTCTAAATGCTGTTCTCGGCGCAAAACTTTCCGGTCACGGGAAGATCCTTGTGACCGTTCATGGTATGTTCAGCGATTTGGTGTACTACTCGCCGATAAAGCGCTGGATATGCAGACATGTGGTGGAGCCCATAATCTTTGGCTTATCGGATGGCGTTTCCTGCGTCTATGAGCGGGCGTCACAGCGTGATGTATTTCGACGATACAAGAAGAAAATGCTTCCGTTTGTGTATAACCGCATGCCCCAATACCCTGATTGCAGTGCAGAAGAAAAGCGCGCGTTGCGCACGGAATTGAACCTTCCGGGTAATGCAAGAATCGGCATCTATGTCGGCAGGGTCACGAAGGAAAAGGGACTGGCTTACTTGGTCGATGCGTTGAAGCAGCTGGATACGAGTTGGCCGCCGGAGCTTTGCCTATTGGTCGTGGGGGACGGCGATTATCTGCGGGAGATGCAGGCTGAATGTTCCGCGCTGCGGCACGCGCAGCAAGTGATTTTCACCGGTCAACAAGAACAGGTTCAAAAATATCTGAATGCTTCCGATTTCTTTCTTTCCCCTTCTTTGCATGAAAATCTCTCCATTTCTATTTTGGAAGCATGCGCAGCAAAGCTGCCGTGCCTTGTGTCGGATGTAGGCGGAAACGGCGAGATCATCGAAAACGGAATGAACGGCTTTATGATCGAACCGTACTCGGCTAAAGCAATCGCTGATGGCATCAGAAAAATGTGTTGTATATCAACATACGATATATTAGAAAAAAACATACGCAAAACAGACTATCGAAAATTCAGTGACGAACAAGTAGACAAGCAGCTTGAGTCTGTATATGCGTATTTGTTGAAATTGTGAAGGCGAGCGATGGTGGATAGAAAGGCAAACATAGATTTATTGCGGGTGATTTCCGCAGCTGCCATTGTCATACTTCATTCTGTGACCGCTCCAATGGGTAACGCATCCTCTCCGATTCCGCTCTTAACAGAACAGATATTGACGGTTATTCATTCTCTGACCCTGTGGGCTGTTCCCGCGTTTTTCATTATCACAGGCTACTGCCTACTTTTAAAACCGGAGTGTAGTTACAAATACTGTTTTTTACATATACGGAAATTTGTAATTGTGCTCTTTACAGTCGGACTTTTCTATGCACTACTGGAGGAGGTTTACTCTACCGGTATGGTTAACGGTCTTGTTGTTTTGGTGGCAGTCAAAAATGTTATTGCAGGGAATATCTGGGAGCATATGTGGTTTGTATACGCCATTATAGGTATTTATCTCGTGATGCCGGTTGTTCACGGTTTTATCAAGCGAGAGAGAAAGGATTCTTTTATATTAACTGCGATACTGTTCGCATTTAACATTCTGTTCCCTGTATTTCAAAAATGGATTCCAATTGGTGTCGAGCTTCCTTTCGGCGGATATTTGTTCTATGTATGCTTTGGAGGGCTGATTGCTAAGTACGGGATTCGGAAACGGGAAATGATAGTTATTGTTATTGCCGGCCTGATATCCGCAGCGTATCTTGGTGTTCATTATAACGGAAAAATTGCGGAGCCAATTGATTTGCTTGCGGTGTGCATTGTGTCTTTAGCCGTCTTTTTGATATTTGAACATATGAAAATTCTGCCAAGCAGATTATTGCTTACGCTTGCTAAATGTTCATGGGGTATATATTTACTCCACCCTTTGATTATAAATGTTGCTCTGAAAGTGCTGAAGATGGATTTTGTTTCCTACATGCCATATGCTAAGATCCCTTTGCTGGCAATTTGCGCATTTACACTTTCCTTTGCCGTTACATATTTGCTTAGGAAAATCCCGTTTGTCTCGGAATTGTTTTAACTGTTGCTACCAGCGGCAATGAAAGGAGGCTGCCGTGATTAGTATTGTTGTACCAGCTTATAATGCCGCAGGTGTGATCGGAAAATGTATAGACTCGGTTTTGCTGCAGACCTATTCAGATTTCGAATTGCTGATCATTGACGATGGTTCCAGAGATGAAACGGCAGAAATCGTGGCAGCAAAAGCTGCTCAAGATACTCGTATCCATCTAATTCGTCAGGAAAATGCCGGGGTCAGTTCTGCACGGAATACAGGAATAGCAGCCGCTTCAGGGGAACTGCTTTGCTTTATTGATAGTGATGATACGGTATCGGCAAATTATCTGGAGACATTGCACACGCTGTACAGTCCCGGAGTGCTCCCTGTGATCGATGTCGTTCGCAGTGACCGCAACGGTTCCGCGCTAAATCCTATGCCTGAAACCTTTACATTGGATGGTAACTGGGTCGATTCATATTTTTGCGGGCAGCTTAGATATGGAATTGCTTTTTCCGTCTGGAACAAGCTCTTTTCTCTACAGACGCTTCGCAGAGAGCATATCGTGTTCCTGCCGGAGCTGTCTATCGGCGAAGATATGCTGTTTGTTTTTCAGTATCTGCATTATTGCCGGTCGATTTGCTTCAGTAAGGATGCCGGTTACCATTATACCATTGCACAGGGATCAGCCATGTTCTCCTCAAGGGATTACACGCAGCCATACGAAAAGACCTTCAAGGTCATGTCTGAAAAAGGGCGTTTTCCATTTCCAATTTCCGACAGGACATTATCCAGATGGGCGTTCGACGCGAGCATTATCATTATTGCCAATCCGTTTATCATCGATAGAAACTATGCGGAATTCAAAAAGTGGTGGCGTGAATTTCGTCAGACGGCGTTATACCGTGCTGCCGTTGCTTCGGAAAAGCCATCCGGTTATAAACGAAGAGTTTTGCATTTTGCCTTGCACTCTGAGAACACGATTGCAATATATGTGCTTTTCAGATTGCTGAGATTCGGAAAGAAGAAGTAGAAACGAGGTGAACCCCATTGACTGAACTGCAAGAAATCGAGTTCGGACTTTTGCAACAGTTCTTATCTGTATGTGAACAGTTGAATCTAACCTACTATCTCGTCTGCGGCAGCGCACTCGGTGCAGTGAAGTATGGCGGTTTCATTCCGTGGGATGATGACATTGATGTTGCACTTCCGAGAAAGGACTACGAAATTTTCTGTAGGGAAGCTCCCAGGATATTGCCGGAATGGTGCTTCTTACAGAACTATCATTCAGAACCACAATACTATCTCCTCGGAAGCAAACTGCGCGACAGCAGAACAACCTACATAGAGATGATGACGGATCACCTGAAAATCAACCAGGGGGTGTTCATTGATATATTCCCGTTGGATGGACAATGGCGCACTGAGCGCGAACACCAAATGTTCCGAAAAAAACGGGCGATCTTTGAGGCGGCGCGGCGTGTCAGACTGAATTATAACCGTTTGTCACCGCAAAACATCGGTATGGTACGGACGAATTGGTACTGGCTGCTCTTCCGCCTTTTTGGGTATAAGCACGATACCGCTGCGGAAACGGCGGCGTTTGATAACTATATTTCCTCGTTTTCTACTGATGACAGTAATATCTGGTGCAATCATGCCAATTCAACTTCTCCATTGGAATACGCGCCAAAAGAGCAATATGGCAACGGGGTTTGGATGAAGTTTGAGGGGATTTCGGTTCGCGTTCCGGCTCAGTATGATGCCTATCTTACGCAGAAATACGGAGACTGGCGAGGCGGAATACCGCCGGACGAGCAGTGTGGTCATCATCACTATGTGAAATGTGATTTGCACCGACCATTCACGGAATACATCGATACAGGAGAGAAAGAGGTGAAGAAATCGTGATATACCGAGTCATTCGTAAATTAAAGGCCGTTTTATACCACGCAATTGTTGAGCCGGATATCAAGCACTCATTTGCTGAGTGCGGCAAAGATTCGCACATTGAATCGGGCGGCGATTTCTTCCCTCTATCGAACATTCATATTGGAAACCATGCCTCTATTGGAGTGAATGCACGTTTCTGGACAACACGGGCGCAAATCTACATAGAGGATTATGCCTTGTTTGGCCCCGGTGTCACGATCATTACAGGGGACCATCGTAAGGACGTCATCGGTAAGCACATCATCGAACTGACAGATGCGGATAAGACCGCAGAAGATGATCAGGATGTAGTGATTGGAAAAGGGGCGTGGATCGGAGCAGGAGCAATTATATTAAAAGGTGTGCACATCGGTGCAGATGCCATTGTGGCGGCAGGCAGTGTTGTAACAAAGGATGTTGCGCCATACACCATTGTAGGCGGCGCACCGGCACATTTTATAAAGAGTCGTTTCTCCGAAGATCAGCTCGAACGGCATATTCAAACCACTGAAGGCGATGACTCTCCGTTTTTTGGCTTCGGCGAAAGGCGGTGATTCTATTGCAGGATAAAATACCGCTGCTGATTCTGTTGTCGGTCGGCGCAGCATTTACCTCTGTATGGCTCGCGCTGCTGCGGAAACGGCTGAATATGGTATGGTATGTAGCAATCATGATTGCGATTGCACATACGGTCTACGGCGTTCTGACAGTGAAGGCGTTTGCTTTCCTCGAAACCGGCTTTGACAAAGCCAGCCTTGGAAACATGAGCCTGTTCGGCGGCATGTTCCTGATGCCGCTGGCGTATTGGCTCGGTGCAAAAATTTCAAAGAGACCGCCCAAGGAAGTCTTTGATGTTTTTACTCCCTGCATGGTCTTTACGGTCATGTGCGCCCGGATCAACTGCATTTTGTCAGGCTGCTGCCGCGGGCTTCCGATTCCGGGGACAAACGGGATACGCTTCCCAACGCGTGAAGCGGAGATCGTGTTTTACCTGATCCTGCTTGCCGTCTTGTGTCCGCGAATTTGGAAAGAACGGCTGCAGGGACGCGCTTACCCGGTCTACATGATGTGCTATGGAGCATTTCGGTTTATCATCGAGTTCTTCCGCGAGTCGGATATTTCCGGACTGTTCCATCGGGCACATCTGTGGGCACTCATTACATTACTCCTCGGCGCAAGTATTTACGCTGAAATGAAAACAACAAAAACGAAACCGAGAAGGAGAAAACAATCATGATTCAACGAATATCCAAACGGTTCCTATCTCTGCTGCTGGTGGCAGTTATGGTGCTGGCTTTGCTGCCCGTCATTACGCTGCCTGCATTTGCAGCAACCAGTGGTACAGTGACAGGCTTAGCTGACGAGAACATTGGACTGAGTTTTGAGGGCGACGCAGATGATGCTTGGTCGGCCAATGGTACGAGCATTATCGGCGCAGCTACCAGCACGGGTGGAACATGCGGCGATACATCCCATAAATCCACACTGACAATTACAAATAAGAAGTCGACAACAGCAACCCTTTCCTTTGACTACTCTATTGAGCAGAAAACCGGAACAATTCGGGTGGATGGTACAGAGGTTTCTTCGGGTGCCAGTTTTACCAAGGAACTGGCGACAAACGAGAGCGTTAAAGTATACATCCATTCTGGCAGCACCAGTGCTGCCACTAAGATCACCCTTACCAACGTGGTTCTGGTAAGCGATGTCAATGCCACTGCGACTTTCGTGCCTGCTGAAAACGGTACTTATACAGTAGACGGAAAACTCATTACCGAGGAATATAGCAACACGCAAAGCTCCATGACGGCTTATCAGGTAGTGGCAACCCCGGCAGAGGGTTATCAGTTCCTTGGCTGGTACAATCTGACCACCGGCAAGTGCATCGCTACCACTGCGACCGCGCCTTTGAATATTGAGAGCAACTGCACCATTACGGCAAAATTTGCAAGCAAAGCCGTTGCACTTTTTGAGACCGGCGGTCAGCGGTTTGCAGACCTGAATGAAGCGGTTGCATATGCGCAGGCAAATAAACAGTCCAAGATCACCTTGGCTACCGATGGCTCAATCAGCGGCACTTATACCATCCCGACGGGTATTACATTGCTGATTCCCTTTGATGCAGCTGGGACTTTATATACAAATGCTCCCGCAGCAATTCGGACCGCTCCGGCGTCTAAGGCATTCCGGACTCTGACGATGAGTGAGGGTACTTCTATCACCGTCAACGGTGCCATCAGCCTGGGCGGCAGATATTATGCTGCCGGTGGCGGCGAGCAAGGCCGTACTGTGGGCGATTACGGCTATATCAAAATGGCGGACAACAGCTCCATCACGGTGAAGAACGGCGGCAATCTCTATGCATGGGGATTTATCTCCGGCAGCGGTTCTGTGCTGGCGGAATCCGGCGCAACTGTGTATGAGTTCTATCAGATCGCGGACTTCCGCGGCGGCAGCGCATCTTCCGCCATGGGCAACAAGGTGTTCCCATTTTCGCAGTACTTCGTACAAAACATCGAAGTTCCCTTGACGTTGAATGCCGGCGCCAACGAGAAGGTTTTCAGCGGCGTTTATGCAATGAACACCACATATACTACTGCTATTAATTTCATTGGCGACACCGGTATGTTCAAAGTGGAATCCGGTAGCTTTACTAAGGATTACGATGAAAAGACGGATCGTCTTGTATTCACAGTAAACGGCGAAGCGGCATTGAACACGTTGTCGCTAAAGCTTGCGGGCCATAGTGTCAACTCTGCAAGCTATGTGCTGCCCATCACCAATAACATTACTATCAATATCCAGTCCGGAAATGTGACGATCAATCAGGATGCAGCTCTGCTGGCGGGCGTTGAGATCAATATTGCCGAGGGCGCTGGCCTGACGGTTGCAAACGGGAAGAATATCTATTTCTATGACAGCGATGAGTGGAACTCCGACAACTTCGTCTGGGGCCCCTGCAAGTTTAAGTCCGTGGCCTATGCGCCGGGTAAGGCATGCACCCGCTCCAATAAAGACTTGGTTGATGCGAAGATGGATGTGAACGGCAGCGTAACGGCTATTGGCGCCATCTACACCACCAAGGGCGGTGCAAATATCTGCTCCAACAACGGCACCGGTAAGTACATTCAGCAAGGCACACCCGGTACGGAAACCGAAACCTATCAATATAATGCAAATGGCAATAATGCGGTGACCATCCCCATCACCGCTGCCAAGCTTCACAACGCCGACGGCAGTTATGCCGACACGAAAGACAAGAACTCGGGTACTACATTCTATTATTCAAACGGTGTGTGGGGAACTGCCAAGCCCTGCGATCATAAAAATACCGAAATCCGCAACGCGAAGGACGCAACCTGCACCGTGTCCGGCTATACCGGCGACACCTACTGCAAGGATTGCGGCGAGAAAATAGGCACCGGCACGGCTATTCCCGCCAAGGGACATACCGAGGTCATCGACGAAGCTGTTGCAGCTACCTGCACCACACCCGGCAAGACCGAAGGCAAACATTGCTCGGTTTGCAATGAAGTGCTTGTAGCGCAGGAAGAGATTCCTGCTAAGGGGCATACGGAAGTAATCGACGAAGCTGTTGCGGCCACCTGCACAGAAAGCGGCAAGACGGAAGGTAAGCATTGCTCCGTCTGCAATGAGATTCTTGTTGCACAGAAAGAGATTCCTGCCAAGGGGCATGTTGAAGAAATTCGGAATGCAAAGGAAGTCACTGACACCGAGGACGGTTACACCGGCGATACATATTGCTCTGTATGCAACGAATTGCTGAAGAGTGGCGAAGTGATCTACCATAATGGTTGGCGAAAAGATGGCGACAGCTATTACTTCTACCAGGATCAGCAGCCCGTCACCGGAATGGTTCGTGTACCGTATCCCGCAGCGGATCTGCTGCCCGGTTACGGCCCGGACGCAGAGGATGCCGAGGTCAATGTCCCCGGTAAGGAAGGCAATCCCGATAATTATGACTATCCGGACCGTGAGAGTGCGCTGTTCGTCTTTGACGAAAATGGCGTGTTCCAGAAGGATCAGTGCGGCGTGTACGACGATAACGGCATCACCCGCTGGATCAACAACGGTATGCTGGTCTGGCACGCGGGTCTGGTGAAGGACGGCGACGATTATCGTTACTTCAAGCGCAACGGTATGGTCACAAGTGTTGAAACTTATGTAGCCAAGACCAACGGTCTGCTGAAGGCAGCCAAGTATACCTTTGATGCCGAAGGCAGGCTGATGAAGCTGGAAGGACTCCATGAAGATCTGAACGGCAACCTCTGCTACTATGTCGACTATGTGAAGAACTATGCTGGTCTGGTCGAAGTGGACGGCAGCTTCTACTATATCGCCAGCGATCTCAAGGCTGTTAAGAATTGCACTTACTATGTTACCAAGACCAACGACCTGAAGCCTGCCGGTTATTATACTTTCGATGTAGACGGCAAGATGGTCATTAAGAATGGTCTGGTCGAGGAAAACGGTGATCTGTACTACTATGTGGACGGTGCAAAAACGGCGGCCGGCCTGATCGAGTGGGATGGAAACTATTACTACATCGCCAGTAACCTAAAAGCAGTAAAGGATGCCAAGCACTATGTTTTTGCAGATAAGGCCAACGACCTGAAATCCGCAGGCTGGTACTGGTTCAACGCGGATGGCACGATGTACCTTGAAGGTATCCGCGAAGAAAACGGCACGAAGTATTACTACAAGGACGGAGTGAAGAATTATGCCGGCCTGATCGAGATTTCCGGCGACTATTACTACGTTAAGAGTGATTGCTCCGTGGTTTGTAACCGCAGCTATTATGTCACCAAATCCAACGGCCTTATGCCGAGCGCAACCTATACTTTCGATGCGGACGGCAAAATGGTAATCAAAA
>ERZ1027229.940-NODE-940-length-14170-cov-22.058732_pt1 | contig 14170 bp, 10 predicted proteins | sample MGYA00519245_ERZ1027229 | MGnify/ENA primary metagenome ERZ1027229 (study PRJEB26926, sample SAMN06164466) | human gut metagenome | biome: ENVO:00009003; feature: ENVO:2100002; material: ENVO:00002003 | host: Homo sapiens | place: USA | collected 2012 ...
CTAAGGCTTTTGCGTAAAAAGAGTGGGTCAGCGTCCACTGCAAGGCTTTCACCTTGTTGTATCTGCCTTCCTTCTGAGCCTTTACAATTCGTGCTTGTAGCTTTCTGACAGCCAACTCCGCTTTAGTCCAGTCTATTCTGTCCCAAAGTGTTTGCTGATTGTCAGCAGGCGCACACGATGTCTTGTTTTCGTTCATTTGCTTTCCTCCTTTTGAAAGTTCTAAAAGTTAATTGTAAAGAATCACCATTTGACAACATTCGGTTTGATTGCCTACCTAATGTCGTCACAGAAGTCTGCCCACTTTCGTGTCGGATGATGTCGCCCACATCAGCCCGTGATGTCGGTTCAATCCGTATCCGCTCCATTACAGAACGGCATTCGCTTTTTCTGTTATCTTATACCTGCACACCATTCGGCTTTCATTGCTGTCAGCTTACCTGTCATTTTTACATGACAGGAGATATACAGGCTTACCATGTTCCACATAGATAACTAACGGATAGGTTAGGTTCTGTCTCATCCTCCGGCGGTGCTTATATCCGTGTAATCCTACCATGGAGAGGATTAACCGACCGCTTCCCTTTTGGGTAGAGTGTGCCAGTATCTTACACTCTTTCGTGACATTACGAAGTTTACTAACAGTTCGCTTGCGCTAACCATACTATCCAGCCTCGCCACTCTACGGTATGATACTAACCGTACTTGACTTCCCCTCACGGTTCTGTCTTGTCTTGCGAAAGTGTACTTCGTCCCGACCGCTTAATACAACATTAAGGTGCATCGGTCGGTAGGCTACCGCTGACGGAACAGCGGGTTAAAGCTGATACCCGTAAGTATCATTCCAACAATTATCTATGCGACTTCATGTCGCACCCACGGTGTGTCCAAATGATGAATAGCAACACACCTTTTTTGTGCATTTACGCCTGTACCTAACATGGATGTGGAGCCGAACAATACTCGTACCGAACCCTCGTTCATGGCTGCTATCACCGCCTTTCTTGCCCTCTCGTTCTTGCACTCCTGAATGAAGCGGATTTCAGACGACGGTATGCCGTAATCCTCTATTAGCTTGCGCTTGATTTCTGAATACACGTTCCATTCGCCCGGTCGGTATGTTCCCAGGTCTGAGAATACGAACTGCGTACCCTTGTGGTTGTCATAGCGTTTGTAATAGTCCGCTATCATCTTGGCACAATGGCTCGCCTTGTTGTCGGGATGGTCATCACAAGTCGGGTCTATCATGCGCATATCGAGAGCCATCTTTCGGGCATAGTCCGTAGCAATGAGCATCTTTGCCTTCTCTTCCGTTTCCGACAGTGGCAGTCTGCCGAGGATGGTGGCATCACCTGTCTTGGCAAACTCCATCAGTTTTTGGATGAAGTCCTCCTGCTCGGGTGTCGGTGGTATGTTATGAAGGATCTCGTTCTTCTGTGGTCTGTCCACACCAACCGCCTCCGCCGTGCGATAGTCGGTTATCTCGTTGTAGAAGGCAGCAAGCTCCGGTACCTTGATGAAGTATCGGAAACGCTCCTTCTGTACGATGTTGTTGGTGACGTTAAACTCGAAGTCGGTAGTTTTCTTGGCGAAGATTGCCGCCCACGCATCGAAACAGCGGATGTCCTGACGCTCCAGTTCCTTGGGGCGCAGGTACTTGAAAAGCAGATACAACTCTGTTAGTGAGTTACTGATAGTTGTTCCCGACAGGAATGTCGCTCCCAAGTCTCTGCCTGTCCGCTCCTGTATGGTTCGGATGGCAAAGAGCATATTGAGTGCCTTCTGGCTTCCCTCGCTGTTGCCGAGTCCTGCCACACGGTCGTGACGGGTGTTGAACATAAGGTTCTTGAACTGGTGGCTCTCGTCCACAAACAAGTGGTCGATGCCCATCATGCGGAAATCCACCACATCATCGGTGCGCTGCTCTATGCTATAGGCTATCTTCTGCAACTTTGCCTCCAAGTTGAACTTCCGCTTTTCCAAGCCTTTGAGCATTCCCCGTGACACGTCTTTGCCCTGCGTGCGTATCACTTCCAAGTTTTCCTCCACGGTATCAAGCTCAGCCTGCAATATCTGCCGTTGGAGTTCTGGCGATTGCGGTATCTTCCCGAACTGGTCATGCGACATGATTACGCAGTCATAGTCATTGTTCTTGATGTTGTTGAAGAAACTGACACGGTTCTTGGTGGAAAAATCCTTCTCCGAGGCATAGAGTATCCTCGCATGGGGATAAGCTGTCTGATAGGTGGCAGCTATCTCCGCGACATTGGCTTTCAGTCCGATAATCATCGGCTTGTGAGCCATACCGAGACGTTTCATCTCATGCGCAGCCATGCACATGATGAGGGTTTTGCCAGTACCAATGGCTAAGCACAATGCGCCTTGCTTCCCTTTATGGAAGCAGGTTTCAATGTACTCGCCGCCGAACCGTACGTACTCGTCTCCAAGTATACGGCTCTCTGTGGTTATTGTCAGTCTATTTCTTTCCATGAATCTTGTTATAACATTTCTCGCAAACTGCGATTGTTTTTCTTTGTCGGGCAATCATGAGTTTCTCCCATGCTTCTTTGCCTTTCAAATCCTTGAGCTTGCGGACATGTATCATTTTCAGATTATCCTCAGCTCCACAATATTCACATTTATGGGCTTTCAAGCGAGCCATAAGGCTTGTGCTCTCCATTCCATAGTAACTGGGCATAATGTGCGCATTGTCAATGCGTGCTTCCTTGTTCAACCTAAACCCACCATGATATAGGGTACGTTCCAGCCATTGACCTTTTTTGTTTTGGTATCTTACCGTGAAAATATTGTCCTTACAATACTTGTTGACAATCTTTCTTACGGTAGATTCGTACTTTGACGACAAGGTCTTGTACATACTCTCTTTCATGATTCCGTAGAAACTGTTGAGAATGTTGACATTGTTTGCAATACAGTAGTAGTTGTATATACCTCTAATTTCTGAATTGTATCGGTTCAATATTTCAAGGTCATCGTTACTACGAAGATAAGGACGAGAAGTTGACTCCCATACTTCCTTGCCATCCTTGATTACAATGCGCATGGCATTGTAATCCAACAGTTTCTTTCTCATTGCCTCAAAAGGCAACAATAAGACAACCTTGTGGTCAAGTGAGCGGATTGGAATACCTCTGTAATCCTTTTTCGTCTTGTTTGTACTGCGGACAGTCACCTCAAAGCCAAGAAATTTTGCTGTATCATGTGCATTAGTGATAAGTGTCTTTTCATCGGAAAGTTGAAGCTGTAGCTGTTCATGCAAGAAGATTTTAATGTCCTCTTTTGCTTTTAGGCAATCTGCCTTACTTCCAATTACACAAATCAGAAAATCGTCTGCATACCGCACGTATTTCATTCTCTTGAAGTTTTCGTCCATGTCAAGAGTTGCAGGAAGTTGTTGCATTTCACGATGCAGGGATGCTATCTCTGAACGTAAAACACCTTTCTTCTTCTCGTCCTGTTCATTCTTCAGTTTCTTTACTCGTTTGTCTTTACGACTTGCAACCCTCTTGTATTCGGGATTGCGTTGCCGTGCCTTACCCTTGTTGAATGTCTCGATATATCTCAACATGAATTTGTCGAACTTATCCAAATATACATTCGCCAAGATAGGACTGATGATACCGCCTTGTGGAGTGCCGATGTAGGAGTTCTTATATTCCCACTGCTCCAAGTAACCCGCTTTCAAGAATTATCGTATCAGTCGCAAGAATCTCTCATCGTGGATGCGTTCACCAAGAATGCTTATGAGAACATCATGGTTGATGTTGTCAAAGAATCCCTTGATGTCACCCTCTATGAACCATCTTGTTCCCGAACCTCCCTTTTGTAAGGAAGCCATAGCAGTATGACACCCTCTGTGTGGTCTAAAACCATGCGAGCAATCTTCAAAGTGTCCCTCGTAAATTGCTTCGAGTATCATTCTTACTACTTCTTGAACGAGCTTATCCTTGAAAGAAGGGATACCCAACGGACGAAGTTTTCCATTCTTTTTGGGTATGTATATTCTTCTTGCAGGACAAGGACGATAGCTTTCATCCTTTAGTTGTTCTATGAGGTCACGGATGCGCTTTATGCTTGTTCCGTCTATTGTCTGTCCGTCTGTTCCTTTTGTGCAGTTGCCAGGATTTTGGGACAACCGCTGATAGGCTTCCGCAAACAGATTCTCATTGAACAACAGTCTGTAAAGTCTTTCAAACTTGTAGTTTTGGTCTTGGCTATGCCCAGCCAGACTGTTTAATACATTTTCTGAATTTCTCATAATGTCTCACACATCATTCATTTAACATATTAAAAAAAATAACACACTGTCTCCCTTCGCCATGTACAAGGCTTTCCCTTGCTCGGACTACTACGGAGACTCTGTTACCTTGCCGAATTTTCAAGGAACCCACTTCCTATAGCCATTTGTTGGCACTTCGGTTTAGGTAATCCCCATTTAAGCAATACTGTAACTATTGGCTTGATGAATTGTCGGATGCGATTTTCGTCCTTTTCCGCTTATTGCGGCTGACCTGCAATCGGTTTTCTGCTCTCGCACTCGAAGTAGGAAAGTGGAAGTATTGCAGACAGACCTTTATAACTACCTTAGGTCTGTGTTTACCAACTAACGTCTTGGACTGTCATTCAAACAGTATAGTCTTCATCCTCGTATTCATCGTTTCATCTTGACATTCAGTAGCGGCATGATAGTTAGCCGACTTATGCCGTTTCCAACATGCTACACTCCCCACCGCTTTTCAGCTAAGTGGATAAGTTGGCTGATGACCAGCGTAGAAAACCCTTGCTGGGTAGGTTGCCAAACCTACATTTACAGTATGCCCTTATGGGCGCAGGACCTCGTGATCACATATCCCGCCGCCGTTCTGCAAAAGCATCCATACACAGTCCTTCTGACTTGGGTACACACTCTTGACACCATACTTTCCGCCAAGGGCTTTCAAGTCCAAGCCGGGGAAGGTCTGGTGAGAACCGTTATACTTCGGACGCACGAAGCAGTTGAACTTCCGGTTGTACATTGTGGTCAAGCGTTCCTTAAAGGAGTCAGACTGCTCTTCCAGCCATTCAGTGAACCCGTTGCGGATTTCGTCAATCTTGGCATTGGCAAGCTGTATGCCCTCGCTGTCACGCACCTTGATGTCGTTGCCGTTCTCGTCCTCACCGATGCTCTTCATCATGTCGGGACAGGTGTTGTGCAGGGCATGTTTCAGAAGACTCATGCCGTCATAGTGGCGGTAATATCCCTTCACCATATACTCATCCGTGATGGCCATGGTCTTCATACTGCATTTTGCCGAATATTCGTCCATGCTGTCGGAATAGACGATGCTGACCTGTGTGTTGAAGAGGTGGCTCATGTAAGCGGAATACACACCTGTAGGTATCCAACGCTCACCGAAGTTGAAGTCCAGGTCCTCAAAGGCTATCGGTTCGGGAATGCTTGCCTTCAAGGCTTCCAACGACTCCCTCACAATTGCATGGTCTGGATTTTCCTTCAGCCATTCTTCTATACGCTCCGCTTTCTCTATGACATTACCAGCAATGAAGCGGTCGGCTATCTCGTAGCCGTCTATGAGCGGATTGTAATAGATGCGTCCTTTAAGCGCTTCCGTCAGTTCCTGTTCCGGCATATCCGATAATTCAGTCATATACGGCAAGTCGATACGGCCGAACTTGTTGAGCGAGGCGGTGAGCGCTTCCTCTGGAGAATCGACATGACTGACCTCGTCAAGCGAAAAAGAGACCGGATGGTCGAAGATGTCTGACTTTGTGAACTGTCCGTTTTCCACCCGTTCCAATGACAGCATGTCACGCCCTGAGGCATCCATAAGGATGAACTTCACGTTCTGCTTGGCATTGAGGTTGCCGAAGCGGATGAAGAAAGCATCATAATAGACATTCAGACTCTCACGCATCTGCTTGTTTTCCGTCTGTTCTTCCGCTTCATAGGTGTAAAGTTTCTGATAGGCATCACGGAGGGCGATATACAGGACAGCCTTTTCTTTCTGCTCCATATTCAGATCCAACGGCATGAAGGTAGCACCATACTTGGTAAGGTCTTTCAATACACCGATATTTCTGGCAGAGTCGAGCACCATAGAACCCTCACGATGAAAACTTTCCAGTTTCTCATCAAATGGACGGGGCTTCATAGCATTCTCTTTCTTCCTTGCCAGCTCTTCCCGCATTCTTTCTTGCTCTTTTTGTTGTTCCCGCTCATGATCTGTTTCTTTCAATGTGCTCTGAGTCTTGGAATCTTCTTTTGCCTCATTCCCTTTCGACTGTCCATTCCCGATTTGAACTTTGAGAACTTCTATCGGTTCCATCGGCGGCTTGAACTTCGGATCAAGCGTATCTTCAACGCCCAGAGCCTTGAGTTGTTCCTGACGGTGCAGTTCCGCCTTTTGGCGCAGCAGCACCCTGTCTTCGGGAGCCATGGTCATCATCATCTCGTAAAAGCCGTTGATTGGCGGATTCTCTTCCCAAGAGATGCTTGCGTATGGCTCATCCCCAGGCAGGATTGGTTTTGTCTCCTGTGCAGTTTCCTGCTCTTTTGCATCTGTCAACGAAGGCTTTTCTTCTTTTTCCACAGGCTTTGTCACAACTTCAAAAGTCGGATTGACGCTTTTTACCAACGGACTTGCTTTCTTCCTTGACACTTTCTTGGCGGCAGCACCCACTGTTACCTCTGCTTTCTTCTTCGTTGAATGGACAGCCTGACGGTTTTCTTCTTCCATTCCCCAAAGGTCAAACAGCGTCATTTGGACTGGTGGCTGCTGATGATTGGACTTTTGGGATAGCTCAGCATCATCAGTAGGCTTTTCCTGCTTTTGCAAGGATACTACCGTATCGTTCTGCTTTACCTCAATGGAAGGCTTTATCTTCTCTGTTTTTTCTATCTTTTCTGTTTCTTCAACCTCCTTAACTTCCTCAGCCATTGTTTCCTCTATCCCCAAGTATCGGTTCAAATTGAGGTTCTTCTTAAAGTCTTCATGGAGCATCTTTCGCAAATCCTCAGCAATGCCTTCCACACCATCCTCATGCGTGTATATCATTGCAGGTTTGCCGAACGGGTCAGTATCCAACTTTGCCGTTGTATGGATAATGCGTTCCGGATGTTCCAGAAAGTAGTTGTTAGTCGGAATGCGGTTCTCGTCATTATAGACGGTATCAAGCAGGTTGTCGTCTCCTCGCAGCGACTCCTTTTGGGTATTTTTCTGCAGAATGATGAGGTCACTGCCCACTTCCGTATTGGCATTTTCCGTGAACAGGTTGTTGGGAAGACGAATCGCTGACACGAGATCAGCATGATAGAGCATCATAAAACGCGCGGCACTGTTGTTTTTGGCATTCAATACGCCTTGTGAGGTGATGAAGGCAACCAACCCGCCATCCCTTACCGTATCAAGAGCCTTGACAAAGAAGTAGTTGTGTATGCGTCTGGTGACAAGTGCCCTCATGCCTTTCATGGCTGTATAGGACGGATCAAATACGGCAACATCGCCAAAGGGAATATTTGAGATGGCGAGGTCGAAGTAGTCATTGAAAGGCTTTTCTATCTTCTCGAATCCCTCTATGCGCACTTTCTGCTCCGGGTGCAGATGGCGTAGTATCTTTCCCGTAAGCAGGTCTTTTTCAAATGCCATAATATCTGCCTTGGGATTGTTATCCAAGACGGAATCGACAAAGGCACCGATTCCTGCTGAGGGTTCAAGCACCTTTTCGGGGATGATATGATGCTCTTTCAATACATCCGTCAGAGCCTCCGTAACGGCTGGCGGCGTGTAGAACGCCGTGAGGACAGACTGTTTCAGACTGTCCATCAACTGTTTGTACTCGCTTTCATTCTTGCTGTTTTCACGGATAAGTCCATGCAGCTCCACTGTTGGAGCAAACAATTCAAAGTCTGACTTTGCCCAATGGACGGCATCCGCCAGTTCCCTGGCAGGGTTCAGGATGCACTTCAATCCCCCGAATCCGCAATAACGCTCCAGAAGGAGACGCTCACGGGCGGTCGGCGTACGCTGTTCCCTGTCAAGGATGAATGCCGTCTCTATCGCCTTGATGTTGTCGTTCAGACGTTGTTTTCTATTGTACGCCATTTGACTCTATGAAAAGGGCTACGGCTCCCGTCAACTCTGTATAGAGCTGGTCGTAGTCCGGTGACTGGGCAAAATCGTCATCGGTGAGGTCGTAAATGGAATACACGTTGTCAACCAAAGGCAGGAGGTTCTTGACAAACGCTTCCTGATCTTCTACTGCTACCTCCAGGGGAAACTCACGGTCAACAACATCGTACAGGATGCTGTACTTGGAAAAGCGGAGACCTTTCAGCAATGCTGACATGGCAAGCTCTTGTGCCGCATCGGCAAAGAGGGCATCACGCCGTGCCTGCTCATATACTTCTGCGGCATGGTCTGCACGTTCGCGGATAAAGTCCACATCGCTGGCTTGTGGAAAACGGTTCTCTCTGAGGTGGTTCAAGAGGTACAGTCCGTAATAGGACAGCTCTGTCTGTGCCTGTTTCTTTCTGTTCATCTGTCTGTTGAATGGATTAAGTGGTGAATAATAAACCGTGGATGGCGGTTGATGTTTGTTGAAAGCAAGAAAAAGGCACTCGGTATCCCTCCGAGTGCCGCCACTTAATCCACAGTAAATAAAAGCATCCTGAATCAAGACACCTTTTATGAACCATGTTTCGGTGGCAAAGGTACAAACTATTTCTTGTATCTCTTCACATTTCCTCGCTTTTCTGCTGTTTTGCGCTCTACAAAGACGAATTTCGTGTTGAAATTCTCGTCAAAGGCTATGGCTGCGGAGAATGATTTGCCTTGCTTGCTGGTGAGACCATTGAGCGTTCTGGTCTTGCCCTTGGTGAGCAAGTCGGTGATGTCGGCATCAGTGAGCAACTTTCCTGCTACCTGCTTGAACACTGGCATACCGCACTCCTTGTTACTGCATCTTACTACCTTTCCGAAGAACTGCATGGTACCATGCTTGCATTTAGGACACTGGCAGCCGGAATCCTTGTGGCTGAAAAGTCTGTCACAACCTAACAGCTCCGCAGTGATTTCACGAGTATAACCTTCGATACTATGGGTGAACCCGTCTGCACTTGCTTCACCTCGTTCTATCTTGGCAAGTTCCGCCTCCCATTTGCCCGTCATCTCCACATTGGCAATCGCCATGTTCTTCACCACGGAATGCAGGGCGAGTCCCTTTTCCGTCGGCACAAGTTTCTTTTGTTGGCGCACCATATACTCTCGTTTGAGCAGGGTCTCGATGATGGCGGCACGTGTGGCAGGTGTACCAATACCGCTGTCCTTCATTGCCTGGCGCATCGTATCATCTTCTATCTCTTTGCCTGCGGTCTCCATTGCTGCAAGCAATGTGGATTCCGTATGCAAAGGCTTTGGTTTGGTCTTGCCCTCCGTGATGGTGCAGCCTGAAAAGGTGATATGCTGTCCTTCTTGCCAGTTGGGAATGACTTGATCCTTGACCTCATTGTCTGTTGCGTCTGCATCCTTGTCCTGCCTGTTGTTCTTTTCCTTGAGCGACAACGCTCGCCAGCCTGTCTGTCGGATGATGGAGCCACTGATGCCAAACTCAACTTCATGATCCACTTGCGCCGATACTGATGTGATGTCCTTGATGCAGTCTGCCGAGAACGCTTCAATCATCCGGCACAATATCATGTCATAAACGATCTTCTCGTCCTTGAAAAGACCAATGGCTGCATTTTCTGTGATGAGCAGGGCATGGTGATCGGTCACTTTGGATGCATTCACGCTGTTCTTGCAGTAGTCCTCACTGCCAGGCAAGAGTTTCACTTTTTCTCCATATTCCGAATGATTCTCCAAATTCTTGAAGAGTTTGGGAAGGGTGGCAAATACATCATCCGAGATATAGCGGCTTGATGTTCTTGGATAGGTGATGAACTTTGCCTCGTAGAGTTTCTGGGCGATGGAGAGTGTATGCTCTGCCGTGAAGCCATGCTGGGAGTTGGCTTCTTTCTGCAAGGTGGTGAGGTCGTAAAGGAGCGGTGCCTTCTCCACCTTTCGCTTGGTTGCGACCTTTGTGATGATGGCAGAACCGGTATCTTTCACCTTATTATATATATCGCTTGCGGTAGCTTTGTCTGTCCAGCGGTTGACTGATGTGAACTTCAGTATATTGCCACTGTCTGCATCAACCACACCGAAGTGTACCTGCCAGAACGGTTTCGACTCGAAACGCTTGTGTTCCCAATAGCGTTCGCACACCATGCCAAGGGTCGGAGTCTGCACACGACCTACGGAATAGGTGCCACGTCCTGCGGCTATCGTCAGGGCTTGTGTGCCGTTGATGCCGACGAGCCAGTCTGCCTCACTTCTTGCCTTGGCTGCATAATAGAGATTGTCATACTCCTTGCCATCCGTGAGGGTCTGAAGTCCCTCACGGATGGCGGTGTCCGTAAGCGAACTGATCCAGAGACGGTCGAAAGGCTTCCTGCAACCGAGATAAGCATAGAGGTATCGGAAAATCAACTCTCCCTCACGTCCGGCATCGGTTGCTACGATAATGCGCTCACTGCTGTCAAACAGCTTGCCGATAATTTTAATCTGGGCAAGCACACCTGCATCTGGTTTGTAGCCGTTCTCTGTCTTGACTTGTCGGGGAACAAGAACGAACGGGTCGGGAATCACAGGCAGATTCTCTGCATGGAATCCCTTCATGCCGTAGGTTTCCGGCATGGCAGGCTGCACTAAATGTCCGAATGCCCATGTCACATAATAGCCATTGCCCTGCATATAGCCTTCCTCACGCTTGTCAGCTCCCACAATGTGGGCGATTTCCTTGGCTACGCTTGGTTTCTCTGCGATGATTGTCTTCATTGTCTGTTGTTTTTGTGACATCCGCAACCGTGGGATAGACGGTCGCAGATGTCGGTTGTTATGATGGATGATTAACTCTGTGGATCAAGTGGCGGCAACTACATCTTCATGCTTCTTGCCTTTCTCTTAGGCTTCTGTTCCTCTGCGTTCTGTTCCTTCTGCTGCTTTTCGTTCTTTGGCGCAGACTGTCCCGGACTCAGCGGATCCTTGGTGTGCTTGGTCGCCTCATGGGTCTTGCCCTGCTCGTTGACGGCGACTTGTACCTTGTTCTCATTAGTCGGAATCTGTTCCTTCGCCTGTTTGAGGTCTGGATTGTTGCGGTAGGAACGTGGCTGCATCTTGTCGAAGTCGAACTTTACGTAGGCGGTATAGGTGCCGCTGCCGTTCTTGTTCGGCACTTCCTTGATCTCGATGGTCTTGCCTGCTACATAGTCGTCCTTCTGCTGTTCGGTCAGTTCCTTCTTGAAATAGGTGTTGAGTCGGCGGATGGTTCCGTCCTCATTGAGCCAGTGGTTGGGATCTTGCTGCTTCTTTTGTCCGCCCGCATCACCGTCCGTCTTCTGCTCCTGCTTGTCAGCGGTTTGCTTCTTGTCTCCATTCTGTTTCTGACCTTGCGCCTGTCTTGTGCTGCCAGGCACGAACTCCACGCCACGCTGTTCCACATTCACCTGCAACAGCGGTGTAAACTTGCGCCCGTTGGCAAGCTCAATCTCCTTGCGAAGCGGAATACCTGAGTAGAGCACTCTCTTGTCGTCCTTGGTAATAGGTGTCTTGCCGATGGTATCGGGTATGCGCACCTTGTTGGTAGGGATGTCAACAATCTCATTGGTGAGACGGTCGATACTGATGAAATGAGGACGCAGCTCACCTGTATTCTTGTCGGGGAAATCCACTACCTTTCCGAGGTTGCCGTTCTGCAACAGGTTCTTCTTGTCCTCTGGAGTGAAGGTATAGCCTTTGTAAGCGACATCGAGTTTTGGCTCGTTGCGCACGAAATGCGGCACAAGTTGCAACTGGTCGTTATCGTCCTTGCGGAATGACAGACGGGCCTGTATCTCTATCTGTTCACCGCCGAAGGTCGGCTTCACAATCACAAGCCCCGTCTTGCCGTAGTTGAGCAGGGCTTTCATATCCTTCTCATTCATACTGTTGAAGTCTATGCCATATTTGGCACCAAGTTCCTGCAGGTTCACATCGTTACCACTAATGAGGTTCTGCTTTACACCCGGAGCGGTCTGTGCCTGCTGTTCGGTTGCGGTCTGTTCTGGTTTCTGTTCCATGTCGTTCTCTTTTTCGTTGGTTTGTTCAGATGATACATTCTCTTTTTCTGTGTTAGCTTGCGTCTTGGACGCATCGTCCGATGATGCGGTTTCTTTCGCCTGACCTTCCGATTGCTTTGCCTCTTTCTCATAATTGGAGGTGTCAACCTTGTGGGCGGAAAGAATCTCCTTGTTAGCCTCCGGATCTTTCAGCAACTCCTTCATCACGCCAAGCAGGTTTTCCACCTGGTCTGCCGCTATGCGATAGAATCCGAATCGGCTTGGCTCCTTGCACTGGCGGAAGAAGTTTCTAAAGAAACTGTCCATCAGGTCACTGTTGCGGTCAAAACGCAGGAAGTCGGGCGTGTTCTCCGCCTTGGCGGGTGCTCGCTTCGGTGTGCCGTCTCTGCTGAGTCCGGCGACGACGCTGATCTCGCCCGTCTTCTCGTCACGGACTACCAGCACGTCCTGTTCATCACTCTTTTTCTTTTGTACCATAATTGTAAATTTTTAATGGTGAATACTGTTGTTATTTGAATTTCTGATGAATGCGAGTCAAGTAATGCTCCACATTCTCTTTCTTGAATTCTTTGACATTATTCTCTACAAACTGCATCACATCCTCTTCCGTGTAGTATGTTTTCTGCCCCAAACGCTTGTAGGGAAGCACTCCCAGACTGCGATAGCGTTGAAGGGAACGAGGGGAGATTTGAAATAAGAGGCAGAGATCTTGGTTGTCGAGCAATTTTTCATTGATGGCAGAACTTCCTTTTTGCTCCGTCTCTCGTTCGTGTCTCAACATCAGCATGTCGTAGATGCCGTCTATCTTTTTGTGTAGGTCATGGAGATATAACTCCAGTTTTCTCAATGTTCCATCTTCCATACTCATGTCTCCTTGGCAATGGTTCGTTCCTCAATCAATTTCTGTACAGCGTTGATGCTGTATCTGCATTGTCCGCGCACCATGAAGTACTCGATGCTGTTGGTAGAGCGCAAGCGCTGCAGGGTTCGCTTGCTTATCCCAAGTATTCTTGCTGCATCACTGCTTGTCAGCACAAGTTCCATACTTCTTCTTTTGGTATTTTCTCTCGCATTGGAATATATGAGAGCTACCAACTTTGCCACGTCGGCAATCTGTTCTGTCAGCATCTTAAAGGCTGAACTTTCCATTGTTATTACTTCCATTTTGATTCCGTTTTAAATGTTACAAACTTTGCTGTTTTGATTTCTCGGTGGCAAAATTAACCATTTGCGAAATACCCGTTTAACAACTCATTAATGACCCACGTATAATTTTCTTGATTTTTCTTGCCAAGCGGTCGGCAAACCCCAGAAAAGCACTGCCACAGTTATTCATTTTCATTGTTTTTCAACATACACACATTAACTTTGCACCCGAATTTGTTGAACCAATAAAACAGAGAATATGGAAGTAGTAACAATGGAAAAGAAGGCATTCGACTTGATGATGGCAAGATACGATGCCTTGGTACAAAAGGTAGAGTTGTTGAAGCACAAGGCAAACGGCAAGCGTCTGAACAAATGGCTTACAGGTCATGAGGTCTGCCAGCAACTTCGCATCAGCCAGCGCACCTTACAAAAACTTCGTGACCGCCGTTTCTTGGGGCATACCCAGATAGGTCGCCAATTCTATTACTGCCCCGAAGAGGTCAAAGCCATCGTTCCGCTTATCGCCAGAATCAAATCGGTATAGCATAAGACCAAACTCGCCCAAGGCAAAGCCGAAAACTTCACCCTGGGCGAGCCAACACATTTTATATTTACCACTTAATCCAAATTGTAAACAATGAACATGAACCAACTTCTTACGCATGAGAGCAAGTCGATAGACACCGCCATGCAATCCTTGAAGAAAGCCAACAACTGGCTATCCTCATTCATCGAGTCCTACAACCCACCTTTGGACGGGGAGCGATACCTCACCGACAAGGAACTCTCCGAGCATTTCCTGACTTCATCACTTTTCTGCGCCATCACATAGCGCAGATTGAAAATCAATGA
>ERZ1027229.957-NODE-957-length-14059-cov-5.044844_pt1 | contig 14059 bp, 4 predicted proteins | sample MGYA00519245_ERZ1027229 | MGnify/ENA primary metagenome ERZ1027229 (study PRJEB26926, sample SAMN06164466) | human gut metagenome | biome: ENVO:00009003; feature: ENVO:2100002; material: ENVO:00002003 | host: Homo sapiens | place: USA | collected 2012 ...
AGGAGTCGTCGGCAGCGTCAGATGTGTATAAGAGACAGACTCTGACTCATATGAGGATTTTAACAAATTCATGGATGAAAATGAGGAAGCCAGAAAGAAAGTATATGACGTATTAAAGGATAAGACCGGATACTCTGACTCATATGAGGACTTTAATCAATTCATGCAACCAGTTGATTCCTCTGTACAAATACAGCAACCTAACAACACCCCTCAAACTCCAAAGTCTGATTACTTTCAAACAGGCAACGGATATGACCCTGTTTCAAGAACATATTCAGGTGGTGTCGGAACACAGGAGGAAGCGGACAGGATTTTTGATATGAGAAACTATAATCCCAGCACACGTCCCGGCTTACGTGAACAAGTGCATTCAAAAGACAACTTTCAGTTTATCCCCCCCTCCACATCGCAAATGGAGTCAGACAAGGCGGAGGTTTCAGCTAGATATCAATTTTCTCCGATAAATTTGGGAGAAAGATTGAAAGTAGATATGGACAAAGGAAAATTGGACAAACTATTTACGGTTGAAGAAGAAAGCCGCTTGGACAAGGAATATACCCCGCGTTCCATATCGTCCATGAATGATGTATATAACAACTATCGTGACAGGTTTGCCCTGACAGAAAGAGGAAGACAGCTTTCGGAAGAAATGGCCGGAATACAGAAGGAGATTCAAGACAAATATGCCAACCGGTTTCTTGCCTCAGACGAATACAGGAAGCTGTCACAACAATATAAAGGGAACGAACTTAACCAAAAAGCAAACGAAGCGTTTCAGAAGACCTACGGAGAGGTCATTAGCAAGGAATTGGAATCATATCAGGACGTATACAATAAAGAGATAACTTCACGTTACGGTACAGACATGAAGCGTGATCTTGCCGGATTTGTCAAAAAGAGCGTAGGCTCCCATCTTAGCACCCTGACCAATGAAGTAAACAAAGACCTTGATAACATAGAGGAAAAGATTACCAAACAAAAGAAAATACTAAGAAACGATTCCGGTAATGCGATGGTGAATGCCAGAATGAATACAAGGGAAGATCCTACATTAGCACAGTACCGAGGAGAAAGGACTTATTTGGAAGGGGCGAAAGACCTTATTGATGAATCGAACAATATTATAGAGGAAGCCGGGAAGAAAGGAAAAACAAACTTTTTTAGCGGTCTAGCGCGTGGTTTCGCCGATACCGCATTTGATCCCAAACAATGGACTTTAGGCATATCCGACATGATAGGCGGCATCCGTCTGAAAAATGTGGTGGAGAAAGCGGATAAAGGAGAAAAGCTCTCACCTTCTGAAGAGAAGTTGCTTGACGCCGCTGTCACCAACATGGCGGTCAACGCCTATTATTCCTCCGATTTGGGAAGAGGATACAAGGCTGGACAAGCCACAGGAGCCAGTATCCCGTTCATGCTGGAATTCGCCATAAACCCGATATCGGCGGCAGGTGAGGGAATAGCCAAAAGCATTCTAAAATACGGTATGAAGAAATTCGGCGCGTCCGCCATGAAAAAAGGAATGTCAAAAATGGGGGCACGTCTTGCCGGAGACGCTTTGGCCGCAGCAGGAATGGAAGGAACAACAGGACTGGCGCGTGTCACCGCAGGAGCACAAGACAGAATGATGGGGAATATTCTGTTTGATGTTGACAAGGATGGAAACTTGACTTATGGAGGACGTGAAGGAGGAATGGATATGGGTAAAGCCATCGGCAAATCAATCGCTTCCACTTTTCTTGAGAACCAATCCGAGATGATTTTCAACGCATTCAAAGGACTGGGCAAAGGAATATGGAAGAATGTGGAAGAGACCGTTCCCGGTGGCGCAAGTGAATTCATGAAATATATAACGAACAGCAGGGCCGGTAAGCTATACAGGGAGATAAAGGACAACCCTACTTTCAAAGAAGCCGCAAAAAAAGCGCAGTTCCACGGGCTACCCGAAGAATATATGGAAGAGGTGTATAATAATCTTGCAAATGTCCCGTTAGGTGAAATGACCTTGGAAGAAGCCACAGACCTTGACAACAATATAGACACATTCCTTGGACTGGCTCCCACTTCCGTCGCTTTCGGCTTATTAGGACTTGGAAGCATGGGGGCTGAAAGGGTAAGACACCGCCAGAAGATGAATGCGGCTTTCGGAAACATGACCAAAGAACAACAGGAGAAACTGTCCGAACTGAAACGTATGTCAAAAGAACGTGGCAATGACGACATAAGGATTTTCATCAAAGAAACCATGAATGACGGTAGCCTCAGCAAGGAAGAGAAAAAGGCCGAGATAGAATATGCGTTTGACATTGCGAAGAACAATGCCATGGAGGACATTGCAGGAGAGCAGACCCGTGAGGAGTCCGAAAAGCGCACGGCAGCACAAGAAGAGGGAACGGATATCTATACAACTCATGATCCAGTAGCCATGCGCACGACAGTCCTCCGTGAGGAAGTTTCCCGTGAACGCCTTTCATCCGTACTGGATGATGAAGCCATAGATGCGCTTGCCGGTGCCAATGACGCCCAACGTGCGGAAATGCTGGATGTCATGGACGAAGAGACCAGACGTTTGGCTACGGACTACCTACGGCAGAAAGACCGTCATGACGCAGTTGAGGACGCATTGGATGAGGCTCATGCTTCCGAATATGAACAGGCGGCTGTCAAAGTCCAGCAAATGTCTCCCCAAGGACAAGTTGTCACTATTCCGTTAGGAAGATTCGGAGACAAGGAGCACAGTTACGGAGTTGTCATAAATGGTATAGATGCCACTGGGCAACCCGGAGAAACAGGCACACTCATGGTAGTGCCATTGGAAAACGGTCCAGAAGGTCCGATATTCGCCTCATTTGATGAGAATAATGCCAAGACTGTAAGAATCAATGCAGACACAGAGATCTCAATGGTCGGACGGGATCAAGTTCTTGAACAAATGCTTGGCGCATACAACGCCGATGCCGCAATCATGGAAGCACAGCCCATATCCGCAGGACAGACATTCAGCATAGCGGATGATAATGGCACAGTGACCGGCATTTCTGTTGTTGGTCAGGATACAATGGGCAATTGGTCCGTACTCATGGAAGGAAGTCGGGAGCCGGTTTCTGTCAGCGATGAACAACTCCGGGCCATGAAAGACAATGTGGACAAAGCCGGAATACGGACTGAATACGCACAAGAGGATGAAAATAGAAGACAGGAAGAGTTAATTCGGAAATTCAGTCCGGAAGTACTTGCATTACAACCCGAAAAAGGTGACAAGATATATACAGGAGGCAAAGAGATAGTACTTGATGAGGAAGTTCCCGGCGGATGGTCCGGGAAGATCATAGACAACAACGGTAATGAAACAGGTTCCGTACTCGTGACAGAAGAGCAATATTTCAAATACAAACAGTCGCTATTTGACGCACAAAGAAAAGATGATGCGGAAGCGGCTCCGGAAATCGGCGCCTCCTATATCACTCCAGAAGGAGAAAGTATGACCATTATCGGTTTTGATGAGGAAATCGGAGGTATGTTTGTCGTTCCAACCGATGAGTACAATGAGGTCAAAAGCGATGAGGTATCAATGAATATATTGGAAAATGAAGCATACCAGTTAGGTGCGGTTCCCGTCCAAGAGTACACCGATTGGGTGAAAAAATCCAAGAGTTCAACAAATGAAACCGCTCCTGAAGGAAAAGAGATGGGAAACCAACCATTGCAGGAAAGCACAGAGAGTCCGACTTACGAAAAATCCGAACTGGACAAACTTATATCCTCCTTTCCTAAAAAGAAGGACGGAAGTATTGATTATGAATCTCTGACGCCACAGCAGTCATTCCAATACACAAATCTGACAGAATCACTTGAAACCGCTCTGGATGACTTGAGAAAGGATATAGAGGCGAGTGATGCACAGATAGCTAAATTGAATGAATCCCTGTCATCCGCCACACGGGGAAAAAGAAATGAGATAAGGGACGCTATTAGAGAAGCAAAAGCGGAGAATGAAGAAATAAAGAATTTCTACAACTCTGTCATACCCATAACAGAAACTAATAATAACCAAACAAATGGAATATCAGAAAGCAGTAAGACTGGCACGAATGGAAATGACACAAATGAGCCCGTACCAGTTTCAGAAACAAGCGAACAAGGCAAAGAAAGAGGAACTGAGAAGAGACCCGAAGCTAAGGGAACAGGTGAAGAACGCATGGGACCAGAGGGAATTCCGGACACTGGCAGGAAAAATAGTATTCAGAAGCCTGCTGCGAAAATATCTGAGTCAATAACGGATACGGAGCTTCCGGAAAATCCTCTTGTTCAGGAAATTCTGTCACGTACCGAGCCGGAAACTTTGGAAGAGCTTGCATCCTTGGTACTGGGAAAATCCCTGTTCCTGCAAATGACAGGAGAAAGAAGTGTCAGAAACATGACTGGCTTAAGTCACAAAGACCTGACGCCATTTCTTTCCATCTTCAGAAAAAAAGAGAAGGGGGGTATGACCGTAGAAGAAGCCGGAGACAGACTGATAAGCATCGCCCATGAAAGTTATCCGGCAATAGTGGCGAAAGAAGGACTGGAAAATGACAATACCGGCATGGCCGGCACAAACGCGATCCTATCCGTTCTACAACAAAGCCGAACTTTTGGTGATATCAGCAATATGATAAGAAACAACAGAACCGCAGAAGCGCAACGCGCCATAGATGATGCGGAAAAAGAATATGAGGATGAACTGAAAGAACAGTTCTACCAAGAACAATACCACATGTCTCCGGATGAATATGAAGCATGGGTTAATGATGAGGCCTTTTCTGAATCAAATGTCTATTCGAATGAGGAAAAGTCTGAATTTTATAATACATTTGCCGATGAAATAATAAAGCAACAAGAATATGACAACAGAAGAGAGAATCCAACTGACGAAGGAATCGGAACGCGTAAAAGCGATGAGCAAGGAGGAATATTTGGCATACGCGAAAGAGGCGATGCGGTTCTGCAAGGAGAAAAACCTGTTCATGCCGTCGGAACTGAAGGATATCAAGGAAAATCCGGACAAATGGAAGGACAGACTGATGAAGGACTGCATCCTCAGAATGACAATGTACAAGATAACACATCCACAAACAAACTCCTAGACCATATCGCGGAAGCACGCGAAATGGTCGACACCTCTCCTACTGAAGCGCAGAAGGAGGCCGGCAACTACAAAAAAGGTCATGTCAGGATTGACGGATACGATGTGACCATCGAGAATCCCAAAGGTTCTGTCCGTAGCGGAAGGGATGCCAACGGGCAGGAATGGAGCATTACCATGAACAACGACTACGGTTATATCCGTGGTACGAAAGCCGTGGACGGTGACCATATAGACATCTTCCTGTCAGACAATCCGTCCGAAGGAAATGTGTTTGTAGTAGACCAGCTCAATGAAAAGGGTGAATTTGACGAAAGTAAGGTAATGTACGGTTTTCCGTCTATGGATGAAGCACGTTCCTCTTATCTTGCAAACTATTCTCCCGGTTGGGAGAACCGAATAAGTACCATTACAGAAGTAACGAAGGATGAGTTCTATAAATGGATTGATTCTTCTGTAAAAAAGACAAAGCCGTTCTCTGAATACAAGAGCGTGAATCCTGTGCAACTTGCACCTTCCATAGAATCCGCCAATGCGGACAGAATGAAGGACATAGAAACAAGACTGGCCGAAATAGAGGACAGGAAGATAGAACTGGAGGATATTCTGGTAGAAGCCGGAAATGACTCCGTTGAGAGAGACGCTGTTTTCTCCGAGCAACAGGAACTGAACCAGGAACAGCAGGAACTTGAAGCCGAATATTCCGGCTTACGCGCAATGAATGACGAAAGCAATGAGATACTTACTTCCGAAGGCAGTGACATCCGGTTTCGCGAGGTTGGAAATGAGGAAATAAGCTCTTTCGCCAACAAGCACAACCTTGATGAAGCCGATGTAAAAAAGTACGCACAATCCATGAAAATGAAAAATCTGGGTGGCGCAAGTTATGCTTTCAAATCAATCAGCAGAAATGTGCGTCTCCAGAACTCCAACCTGTCATTAGGGCAATTCGTAAAAGTTTTTTCTCCGATCAAAAAAGAGCTGTATGAAAAGTTCGGTGATGTGGATGCCTTGAGAGATGAATACGTGCAAGAGGAAATGAAAGCCCGTAACATGATGGAAGCCGCCCGTAAACGTGCAGAGGAAGAAGCCGAATCGGAAAAGAAGCGTCTAAAGGAATTTGAACTGATGACGGATGAAGAGATGGATGAGGCCTATTTAAAGGCTATGAAAGAAAATAATGAAGCCCGTATGCGTGATATCATAAACGAATCCGCACGAAGAAACGGTTATGTTTCCGCCGATGAATTCAGAATGGCACACCGCGCCCCCTCTTATGATGAGGAAGGTATTGATAAAAACATGGTTGACATTGCCGCAAACAAAGATCAGATACGCGAATCCTTTAATGAGCAGCTTCGCATGAACAGGGATCAATACAGAAATGAAAGTGCCGCCGCAATCAATGAAGCATTGTCTGCCATTGACAAAGGAGAAAAACCGACCGTTACCATCTATCGTGCCGTTCCAAAATCATTGAAAGAAGGAAAGGTAAGAAACGGTGACTGGGTTTCCCTGTCTGAATCCTATGTAAAAGTTCATGGAGAACATGCCTTAAACGGCAATTACAGAATTATGAAGGAAGAAGTACCGGCTGAAAATCTATATTGGGACGGGAATGATATCAACGAATGGGGATATGATGACAGGAGCGATTACCGCTACAAGAATACAAAAAACAACCGAAAACTGAATGACCTGATAACCCGTGACGACAAAGGTAATGTTATTCCTCCTTCCAAGCGATTCAATGCAAGAAAAGCGGATGTAAGATATCGTTTTATTGGAGAGAAAGGCGCATCCCAACTGGATAAGGCAGAGGAAGCAACTACCCGCCTTGATAACCTGAATGTGGCACGAGAGATGGAATCCGCTTTCAATACGAAGAAAGAGCGCATTGAGAAGCTGCGGAAGAGTGAGCCGATAGAGATTACGGGTAAAGAGATAGAACCGAGCGATGACTTGAAACAGTACAAAAAAAATGCGTTGGAATATGGAAAGTCATTACGTGGAGAATATATCAATAAAGATACGGGAGCTATTATCTCTGTGACAGGAGGCAATAGTCGGGGAGGTATTCGTGAAATATTGCAGCATGATTATAAGGATGTAGAACATCTGCAATCTATCGCAGCCGTACCTCAGATTATTGAAAACTCCGTCTTCATTGAAGAACTTGCCAACGAAGATTTGGAGAAATATCCCGGTGTAAAATCATTCTCTTATTATGTATGTGGATTGAAAATAGCCGGTGTTGACTATACTGTGAAAGCTGTTATCGCCAATCAAAACAATGGAGAACGGTATTATGACCACAAACTGACTAACATAGAGAAAGGCAAATTACTATCCATTGCCCCAACAATACAAAAAGCTGGAATAGATGGTAACTCGCCTTTATCTGATGTCAAAGATAAGCGTTTGCTTTCGATTCTCCAAACAAATGAAAAAGAAAATGCTAGGAAAATCAAGCAGGCTACAGGTTGGGAACGTGGGGCTGACGGAAAATGGAGATATGAAGTGGAGGATTTCGAGATTGATCCGAAAGGACTTGCGCGAAAAAACAGACTTTGGTCCAACCTGTCATGGGGCAAAGAGTATGATGCGCTAAGCGACAAACTGTTTGATGGAGTAGAGCTGACGGAAGAAGAAGCAGCCCGTTTTGATGAATTATCAGAAAAGGCAGAAGAACTTCGCGCCACATACGAAGCGAACGACGTGCATTATCTTGACGATTATGTGAAGGATGAGAATTTGTTTAAGACTTATCCGGAGTTGAAGCAGATACGCGTGGAGATATACAACGCCCCTACAAGCAATACGGGAGCGACTTATTATGGAAGCCAAAACTTGATACGTGTGAATGAGTTTGTTCTAGACAGGGCGGATTTCCGTAGTATCTTAGCGCATGAGGTACAGCATGCCGTACAATCAATTGAAGGATTCGCTCGTGGTGGAAACAGTATGACTTATAGAAAATACCTTGACGCATTAAAAGAAAAGCGCGATGCCTGGTCCATGATTGAAGAGTTTGCTGACAAGCGTGAGGAACTTGGAGAAGACGCTTCACAGATGGATGTTTATAATGCTTTGGTAAATGAATATCACTCAGATGGATTCGAGTTTGGGGATGGCTTTATCCCCAGCCGTAATGCTTTTGATAAGGGATTCAATCTTTGGGTGCGAGGTTATGATAAAGAAGGATATGAGGATGCTTATAATGAGTATCAATCTCTTATTGAAAAATTTGGACTTGGTGGAGAAAACGACAGATACAATGAACTATCAGGTGAAGTTGAAGCACGTAATGTACAATCCCGTATGAATATGACACCTGAGAAACGCCGCAATACTCTTGCTTCGGAAACGGAAGATGTAGCACGAGAAGACCAGATATTTATAAACGACGCTTTGGAGGCTTATGCTTCTGTGTCTGCTCCCATGAATACAGCAGTGAATGAACTTTCTGAGTCTCTTCATACACCTATAGAAAAAATCACTTCCGAAGACCAGCTACCACAAGGCGAGGCGCGCAGACGTATCGAATCAGGAGCCAATATCAAAGGATGGTACTCACCAAAGGAGAACAAGGTATATCTATATATGCCAAACACAACATCCGTGGAGGACGCACAGGCGACTATATTCCATGAGGTGGTGGCACATAAGGGATTGCGTGAGCTGTTCGGAAAGGACTTCGATACCTTCCTTGACAATGTATACAACAATGCCGCACCATCAATCAGACAGGCCATCAACCGGATGGCGGAAAATGAGAACATATCCATCCGTACAGCAACTGAAGAATATATGGCAGACCTGTCCGAACGCGGACCGGCTACCTTTGCGGAGCAGTCCTTGTGGACACGAATCAAAGCCTTCTTTATAGACATGCTCCGTAAAGCGAAAGTGAATCTGGGATTTGAACTGACGGACAATGAGCTGAGATACATCCTTTATGAAAGCCACAACAGACTGAAACAGTCAAACTATCCTGTTGATGTGGCAAAGGAAACCGTCATGCGTTCAAAACTGGGAATTGGTGAGTTCTCAGGCAGTTCACGTACCATCCCGTCTGTTCCTCAGGGAGAGACCTTGTTCCGTATTCCAGGAAAGGAAGAAAAGAAGGAGATTATTAAAAATCTGAAAGAAGAGATACGGGAATTGAAAAAGCAATTGGATCAGGCACGAAAAGGAAATAAAGAGGAATACGAGACTGCGTCAAGAGCCATGCTTTCCTTTATAGATCAAAGACTGACCAAGGAAGCGGGAGAAGAAATGGGGCCACATATGATAAAGTCACTGATTGCCCAAGTAAACAAGGCCGCATCAACAAATAAACTCAAGGAACCACTAAATCTTGTTGAAAAGTTGATAAACTATGCCCAATATGACAGTTCGGTGAAAAGGATGCAAAAAATGATAAAAACGAAGCTTTCCGGGCAGGATACAAGAGGCGTATCAAAAGGGATAGTTGTTGATGAGGCTACCAGACGTGTGTTTGACAGTATACGATCCGCTTACAAAGACCTGTTGCTAACAAGCGCTGACAGTGAACTCCGTGCCGTAAGAAGCGAAATTGTAAAACTGGGAAAACTCATAAAATCTGAGACATCCCCTGAAAGCATCACCATACTTACCGGTCAGCAGAATGAAATGAAAAGCCGAAGGGATAATCTATTAAAAGAAAGAGCCGAACTGCTGAAAACTAAAGAACTTGAATCCGTTGAAGAGATACGGAAGCGCCGGGAAGAGCTAGAGAATGCCATGGATGAAGCGGCGGAAGGAACAGGTGTGTTCACACAGACTATGGCCGATGAGTATGATTCTCTTTCCATACGCGAACTATTGGCCGAATCCAGAAAAATGAAACGAGATCTGGACAAACTGGAGGGCGATCTTGTGACCACCAGAAGAGCCGCCTACAACAACAAGGGTGAAGCACGAAAGTTTTATCTGCAGGAGGCTGAGAAAATAGCTGCACAGATACCCGTAGCGCAGGAAGAGTTAATAAGGATAACCGATAATGTGTACAATGAATTGAAAGAACTTGTTGATACCGGGAAAAGCCGCCTTGCCATGCTGAACAAGGAAAAAGCCGCGCACCGGGGAAGAATTATCAGCATGGGAATAAATGCCGTAAAAGATAAAAGAATAAAAGGTATAAACGAGAAAGAAACAAATATGGAAAAAACTGTGTCCATATTGCAAAGCATCGGTGACTTTATCGCCTATCCCATGTATAGTTTCGATTATCTGCTGAAAGCCATAGACAGGAACCACGCCATAGGAAAAGGCCCCTTATACGATTATTTCATGAAAAGCAGTCATGGAGTGGTGGAAGCCAACGATAGGATATATTTGGGGGTAAAGGCTTACAACAAAGAACTGGAAGAAAAAATAAAGGAACTGTTCGGAAAATCAATGGAAAATGTATTCAGGGATTCTCAAAAATCAGAAAAAAGGATTCACAAACAATATATGTACGACAGCAATTACCATAAGGAGGGCGACCTGTATGAGGCAAACCTAAACAAAGGGCAGGCGTTCTATGTATGGCTCACATGGAGACAGCCGGACGGAAAGATGAAGCTAGAGGCGGACGGATGGACGGAAGACAGCATGACCGAGATAGAATCCTTTATAGGCGATAAATACATGAAACTCGGAGAATGGATCACAGACGACTTCTTTCCAAGGCTACGAGAAGAAAGGTACAATCCGGTCCATGTAAGAATGACGGGAACCAGCATGGCTTCACGGGAGAATTATTTCCCTATGGTCATAGCCAAATCCGAAATCCGTGAAAAGGGGGAGCTGGGAGAAACAATCATCGGTATGCCAAGCACAATAACCGGAAACATAATCAACCGTACGATAAATACCCTGAAGGTGGACACTAGCAGAAACGCTTTTGATCTGATGCTAAAATACGGAAGAGATATGGAAACTTGGGCGGCAACGGCTGAGCTGCGCCAGGATCTTAATTTCCTGCGGGGAAGCAAGGCTTTCAAGAACTATATGGAGGCGAACCATAAAGGAATGTTTGATATCTTCATGAGAGCGGCGGAGGTGGCCGTACGGAGTTTCAACGACAAGCAGAAACAAGACTCGCTCAACAACGGACTAAACAAGATACTAAGGTATTGGGCAGGTTCCAATATCGCATTCAGACTCAACACCGCAATGAAGCAGGTGCTCTCCTATCCGGCATTTTCCGCATACAGCGGAAATCCGGGGTATCAGGCTGATTTGTTCAAATACATATTCACCCCGGCAGGAAACATGAAATGGGCGAAGGAGTATCTTCCTTCTTTTGAAGAACGGGTTGATACGGGAAATATGGGGATCGAAGCATTAAAGGATGAAAATGCATTCAAAAACAAGCTGGAGAAACTTACCAATGCAGGCATGTATCCCAACAAGCTTATTGATGCGCTGACATGTGCGGCCGGAGCGAGAGCCGTTTACAATTTTGAATATAAACGTGCGCAAAAAAGAGGTCTGGGCAATGAGGAAGCCGCCAATTTAGCCAAATACAACGCTGAAATAGCATTCAATGAAAGCCAGCAGAGTTCCAGCCCGGAAATGATGTCCCCCATGCAGGCAAGCGGCAATGTGTTCTACAAGGCGCTGACCACTTACCAAAGCAGCAACATAGGATACCAGCGGATGGGTATTGAGGGGCTTCTTGAAATGGCACGAGCAAAAAGGATATACAATCTGAACATTGAATCCGGAATGAATAAAGACGAAGCCCAAAGAACAATGATGGGCAGCTATCTTACCGGGCTGAGGAAAGCCACCTTCGGACTATTTGTAATGGGAGGCTTGTGGGCGGCAGGAGGATATGGTATTGCAGGAATCACAGCACCACTCATATCCAATATCTACGCCATATTCGGATACGGGGACGGGGATGAGGATTTATGGTTCACTGATGAACAATTGAAAAGCATATTTTTATCTGCTGCTTTAAGTTCCTTGGGAGGAACTTCCATTGGACAGTTTGTCAACGCCATATCAAAAGGGAACAAATATGATCCTCTCTCATTCATTACAGAGATGTCAAATCTGATAAGCGAGGCGGTAAAAGACGGATTCAACCTGAATGTACAAAGGGAGCTGGCCGCCAAATTAGGGAAATTTGCCGGATTAAATGTAGAGACACTGGAAAACATTTATCTGGGAGCCGAATCCGCCATAAGGGAAGGACGCCCCGACCTTGTAGATTTTATGTTCCTAATCAACCTTCCCAAATCCCAACGAAAGGAAATGGCCGAGAAACTATACAAGGATATGGGACCTTATGAATATCTGAACAAGATGTATGAGGCTGGAAAACTGTTTAATGACTACAGAAAGAAACTGCCCTATTCAGACGGAACATCTAAAAGGAAAGACTCTGAAATAAAAAAGAAATACATCATCAACAACCTCAATGAAAAAGAGAAGGAAACTTTGAAAAATGAAAAAGAGTTCCTAAAACTCAAAAGAAAATATGACGAAGCCGAAGATAAAAAAGAATGGTTGGAAGAACATCCGGAATACCCAGATATGGAAAAAAAATACAAGAAACAGACTATCACTAAAAAAGTGAAGAAAGAAGTTGAAAAGGTGTATAGACAATAAAACGATAACATTAAAGGGTTACCAATAATGATAACCCTTTAATGTTTGTTTTTTCCTGCCGTTCCGGCATTCTAGCAAAATTTATTGGTAAACAACACATTATACATATCATTAGACTCGCAAGGCTTCGAGATAAGCAAATCCTCATCCGGGAACATGGCAAAGAAATCATTCCACATATCGGACTCCCATCTTATGTATTCATCATCTCTTCTTCTAATATTTTCCGGGGATATCTCAATTATATGAAAATCAGTCATGCTGTCAAAAGCATATTTGATGAAAATACCCTTGAACATATCATCAAGCTTCTTTAATCTTTCAATGATAAAATCTGTTACCGCATCCATAATCATAGGCTCTCTAACCATTTTTTTCCGGATTTTGTGTTAAGCCACACCAAAAATCCACCACCTACAACAGCACTTATTGTATACACTAAACTTAACATGTCCATAATCCATTTTATTTTAAGATTGTATTTCCTATTCTAATAAAGATGATTGTAGAGACTCCACCTATAATAACCCTGTATATGTCAAGGGTTATATCTACATCAGGCTTCATGGAAACTATTCCACCTACAACAAGTCCGGCAAATGAAAGTTTTGCCAAATCAAAAAACAACCCGGCAAGCTTTTCCCGTCTTACCTTGTCCTTTTCCTTGTTTTCTTTCTTTACTTCTTGCAGTCTGCTATAGTTGCTCATAAGTTTGAAAGCCATTTTTCCCCAGACTTGGTGTGTGACCAAATGACCAATGCGGAACCTATGACGCTAGTTATTAAAAAAATCGTTGTCAATGCATCCATAATCATAGGCTCTCTAACCATTTTTTTCCTCTTTTTGTAAAAGTCCAGAGGTATATACCACCTACCACTACAATTCCTACCGTAAAAATAAAACCTAATGCGTCCATATCGATGTTATTTTAATATCTTATTGGCGAATACCGCCGAAATAATCGTTAATAGAATACCAGTACATATAGAATACCAATTATTCTCATTCGATAAATCTGAATATAATGGTATTACAACTCCTATAACAAGACCAGCAAATGAGAGTTTAGACAAATCAAAAAAATATCCTGCAAGTTTTTCCCGCCTCGTTTTATTCTTCTCCCTAACATCCTTCTTTTCTTCCTGTTGCCTGCTGAAATTTCCCATTCTGCATACTTTTTATGCAAAGCTATAAAAAAAAGTTGGCAATCACAATGTAAACGCCAACTTTTATAACTGATTTTATCACTTTCCTCCTTTGCTCAAAGTCATGGGAGCATGACATCCTCCCCGCTCCCAC
>ERZ1027229.1004-NODE-1004-length-13602-cov-19.396324_pt1 | contig 13602 bp, 7 predicted proteins | sample MGYA00519245_ERZ1027229 | MGnify/ENA primary metagenome ERZ1027229 (study PRJEB26926, sample SAMN06164466) | human gut metagenome | biome: ENVO:00009003; feature: ENVO:2100002; material: ENVO:00002003 | host: Homo sapiens | place: USA | collected 2012 ...
TAAATGATTTAGTAAAAGCTTGTGAAGAAGAATTCGGCGTATCTGCAGCAGCAGGCGTTGTAGTTGCAGCAGCAGGTGCTGGCGCAGCAGCTGAAGAAGAAAAGACAGAGTTCGACGTAGAGCTGACAGAAGTTGGTCCTAACAAGGTTAAGGTTATCAAGGTTGTTCGTGAAGCTACAGGACTTGGCTTAAAGGAAGCTAAAGACGTAGTTGACGGCGCTCCTAAGGTGATCAAAGAAGCTGCTTCCAAAGAAGAAGCTGATGATATCAAGGCTAAACTTGAAGCTGAAGGCGCAAAGGTTACTCTTAAATAATCAAAGCGTAAAAGACAGACCCCGGACATTATGTCCGGGGCTTTTTAAATTTGAGAAAAGTTTTTGTTGACTATAAAAACACGTTGTAGTAGAATGTATGGTGCACTATTGTGGTGCGGTAGGCTATTTTTATGCCCATATTTGGGAGAAAAGCCAAAAGCAGCATGGCAAATAATATGAACGAGGTGAATGTCAATGGAAAAGAACAGAATACGTCCGATTGCTTCCGGCAAGCATATACGTATGAGTTACTCACGGCAAAAAGAAGTTTTGGATATGCCAAACCTGATTGAGGTTCAGAAGGAATCCTACAAATGGTTTCTGGATGAAGGCCTGAAAGAAGTATTTGCAGATATTTCTCCGATTGCCGATTACAGTGGACACTTAAGTCTGGAGTTTGTTGATTTTGAACTCTGTGAAGACGAAGTCAAGTATTCTATTGAAAAGTGTAAAGAACGTGATGCAACATATGCAGCACCTTTGAAGGTAAAAGTGCGTCTTTACAACAAGGAAAAGGAAGAGATCACAGAACATTCCATCTTTATGGGCGATCTTCCGCTCATGACAGAGACAGGTACATTCGTGATCAACGGTGCTGAACGTGTTATCGTCAGCCAGTTAGTTCGTTCTCCGGGTATTTATTATGCGATTGGTCATGATAAGATCGGAAAGGAGCTTTATTCCTGTACCGTAATTCCTAACCGTGGTGCATGGTTAGAGTATGAAACAGATTCCAATGATGTTTTCAGCGTTCGTGTAGATAGAACAAGAAAAGTGCCGATCACCGTATTTTTACGTGCGCTTGGTATTGGTACTAACACAGAGATCCTGGAGTTATTCGGTGAGGAACCAAAGATTCTTGCCAGCTTCACAAAGGATCCTTCTATTACAGAAAGAAATCCGGAAGGCAGCTATGAGGAAGGCCTGCTTGAACTGTATCGTAAGATCCGTCCGGGTGAACCTCTCAGCGTAGAAAGTGCTGAAAGCCTTATTACAGCTATGTTCTTTGATCCGAGACGTTATGACCTTGCAAAGGTTGGACGTTATAAATTCAACAAAAAGCTTGCACTGAAAAACCGTATCAGACATGCTGCTCTGTCACAGGATGTTACCAATCCTTTCACAGGGGAGATCATTGCAAGTGCCGGTGATGAAGTCAGTGCAGAGCTGGCTGATGAGATCCAGAATGCTGCTGTTCCGTATGTGTGGATCCAGACAGAAGAGAGAGAAGTCAAGGTTCTTTCCAATATGATGGTAGATCTGACAAGCTTTGTGGACTGCAATCCAAAAGAGCTTGGTATTACAGAACTGGTATATTTCCCTGTTCTGCAGCAGATCCTGCAGGAGTACTCTGATAAGCCGGAAGAATTAGCAGATGCTATTTCAAAAAATGTATCAGAACTGATTCCAAAACATATCACAAAGGAAGATATTTTAGCTTCCATTAACTATAATATGCATCTGGAATACGGTCTGGGTAACGATGATGATATCGATCACCTCGGTAACAGACGTATCCGTGCGGTAGGTGAACTGCTGCAGAACCAGTATCGTGTAGGTCTGACAAGACTGGAGCGTGTTGTCCGTGAAAGAATGACAACACACGATACAGAAGAAGTGACTGCACAGGCACTGATCAATATCAAGCCGGTACAGGCAGCGGTGAAAGAATTCTTCGGATCATCCCAGCTGTCACAGTTCATGGATCAGAATAACCCACTTGGTGAGCTGACCCACAAGAGACGTCTTTCCGCACTTGGTCCTGGTGGTCTTTCCAGAGATCGTGCAGGTTTCGAGGTTCGAGACGTACATTACTCCCACTACGGAAGAATGTGCCCGATCGAGACACCTGAAGGTCCTAACATCGGTCTGATCAACTCTCTTGCATCTTATGCAAGAATCAATGAATATGGTTTCGTGGAAGCTCCTTATCGTAAGGTTGATAAGTCTGATCCACAGAATCCGCGTGTTACAGATGAAGTTGTATACATGACAGCAGATGAAGAAGATAATTACCATGTAGCACAGGCGAGTGAGCCGCTTGATGAAAACGGATATTTCAAGAAAACATCCATTTCCGGCCGTTATCGTGAAGAGACACAGGAATATCCTCGTGCCATGATCGATTACATGGACGTATCTCCAAAGATGATCTTTTCCGTTGCAACGGCCCTGATCCCGTTCCTGCAGAATGATGATGCAAACCGTGCGCTGATGGGATCCAACATGCAGCGTCAGGCAGTTCCGCTGTTATTTACAGAGGCTCCTGTGGTTGGTACAGGTATGGAGCCTAAGACAGCAGTCGACTCAGGTGTTTGTGTTGTTGCTAAGAAGGCAGGTACAATTGATTATGTATCTTCCAAGCTGATCAGAATGACATATGATGATGGCGAAAAGGACGAATATCATTTAACAAAATTCTCCAGAAGTAACCAGTCCAACTGCTATAACCAGAAACCGATCGTATTTAAGGGCGATCATGTAGAAGCCGGCGAAGTGATCGCAGACGGTCCTTCTACAGACGGCGGTGAACTTGCGCTTGGTAAGAACCCGCTGATCGGCTTTATGACATGGGAAGGTTATAACTACGAGGATGCTGTATTATTAAGTGAAAGATTAGTACAGGAAGATGTTTATACATCTATCCATATTGAAGAATATGAAGCAGAAGCCAGAGATACAAAGCTCGGACCGGAAGAGATCACAAGAGACGTTCCGGGTGTCGGTGATGATGCACTGAAGGATCTGGATGACCGTGGTATCATCCGTATTGGTGCAGAAGTCCGCGCCGGTGATATCTTAGTTGGTAAGGTAACACCAAAGGGTGAGACTGAACTGACAGCAGAAGAAAGACTGCTTCGTGCGATCTTTGGTGAAAAGGCACGTGAAGTGCGTGATACTTCCCTGAAGGTTCCGCATGGTGAATATGGTATTATTGTAGATGCCAAGGTATTCACAAGAGAAAACGGTGACGAATTATCCCCTGGTGTCAATCAGGCAGTTCGTATTTACATTGCACAGAAGAGAAAGATCTCAGTCGGTGATAAGATGGCCGGTCGTCATGGTAACAAGGGTGTCGTTTCCCGTGTACTTCCTGTAGAGGATATGCCATACCTGCCAAACGGACGCCCACTGGATATCGTATTAAATCCACTTGGTGTGCCTTCCCGTATGAATATCGGACAGGTGCTTGAGATCCATCTTTCTCTTGCAGCCAAAGCACTTGGTTTCAATGTGGCAACACCTGTATTCGATGGCGCAAAGGAAAGCGATATCATGGATACGCTGGAGCTTGCAAATGATTACGTCAATCTGGAATGGGATGAGTTCAAAGCAAAACATGGCGAAGAGCTCCTGCCTGAAGTTCTGGATTACTTATATGAAAACAGAGATCACAGAAAGCTGTGGAAGGGTGTTCCGATCTCCAGAGACGGTAAGGTAAGACTTCGTGACGGTAGAACAGGTGAGTTCTTCGATTCACCGGTAACGATCGGCCACATGCATTACCTGAAACTCCACCATCTGGTAGATGATAAGATCCATGCCCGTTCAACAGGACCATACTCCTTAGTTACACAGCAGCCGCTCGGTGGTAAGGCACAGTTCGGTGGACAGCGTTTCGGTGAAATGGAAGTTTGGGCACTGGAAGCTTATGGTGCATCTTATACACTGCAGGAAATCCTGACAGTGAAATCCGATGATGTGATCGGACGTGTGAAGACATACGAAGCGATCATCAAGGGTGAAAATATTCCTGAACCGGGTATTCCGGAATCCTTCAAGGTACTCTTGAAAGAATTACAGTCTCTTGGTCTGGATGTGAAAGTACTCGATGAAAACCAGAATGAAATCGACATTATGGAAACCATCGATTACGGCGATACGGACATGCGCGCTGAAATGGAAGGCGGACACAGAGGCAGCTATAATGAAGAGGATTCATTAGGAAGCATGGGCTATCAGAAACAGGAATTTGATGAAGATAGCGAGGAACTGATCAATGTAGATGATGAAGCAGACGAGGCAGAGGATTTTTCGTTCGACGGCGACGGTCTGGATGATTCATATGACGAATAAGGATTCTACAAACGTAAGTTGGAAGGAGTGCCATAAATGTCAGAAACAAAAAACGAAACGTACGAACCAGTGACATTTGATGCGATCAAAATTGGATTGGCATCACCGGATAAGATCAGAGAATGGTCCAGAGGAGAAGTCCTGAAGCCGGAAACGATCAACTACAGAACATTAAAGCCGGAACGTGACGGTCTGTTCTGTGAAAGAATTTTCGGACCAAGCAAGGACTGGGAATGTCATTGTGGTAAATACAAAAAAATCAGATATAAAGGTGTTGTCTGCGATCGTTGTGGCGTTGAGGTTACAAAGTCAAGCGTCCGCAGAGAGCGTATGGGACATATCGAACTGGCAGCACCGGTTTCCCATATCTGGTATTTCAAGGGAATCCCGAGCAGAATGGGTCTTTTATTAGACCTTTCTCCTCGTGTACTGGAAAAGGTATTATATTTTGCATCTTATATCGTACTGGATGCAGGTCAGACAGATCTGGAATACAAACAGATCCTGTCAGAGAAGGAATGTCAGGATGCCAAAGATAAATACGGCGCAAATGCATTCCGTGCAGGCATGGGTGCTGAGGCAGTCAAAGAGCTTCTGGAAGCGATCGATCTGGAAAAGGATTCCGTAGAACTGAAAACAGAGCTGAAGGATGCCAACGGACAGAAACGTGCCAGAATCATCAAGAGACTGGAAGTTGTAGAAGCTTTCCGTGAATCAGGCAACAGACCGGAATGGATGATCATGGATGCAATCCCGGTTATCCCACCGGATTTAAGACCAATGGTACAGCTCGATGGTGGACGTTTTGCGACATCGGATCTGAACGATCTGTATCGTCGTATCATCAACAGAAACAACCGTCTGAAGAGACTGATCGAGCTCGGCGCACCGGATATTATCGTTCGAAATGAAAAGAGAATGCTGCAGGAAGCTGTAGACGCTCTGATCGATAACGGCCGTAGAGGTCGTCCGGTAACAGGCCCTGGTAACAGAGCACTGAAATCTTTGTCCGATATGCTGAAAGGTAAGGGCGGTCGTTTCCGTCAGAACCTGTTAGGTAAGCGTGTTGACTACTCAGGACGTTCCGTTATCGTTGTAGGACCGGAGCTGAAGATTTATCAGTGTGGTCTGCCAAAAGAAATGGCGATTGAATTGTTTAAGCCTTTTGTTATGAAAGAGCTTGTTTCAAGAGGCATTTCACAGAATATCAAAAATGCAAAGAAATTAGTTGAAAAGTTAGATACACAGGTTTGGGATGTGCTCGAAGAAGTCATTAAAGAGCATCCGGTTATGTTAAACCGTGCTCCTACACTGCACAGACTTGGTATTCAGGCATTTGAGCCAATCCTGGTAGAAGGTAAGGCTATTAAGCTGCATCCGCTTGTATGTACCGCATACAACGCCGATTTCGACGGTGACCAGATGGCTGTCCATCTTCCGCTTTCCGTGGAAGCACAGGCAGAATGCCGATTCCTCCTGTTATCACCAAACAACCTGTTAAAGCCATCCGATGGTGGCCCTGTAGCCGTTCCTTCACAGGATATGGTACTTGGTATTTACTACCTGACACAGGAAAGACCGGGTGCAAAGGGAGAAGGCAAATTCTTCAAGAGTGTGAATGAAGCAATTCTGGCATATGAAAACCAGATCATCACACTGCACAGCCGTATCAAGGTCCGTGTGCACAAGCAGATGCCTGACGGAAGCACAGTAACAGGCAATGTAGAGTCCACAATGGGAAGGTTCCTCTTAAATGAGATCATCCCGCAGGATCTTGGATTTGTAGACAGAAGCAATCCGGATAACGCGTTGGCACTTGAGATCGATTTCCATGTCGGCAAAAAGGGTCTGAAGCAGATTCTGGAAAAAGTTATCAATACACACGGTGCAACAAAGACAGCAGAAGTGCTGGATGATATTAAGGCAATGGGTTACAAGTACTCCACAAGAGCAGCTATGACTGTATCCATTTCCGATATGACAGTGCCTGCTAAGAAACCGGAAATGCTGGAAGCAGCCCAGAAGACAGTTGACCTGATCACAAAGAACTTCAACCGTGGTCTTATTACAGAAGAAGAAAGATACAGAGCTGTTGTTGAAACATGGAACGAGACAGATAAGGAACTGACAGATGTTCTTCTGAAGGGTCTGGATCAGTACAATAACATCTTCATGATGGCTGACTCAGGTGCCCGTGGTTCCAACCAGCAGATCAAACAGCTTGCAGGTATGCGTGGACTGATGGCAGATACAACCGGTCGAACGATCGAATTGCCTATCAAGTCAAACTTCCGTGAAGGTCTTGATGTACTGGAATACTTCATGTCAGCGCATGGTGCCCGTAAGGGTCTGTCCGATACAGCGCTTCGTACAGCCGATTCCGGATACCTGACAAGACGTATGGTTGACGTTTCACAGGAACTGATCATCCGTGAAACAGATTGTAGTGAAAACCGCAGCGAAATCCCAGGTATGTATGTAAAAGCATTCATGGATGGAAAAGAAACGATCGAAGGTCTGAAAGACCGTATCACAGGACGTTTCTCCTGCGAAGATATCAAAGATAAAGACGGTAATCTGATCGTAAAGGCAAACCATATGATCACACCAAGCAGAGCAAGCAAGATCATGAGCGTCGGTGTAGATAAAGATGGTAATCCGATCGAGCAGGTCAAGATCCGTACGATCCTTGGCTGCCGCTGCCACAACGGTATCTGCTCTAAGTGCTACGGTGCCAACATGGCAACAGGTGAAGCCGTACAGGTCGGTGAAGCAGTAGGTATTATCGCCGCCCAGTCAATCGGTGAACCTGGTACACAGCTTACAATGCGTACCTTCCATACAGGTGGTGTAGCCGGTGATGATATCACACAAGGTCTTCCTCGTGTTGAAGAGCTTTTTGAAGCGAGAAAGCCAAAGGGACTTGCGATCATTGCTGAGTTCGGCGGAATTGCTACGATCAAGGATACAAAGAAGAAACGTGAGATCATTGTTACAAATGAAGAAACAGGCGAAAGCAAGACATATCTGATCCCTTACGGATCACGTATCAAGATCTTAGACGGTACAAAACTCGAAGCCGGTGATGAACTGACAGAAGGTAGTGTTAACCCGCATGATCTGTTAAAGATCAAGGGTATCCGTGCAGTACAGGATTACATGATCCGTGAAGTACAGCGTGTATACCGTCTGCAGGGTGTTGATATCGCAGATAAGCATATCGAAGTGATCGTACGTCAGATGCTGAAGAAGATCCGCATCGAGAACAACGGAGATTCCGATTTCTTACCGGGTATCTTAGTTGATGTACTTGACTTCGAAGATATGAATGAAGAACTGATCGCACAGGGTAAACAGCCGGCAGAAGGCAGTCAGGTAATGCTTGGTATCACAAAGGCAGCCCTCGCTACAAACTCCTTCCTGTCAGCCGCTTCCTTCCAGGAAACAACAAAGGTTCTGACAGAAGCAGCTATCAAGGGTAAGGTTGATCCGCTGATCGGTCTGAAAGAAAACGTAATCATCGGTAAGCTGATCCCGGCAGGAACCGGTATGAAGAGATACAGAAATGTAGTCTTAAGTACAGATAAGGATCCGGAGGACGAGATCTCCTTTGATGATGAAGTAAGTTTCGATGATGTTGCGGAAGATGTTGCAGAGCAGGTAGAAGATACAGAAGCTGTCAAAACAGAAGAAACAACAGAAAATGTAACAGAATAAAGCAGAATTTGACAGGGCTTTCCGGAAAATGACCGGAAAGCCCTGTTTCTTACTGCATAGGAAATTCCTTTGAAATCTCCTATACAGCCAAAGCAAGCGAGCTTGCATAGATGCGCACTCGCGCGGATAAGAAATATGTCGCAGGTGACCGCGCCTGGCGCGAGAATGTGCTGTCGCACATTCTTTGCCCGATAAGAAAGAAAAAAGTGGGAATACTACTTGACAAAGGGAAAATGAGAACCTATACTAAACGAGTGTGCATGAAATTGCATTTATTTTTGTGCGCATAGAAAATCAAACTACAAGAAATGAGGTGAAAAAGAATGCCAACATTTAACCAGTTAGTAAGAAAAGGACGTCAGACATCTGTAAAGAAATCAACAGCACCTGCTCTTCAGAAAGGATACAACTCCCTTCACAAGAAAGCTACTGATGTTTCTTCACCACAGAAGCGTGGTGTTTGTACAGCTGTTAAGACTGCTACTCCTAAGAAACCTAACTCAGCTCTTAGAAAGATCGCCAGAGTTCGTCTTTCAAACGGAATCGAAGTTACATCTTATATTCCGGGTGAAGGCCACAACTTACAGGAGCATAGCGTTGTTTTAGTAAGAGGTGGTAGAGTAAAGGACCTTCCTGGTACACGTTATCACGTAATCAGAGGTACTTTGGATACAGCAGGAGTTGCTAACAGAAAGCAGGCCCGTTCCAAATACGGCGCTAAGAGACCAAAACAGGCTAAATAATCCGGCTTGGTTTCAAATGTACCACAGGTTACAGACTAATTTAGTGTTGGGATTCGATTATCACACATTGTGTGCATAGACAATACCGCACGTACACATTAGTGGTTATATGTGAGTACCTATGATTTAGTTAATAATAATTAAGGAGGGAAGAACCGTGCCACGTAAAGGACATATTCAGAAAAGAGACGTATTAGCAGATCCTATGTACAACAGCAAAGTGGTTACAAAGCTTATCAATAACATTATGTTAGACGGTAAGAGAGGTGTAGCACAGAAGATTGTTTACGGAGCATTTGCTAAAGTAGAAGAGAAATCCGGTAAACCGGCTCTTGAAACTTTCGAAGAGGCTATGAACAACATCATGCCTTCTCTGGAAGTAAAAGCAAGACGTATTGGTGGTGCTACTTATCAGGTACCTATCGAAGTACGTCCTGACAGACGTCAGGCTTTAGGTCTCCGTTGGCTTACAATGTTCTCACGTAAGAGATCAGAGAAGACTATGGAAGACAGACTGGCTAACGAGATCTTAGATGCTGCTAACAACACTGGCGCAGCTGTTAAGAGAAAAGAAGACATGCATAAAATGGCAGAGGCTAATAAAGCATTTGCTCACTACAGATTCTAAAAGGAGGAAATACCTTGGCTGGAAGAGAATATCCATTAGAGAGAACCAGAAATATAGGTATTATGGCTCATATCGATGCTGGTAAAACAACATTAACAGAGCGTATCCTTTATTATACTGGTGTTAACTACAAGATTGGTGATACCCATGAAGGTACTGCTACCATGGACTGGATGGAACAGGAGCAGGAAAGAGGTATTACAATCACATCAGCCGCTACTACATGTCACTGGACATTAGAGGAAAACTGTAAGCCAAAACCGGGTGCTTTAGAGCATCGTATCAATATCATTGATACTCCTGGACACGTTGACTTTACAGTTGAGGTTGAGCGTTCCCTTCGTGTACTGGATGGCGCTGTCGGCGTATTCTGTGCAAAGGGTGGTGTAGAGCCTCAGTCAGAAAATGTATGGCGTCAGGCTGACACATACAACGTACCTAGAATGGCTTTCATTAACAAAATGGACATCCTGGGTGCAAACTTCTACGGTGCAGTAGAGCAGATCAGAACAAGATTAGGTAAGAATGCGATCGTTCTTCAGTTACCAATCGGTAAAGAAGATGATTTCAAGGGAATTATCGATCTGTTCGAGATGAAAGCATATATTTACAATGACGATAAGGGTGATGATATTTCCATCACTGATATCCCGGACGATATGAAGGATGATGCAGAATTATATCGTAGCGAACTGATCGAAAAGATCTGCGAGCTGGATGATGATCTGATGATGCAGTATCTGGAAGGTGAAGAACCGGCTGTTGAAGATTTAAAGAAAGTTCTTCGTAAAGCTACATGTGAATGTACAGCTATTCCGGTTTGCTGTGGTTCCGCATATCGTAACAAAGGTGTACAGAAGCTTCTGGATGCTATCCTGGAGTATATGCCTGCACCTACAGATATCCCACCTATCAAGGGTGTTGACTTAGAGGGTAATGAGATCGTAAGACATTCTTCTGATGAAGAACCTTTCTCAGCTCTTGCATTTAAGATCATGGCTGACCCATTCGTTGGTAAGCTTGCATTCTTCCGTGTGTATTCCGGTACAATGAATGCTGGATCTTATGTACTGAACGCGACAAAAGATAAAAAGGAACGTGTTGGACGTATCCTGCAGATGCATGCAAACAAGAGAGCAGAGCTTGACAAAGTTTACTCTGGTGATATCGCAGCAGCAGTTGGATTTAAGTTCACGACAACAGGTGATACAATCTGTGACGAGCAGCATCCTGTTATCCTTGAGTCTATGGAATTCCCGGAACCTGTTATCGAGCTTGCTATCGAGCCTAAGACAAAAGCAGGTCAGGGTAAATTAGGTGAAGCTTTAGCAAAACTTGCGGAAGAAGATCCGACATTCCGTGCGCATACAGATCAGGAAACCGGTCAGACAATCATCGCCGGTATGGGTGAGCTTCATCTGGAGATCATCGTTGACCGTCTGCTTCGTGAATTCAAGGTAGAGGCTAACGTAGGTGCTCCTCAGGTTGCTTACAAAGAGACATTTACAAAGCCTGTTGATCAGGAATACAAATATGCTAAGCAGTCCGGTGGTCGTGGACAGTACGGACACTGTAAAGTTAAATTCGAGCCAATGGATCCGAACGGCGAAGAAACATTTAAGTTCGAGTCTACCGTTGTCGGTGGTGCGATTCCGAAGGAATACATCCCGGCAGTCGGAGAAGGTATCGAAGAAGCTGCAAAGGCTGGTATCCTTGGAGGATTCCCTGTACTCGGTGTACATGCAAATGTATACGATGGTTCTTACCATGAAGTCGATTCCTCAGAAATGGCATTCCATATTGCCGGATCTATGGCATTCAAGGAAGCTATGCAGAAGGCTGCACCTGTATTACTTGAGCCTATCATGAAGGTAGAAGTTACAATGCCTGAAGAATACATGGGTGATGTAATCGGTGATATCAACTCACGTCGTGGACGTATCGAAGGTATGGAAGATATCGGAGGCGGCAAGATGGTTAAGGGTTATGTTCCACTTGCTGAAATGTTCGGTTATTCTACAGACCTGCGTTCTAAGACACAGGGACGTGGTAACTACTCAATGTTCTTCGAGAAATATGAGCCGGTACCGAAGTCCGTACAGGAAAAGGTTTTAGCAGCAAAGGCAAAATAATTGACCCCTGTGGCTAAAAATGCTTGAAATTATCGGCTATCTTTACTATAATCAAAGATAGCCGAGTTAATAGACACAAACAAACAATAATAAGAAAATTAAAGGAGAGTTTCAAAATGGCAAAAGCTAAATTTGACAGAACCAAACCACATTGTAACATTGGTACTATCGGTCACGTTGACCATGGTAAAACAACTTTAACAGCAGCTATCACAAGAGTATTAGCTGAAAGAGTACCAGGTAACGAAAAAGTTGATTTCGAAAATATCGATAAGGCTCCAGAAGAAAGAGAACGTGGTATCACAATTTCTACAGCTCACGTTGAATACCAGACAGCAAAGAGACATTACGCACACGTTGACTGCCCAGGCCATGCTGACTATGTAAAGAACATGATCACAGGTGCTGCTCAGATGGATGGTGCTATCCTCGTTGTAGCTGCTACTGATGGTGTTATGGCTCAGACAAAGGAGCACATCCTTCTGTCTCGTCAGGTAGGTGTACCTTACATCGTAGTATTCATGAACAAGTGTGATATGGTTGATGATCCGGAATTACTTGAATTAGTAGAAATGGAAATCACAGAGCAGTTAGAGGAATATGATTTCACAGGCTGCCCAATCATCAAAGGTTCTGCTCTGAAAGCTCTGGAAGATCCGATGAGCGAGTGGGGCGACAAGATCATGGAACTTATGGATACAATTGATTCTTATATTCCAGATCCTCAGCGTGATACAGATAAGCCATTCCTGATGCCTATCGAAGACGTATTCTCTATCACAGGTCGTGGTACAGTTGCTACCGGTAGAGTAGAGCGTGGTGTTCTTCATATGTCTGACGAAGTTGAAATCGTTGGTGTTAAGGAAGAAACACAGAAGACTGTTGTAACAGGTATCGAAATGTTCCGTAAGCTGTTAGACGAAGCTCAGGCTGGTGATAACATCGGTGCACTTCTTCGTGGTATCCAGAGAACAGATATCGAAAGAGGACAGGTTCTTGCAAAACCAGGTAGTGTAACATGCCACAGAAAGTTCACAGCTCAGGTTTATGTTTTAACAAAAGATGAAGGTGGACGTCATACTCCTTTCTTCAACAACTACAGACCTCAGTTCTACTTCAGAACAACTGATATCACAGGTGTTTGTGAATTACCAGAAGGTACAGAAATGTGTATGCCTGGTGATAACGTAGAAATGACAATCGAACTGATCCATCCAATCGCTATGGAGCAGGGTCTTACATTCGCTATTCGTGAAGGTGGACGTACTGTAGGATCAGGACGTGTTGCTACTATTATCGAGTAATCAAAAATTATTCAGTAATTTCAAGGGTTTCGGAGATTTCTCCGGAACCCTTTTTATGTACAGAACTAATGAAATTAAATGTGAATGGTGCCAAAATGGTGCCAGAAAACTAATTAATAGTAAATTTACAAACAGTAGTATGAAATAATTTTGGTATAAGTTTTGGTATAAGTGGTGAAAAAAGATTGCCGTCTGTGATAAAAATAAGTATAATCAAATTATAATATAGAGAGGTAAATGCAGGAGGTGAGATGTCCAAAATACGCTTGCCTCTTTGTAGTATAAGATTATGCAACGAAAGAACTACTTTGATTATGTAGAAGAAAAACTAGCGATTTTAAGCATAAGAGTAAAGAACAGAGGGAAGTTAAATATCCTGGATGTACATATGCATTCTGAGAATTTTTATAGAGATTTCATTAATCTATTATATGGTTGGTCTTTGGAGAATGCTAATAACAGATTGCAAAACATTGAAGCTATTGATTTGATTGATGATAATGTAAAATTAATCGTACAGGTTTCTGCAACAGCAACTAAAACCAAAATCAATAATTCTTTAAGTAAAAAAAGTATTGAAGAGTATGCAAAAAGGGGATATACGTTTAAGTTTGTTTCTATTGCAGAAAATGCCGATCAACTTCGTCAACAAAAATATCTGTCTCTTATACACATCTGACGCTGCCG
>ERZ1027229.1005-NODE-1005-length-13592-cov-8.121814_pt1 | contig 13592 bp, 8 predicted proteins | sample MGYA00519245_ERZ1027229 | MGnify/ENA primary metagenome ERZ1027229 (study PRJEB26926, sample SAMN06164466) | human gut metagenome | biome: ENVO:00009003; feature: ENVO:2100002; material: ENVO:00002003 | host: Homo sapiens | place: USA | collected 2012 ...
AACCGAGCGTGATGTTCTCACTTGTGATGAAAACGGCTTTGCACAGACAAAGGATATGCCTTACGGCATTTACACCGTCCACCAGACCTCTGGTTGGGAGGGGCGTGAGCTGATGAAAGACTTTGATGTGTTCATCAGTGCAGACGGTCAAACCTACCGTTATCTTATCAACAACGCCAACTTTGAGAGCTATATCAAAATTGTCAAGAAAGATGCGGAAACAGGCAATACCATTCCGTATGCAGGTGCAGGCTTCCAGCTTTACGACCCGAACGGAAACCTCGTTACAATGACATTCACCTATCCCGAAGTAACGACCATTGACACCTTCTACACCACAGAGGACGGCTATCTCATCACGCCCCAGACTTTGGAATACGGCACGGGATATTCTATCGTTGAGGTGCAGGCTCCGTATGGCTATGTATTGAACTCCGAGCCTGTCTATTTTGATGTGGCACAGGATAACTCCACCGAGGAAAGCGGTATTACCGTGATTGAAGTGGTACGCTCCAATATGGCACAGAAAGGCACGATTACTGTTTCCAAATCTGGCGAGGTGTTCAGCTCCGTATTCAAGAATAACGGTCTGTATCAGCCGATTTTTGCAGTAAGCGGTCTTGAGGGTGCAGTTTATGAGATTACCGCCGCCGAAGATATTTACACTTTGGACGGAACGCTCCGAGCTTCCAAAGACGAGGTTGTGGATACCGTTACCACAGGTGCAGACGGTACGGCAAAATCAAAGGAATTGTACCTCGGAAAATATGAGGTCAAGGAAATCACAGCTCCGTTTGGAATGGTGCTGAATGATGAAATCCACTCTGTCGAGCTTGTTTATGCAGGTCAGAATGTGGCTGTTACCGAAACGGCAACGAGCTTCTATAACGAAAGACAGCGTGTAGAAATCGACCTCACAAAGAGCCTTGAAACAGACGAAGCATACGGTATCGGTAAGAACGGCGAAATCTTTGATGTAACCTTTGGCTTGTATGCCCAAAAGGATATTACAGCCGCAGACGGCACGGTAATCCCTGCTGACGGCTTGATTGAGATTATTTCCTTTGACGAGAACGGCTATGGCAAGGCGGCAACCGATTTGCCGATTTCAAGCTACTATGTAAAGGAAATCTCTACAAATTCCGCATATATTATCAGCGACCAGAAGTACCCTGTAATCTTCGATTATGCAGGACAGGATACCGCAACCGTTCACATCACGGCGAACGACGGCGAAGCCATTGAGAATAAAATCATTTACGGCTCTGTCAGCGGTAAGAAGCTCGACGAGGACGGCAAGGCTCTCGGCGGTGCGTTAATCGGTATCTTTAAGACAGGCACAGAAGAATTTACAAAAGAAAACGCTATCCAGACTACCACATCAAAAGATGACGGTAGTTTTTCTTTTGCCAAAGTGCCGTATGGAACTTGGATAATCCGTGAAATCGAAAGTCCGAAAGGCTTTGTACTATCCGAAGAAGAAATTGCCGTTACTATCGGCAAGGTGGACGAGGTTGTGGAAATCGAGCTTATCAACTACTTCATTCAAGGTAACATTGAGCTGACAAAGGTGGATAAGGATTATCCAGACAACAAGCTCTCTGGTGCTGTCTTTGAGGTATTTGCCGATACCAACGGAAACGGCGAGTTTGATAAGGACGATGAGCTGCTTGGAGAAATGGCGGAGCTTGACGGTGGTGTTTACCAGATGAAAGAACTCCGTTACGGCAAATATTTCGTCCGTGAGAAAACTGCACCGACAGGCTTTGTCCTTGATGAAAAGGTCTATACCGTATCCATTGAGGAGGACGGTAAGACCTATGTGGTGGAAAATGAAGCAGGCAAAGGCTTTGTGAACGCCGCACAGACTGGCTCTCTTAAAATCGTCAAGACATCTTCTGACGGCAAGTTGGAGGGCTTCTCTTTCAGAGTCACAGGTACGGATTATGACAAGACCTTTAAGACCGACAAAAACGGCGAAATCTTCATTGAAGATTTGAGGATTGGCGAATACACCGTATCCGAAGTAAACGACAAGGCTTCCGCAGGATATATCCTGCCTGCCGACAAACAGCTCACTATCAAGGTAGGGGCGACCACGATTGTCCAGATGCACAACGAGTTCAGAGATACCCCGAAAACGGGCGACGATTTTAATCTGGGCTTGTGGGTAAGTCTTGCGGCTGTTTCCCTTGCAGGTGCAGGAGTGCTTGGCTTTATCGGCTTTAAGAACAGAAAGAAAAAGGAGGATTAAGGAATGGACGCTAAAACGATTGTTGCCATAGTGCTTGTGGCGTTTATCATCGGAGCTTGTATTTGGCTCAATATCCGAAATAGGAAGAAGAAGTAACCCGATTTTGCAGGAACGGGGCGGCTTGCCACAACGAGCCGCCCTTTTCCTATTTATATGGAGGTGTACGATGAGAAATCTCAAAACCATTGAGGGCAAAGTGAAAGCTATTCTGGAAAAGGACGAGGAAGCCAGAAATGACGATATGCTGTTGTATCTAAAGGTGTGCAATACCTGTTTGAAAGACACAGGGGCAATGCCCTTTGCAGAGGTAATGCTGCAATACCGTTATCTTGGGCTTCCGAGCATTGAGAGCGTGGGCAGGACACGGCGGAAGCTGCAAGCGGAGTTTCCAGAGCTTATGGGAAGCAGTCGTGTTCAGAAGCTCCGTGCCGCAGGCGAAAAGGCTTATCGGAAGTATGCCAAAGAATGAGAGGTGCTTATGAACGAAGAAAAACGCATAAACGGCGGTTATGAAATTATCGAGAGCTGTACTATCGGGAGTAACGAGCTTGTCATCGGTCATAACCCAAAAGCTCCTAATCCGTATGTCTGTTGGTATTGTAAAAACGGCAAGGAATATTTCTGGGGCTATTACTGCAATGAGCTGTCCTCTGCCAGAGAAAAGCTGAATGAACGCTACAAGACCGGGTCTATTATTTTCTGCGATGTCTGTATCCGAAAGATTTTAGACGAGCAGAACGAGAAAAAACAAAGAAAGGAGTAACCCGATGGAGAATGAAGAAAAACGTATGCTTGGCGATTATGAGGTCAAACAGAGTATCCATATCGGCAAAAAAGAGGTTGTGTTTGGTGTAAACGAAGCAGATAAATATCCCTTTATGGTCTGCTACTGCACCTATGATAATCCGTTTTCCGCAGCGTGGGCAACAGAGGCGGTGGGTATGGACGATTATCTGGAAGCAATGCAGATATTTACTGACCGTGTGCAGGCACAGATTGAGGTTGTCAAAGAGGAACAATCCAGATTTGATTTTGATATGACCCCGTTTACCAAAGATGATTGTATTCCTGACAACAGAAGTGAGAACATTGTCGGCAAGGTGGTGGTTATCAATGCAGAGCTTAACCGCTATGAGTATCAGCACTCCGCCTATCAGCTTGTATTGGTGGACGGCGGACACGGTGCGACTGGTGGCAGAGGTCAGGCGGTATTCGGTACTTGCCTTGCAGACGGTAAACGAGCCAGATGGGAAAGGTACGATGTGCTTGGTGTTATCAAGCCAGAGAAAATGCCAGATTGGGCAAAGGAAGCCGTTGCTAAAATCAAGAAACAGGAAAAAGCAAAGAAGCCTAACAGCAAGGAGGAACGCTGATATGGAAATACGGGCGATTGCACCGAATGAATGGAAATACACCTATTCTCAGAGTATGCAGCTTGAGGGGCAGACGGGCAATATCGGTCATCTCCGTGGCGACTTCGGCTCTGGCGGCAATGGCTTCTATACCACTTGGTTTGATACCAGACCGCAATGGAAAACGGAAGAGTTCAAGGCAGAGCTTGACGAGGTTATCAACGCCCTGCGTTCCAAAGAATACGGTCTGCTTCAGAGCCGTTCCGATATGGGCAGATTTGCAAGGCAGCACACCGACAGTGCTTTTAAGGGAAACTACTGCACCGAGTACGGCTTCCGAGTGGATACCGAGAAACACGCCTATCTGCTCCGCTGCAATCCTACAAAGGGCGATTATAACTTTTACTGCTATTGCTATGTCAAGGAGTGGCTTGATAAGCATATCAGCAATGCGGAAAAAGGTATCCGCTTTATCAGTTCCGATTACAAGGAGCTGTTTCGTATTCCAGACGACGGCAAAATTCGTGTTACCTCTGCTTGGGGCGAAAAGTCGGAACACACCTGCCGTTATATCGACGAGTATCATACCGAAGTCGGCAATAACCTCTATCATATCTGCGAGTTTGCCGAGCGTATGGAGAAAAACGGTGCGACCTATGAGCCGATACCTGCCGAGCCGCAGGCGGTCAAAGCACCTAAGCATAAGAATTTAGAACGATAAGGAGGATTGAGAAAATGGCTGTAAATCAAAAAGCAATTAAAGTCTTGAATAAGATTTTTGAAGCAGGCTTTACCGATGAAAAAGCAATTTCCGCTATGACAATGGACGATATTCTCTCTATACAGGGTATCACGATTGCGGACATTGGGCTTATCAATGACCTACAAAAGAGTATCAAGGCAAACAAGGTCATTTCCTTTTTGGGAGGTGCTTCAGAATGAGAAAACACAGATACAAAGATTTAAGACAATAAGGAGGTGTACGAAAATATGGCTGCAAAGTATCAGCTAATCACAGAGCTGTATCGGCGTACAGGCGTGTCGGTTGCGAAAAGTCCGCAGGCGTGGCAGAGCTTTCTGTCCTCTGCCTGCCGAAACTATAAATGCCGCTTTGACGAGCAGCTTTTGATTTTCGCACAACGCCCCGATGCTACCGCTGTAACCACTCTTGAAACTTGGAACAGGCAGTTTAAACGGTGGGTCAATAAGAACAGCAAAGGCATAGCGGTGTTTGACACGAAAGGTCGAAGGAATACCCTCAAATACTACTTTGACATTTCCGATACCCACGAGGGATATAACAGCCGCCCTGTTCCGATATGGCAGATGAATGAGCGATACGAACAGGCGGTCATAGAACGGCTCTCCGACAGGTTTGGGGATTTAGAGGTTAACGACTTGGGCGAAGCTCTTATGCAGACCGCTAAAAATGCCGTTGAGGATAACCTGCCCGATTATCTGGCACAGCTTAAAGAGTGTACGAAGGACAGCTTTTTAGAGGAACTGGACGACTTTAATGTGGAGGTAATGTATAAGCGGCTTGCGGTAAACAGCGTTGCTTTTATGCTGATGAGCCGTTGCGGTCTGGATACAGGTGTGTATTTTGAGCGTGATGATTTTTCAGACATCGTGAATTACAATACCTCTGCCACGATAAACGCTATCGGACTTGCCACAAGTGATATTTCCGAAATGGCACTTAGAGAGATTTCCCAGACCGTCCGAAATGTGCAAATATCGGAGCGAAGCCAGAATCGCACCTTTGCACAGCCTGCCCCAAAGCAGTATGATGTGGTCAGAAAACAACCCGAAAGGAGCAATGATAATGAGCGAAATCACTTACACGAAACAGGGGGATTACCTTATTCCCGACCTAACATTACCGACAGAGCCAGAAATTCAGCTTGGCAGGTACGCTATGATGCACAGGGATTATCTGGAGCAGCACAAGCGAGTGACCTACCTCAATCTGCTGACATCGGGCAAACTGAACGAACATCTTTATCAGACCGAACAGACCGCACTTACGAGATTGGAGCTTCTGACGAAGCAGCTTTCAAAGGAGCAGGGCGTAACGGAGGAACTGAAAGAGAAAGCACCGATGCAGTGGGTCGGACTGATGAACAACATCCGCAGTCAGGCGGAGGAAATCATCTTGAGCGAACTGATTTACAGTTAGAAGAATCAGAGCCGCAAAACAGCGTTGCCAATGAAGATGAGGTCAGAGCCAATCTTCCTACCGTAGATGAACAGATTGAAATGATTGCTGAAGCAGAGGACGAAAAATCCTCTGCTTTTTCCGTTTCACAGGAGGATATTGACTCTGTTCTGGTAAAGGGAAGTGGTTTTCAAGACGGCAAGTACCGTATTTATCGTCAGTTCTGGAAGCACGAGGATAGCAAGAAGAATATTGAATTTCTTAAAAAGGAATATGGTATCGGCGGCGGTACGCATTTCTATCCAGACGGTACACAGGGCGGTGCTTGGTTTAGTGGAAAAGGTATTGCCATAGAAAAGCACGGTTCATATACCGAACCCGATGTACTTCTCCCTTGGTCAAAGGTTGAAAAACGCTTGAGTGAGTTGATAGTGAAGAATAAATGCTATCTCAATCCAAAAGAGGAAGAACATTATCCCGACTATCTGGAAAAGGTCGAAGCTCCGCAATATGAGATTGAGAGTCAAAGGAAGATATGGCGACAGGTTTTTATTGACTCAAAGCGTGACCTGCCCCCTGCTGATAAACGAGATACCCTTGCTTTGCGTTTGTCCGATTTCATTCGTGACTTGGATAGATATGAGAAAGACTTGCTTGCCAATGTGGAACGCACAGACCTTGAAAATGTAACTGCCGAGCAAATGGAGCAGCATTTGTCCGACCCTGCCACCGTTCAACAGCTCATTGATTTTTTGAAATCCATACAATGGAAAACAAGTGATGTTTTCAGCCGCAGTAATGCGTGGAGCTTCGGACAGGAGCTTTTAGAGCTGCACCCTCTGCACTACCTCTATCACGAGGGCGATGTGGTGTATATTGATGCGTATCAGTATGAGATAATGACAATTTCCGAGGATAGCGTTTCTCTGCAAAATGTTGAGTTTCCTCTGTTTGGTAAAGAGTTTAGCCGTGGCGACCTTGAAGAAAAGCTAAAGGAAAATGCTGCAAACGACCATTTAAAAGTAGTCGTTACCGAGAAGCAGAAAACAGAAACACTCTCCGAGAAAAAGCCCGACAGCTTGACATTCTCTATCGGTTTTTCGGAACACCCTGCCTTTTATGATAAGGAGTTCAATGACCGCTTTACCAATTTGAGCTTTGCTCTGGGAAATAAGCTGCTTGGCGTTCTGGACGGAAAACAGCACCGTGAGCGTGAGGGCGATAAAAATATCGGTTGGTATCATAAGACCGACTTTGAGATTTCCGCTGTTATCGGCGGCAAAGATTTCCATTATGACGGACGGTTTGACATTGGCGACGGCGAGGGCGATTTGATTGCCCATATCAAGAATTTCTATGATTACTGCGTATCCCCGAACTGTCCGTTTATCCCAGAGTGGAAAAAGAAAGGCGAAGATTATTACCGAGAGCAGATGGAAAGTTTGCGTTTCGGGCGTGAGCAGTTCATTCCTTTTCTGGAGCAGCACACAGAGCTGACCCCAGAGGACGAAAAGCTCCTTGCCGAGATAATGGCTACCGAAAGCGATTGGTTTAGAGTACCCGAAGAAGCGGAGCAATCTGAAGATACACCACGCTTTACCGTGGAACAGACCTCAGACGCATTTGACGAGCCGTTTATTATTCGTGATAACAATGTTGTTTCCGATACACAGGACGGCAGATATTACGATATTGACGGTATCTACCAGACTTTTAACAGCGAGGAAGAAGCACAGGCGGTTGCGGATACGCTTAACGGTGCGGAAGCTCCTGCCTCTGCTATGGAGCAGACAGACGACCTTATCGGCAAGGAAATCACGCTTGATAACCGCCGTTATGTCATTGAAAGCGTTGGTAAAATCAGCGGTGATGTTTCTATGCGTGACATCACATTCCAGAATGATGTAGGCTTCCCGATTAACCGTGTAGAGAAGATTGCCCGTGTCCGTGAATGGTTAGAAGCACAGGAACAGGCAGAGTCGCTTCCCGAAAAAGAAAAAGCCCCTGCCGTTATCGCTGACCGCAGCAATTACCGCATTACCGAGGATACTTTGGGTATTGGCGGAGCAAAGGAAAAGTTTAAGGCGAATATGGCGGCGGTCAATCTCTTACACGACCTTGAAATCGAAAACCGTCTTGCCACACCCGAAGAACAGAAAATCCTTGCAGGCTATGTCGGTTGGGGCGGTCTGTCTATGGCGTTTGAAGAGAACAATGCGGCGTGGGCAAATGAATTTAAGGAGCTGTATGTAACCCTCTCTCCAGAGGAATACCGTGCCGCAAAAGAGTCCACGCTGACTGCCTTTTATACTCCGCCCGTTGTTATCAAGGCAATGTATGAAGCACTTGACCGTCTGGGATTTTCCGAGGGCAACATCTTGGAGCCGTCCTGCGGCACAGGCAATTTCTTCGGTCTGCTTCCCGACAGTATGGCAAAATCAAAGCTCCACGGCGTAGAAATCGACTCTTTGACAGGCAGAATTGCAAAGCAGCTCTACCAGAAAGCGAATATCGCCATTGAGGGCTTTGAGAAAACAAAGCTCCCAGACGACCACTTTGATGTGGTGCTTGGCAATGTTCCGTTTGGCGATTTTAAGGTAAACGACAGCCGCTACAACGCCCAGAAATTCCTCATACACGATTTCTTTTTTGCAAAGGCGTTGGATAAAGTTCGTGCCGGTGGCGTTGTAATGTTCATTACCTCAAAAGGTACAATGGACAAAGCAAGCCCAGAGGTACGAAAATATATCGCCCAGAGAGCCGAACTTTTAGGAGCTATCCGCTTGCCCAACAATACTTTTAGGGCAAACGCAGGCACAGAGGTTACAAGCGACATTCTCATTTTGCAGAAGCGTGACCGAGTAATCGACATCGAGCCAGATTGGGTACACCTTGATACGGACGAGAACGGCGTTACAATGAACAGCTATTTTGTTGAACACCCCGAAATGGTGCTTGGTAATATGGTAATGGAAAGCACACGCTTTGGCAAAATAGACGCTGCCTGTAAAGCGAAAAAAGATATTCCTCTTGCCGAGCTGCTTCACGAAGCCGTGCAGAACATTAACGGAGAAATCCCCGAATATGAGATTGACGAAATTTCCGACGGGCAGGACGAGGTTATTCCTGCTGACCCAAGCGTTAAAAACTTCTCTTACACTCTGGTAAACGGCAAGGTCTATTTCCGTGAAAACGATGTGATGACACCTGCCAATCTCTCAATGACCGCCGAGAGCCGTGTTAAGGGCTTGGTGGAAATTAGGGATTGTGTGCGGAAGCTCATAGCATACCAGACCGAGGACTATCCAGAGGAACTCATACGCACTGAGCAGGAAAACCTTAACCGTCTGTACGACGCCTACACCGCAAAGTACGGTCTAATCAACAGCCGAGGGAACTATCTGGCGTTTGCTTCGGACGAGAGCTACTTCCTTTTATGCTCTCTGGAGGTGCTTGACGACGAGGGCAATTTCAAACGGAAAGCCGATATGTTCTCCAAGAGGACTATCAAGCCCCACCGTGCCGTGACTTCCGTGGAAACGGCAAGCGAAGCCCTTGCAATCTCCATCGGAGAAAAAGCCCGTGTGGATTTGCCGTTTATGGCGAAGCTGACAGGCAAGGAACAGGCGGAGCTAATCCGTGATTTACAGGGCGTTATCTTTAAAATACCCCAATCCGAGCCTGCAAAATATGTGACCGCAGACGAATACCTGTCTGGCAATGTCCGCAATAAACTTGTGATTGCGGAAACGGCGGCAAAGACAGACCCAGAGCTTATAATCAACGCCGAAGCACTCAAAAAGGTTATTCCAAAGGATTTGAGTGCGGGCGAAATCTCCGTGCGGCTTGGTGCTACTTGGATACCGCAGGAGGATATTCAGCGGTTTGTTATAGAGCTGCTGACCCCATCGAGCTATGCGGCAGGCAGAATCAAGGTACGCTATACGGCGATAAACGGCGACTGGTTTATTGAGAATAAAAGTTCCGATTACGGAAATGTCAAGGCGGACAGCACATACGGTACAAAGAGGGCTTCCGCCTATCGTATTATCGAGGACACGCTGAATCTGCGTGATGTGCGTATCTTTGACTATGTTTACGACGAAAACGGCAACAAAAAGGCAGTATTCAACCACAAGGAAACCACGACGGCACAGGCAAAGCAGGAAGTTATCAAGCAGGCGTTTCAGGATTGGATTTGGAAAGACCCCGAACGCAGAAACCGCCTTGTCCGTTCCTACAATGACACTTTTAACTCTGTCCGCCCCCGTGAGTATGACGGAAGCCATATCACTTTCGGCGGCATCAGTCCAGAAATCACGCTCAGACCCCACCAAGTCAATGCGATTGCCCATATCCTTTACGGCGGCAACACGCTTCTTGCACACAAGGTCGGTGCGGGCAAGACCTTTGAAATGGTCGCTGCCGCACAGGAAAGCAAGCGGCTCGGCTTATGCCAGAAGTCCATGTTTGTCGTGCCAAACCACCTTGTCGGTCAATGGGCGTCCGAGTATCTGCGATTGTATCCGAGTGCCAATATTTTAGTGGCACGAAAGCAGGACTTTGAAACCGCCAATCGTAAAAAGTTCTGCGGCAGGATTGCCACGGGCGATTACGATGCGGTCATCATAGGGCATAGCCAGTTTGAAAAAATACCGATGAGTATGGAACGCCAGAGGGAGCAGCTCCAAAGACAGCTTGACGATATAGAGATGGGCATTGACGATATTCAGAAATCCCACGGCGAACAGTTCACGGTCAAGCAGCTAATGAAAACCCGAAAATCAATCCAAGCGAAGCTCGACAAGCTCAACGACACCAAGCGGAAAGACACCGTGATTGATTTTGAGGAATTGGGCGTTGACCGTCTGTTCATTGATGAAAGTCATTTTTACAAGAACCTGTACCTCTACACCAAGATGAGGAATGTGGGCGGCATTGCCCAGACCGAAGCACAGAAAAGCTCCGACCTCTTTATGAAGTGCCGCTATTTGGACGAAATCACAGGCAACAGAGGTACGATATTTGCAACGGGCACGCCTGTTTCAAATTCAATGGTAGAGTTGTATTCCGTTCAAAGGTACTTGCAGTACGACACGCTGATGCAAAACGGCTTACAGCACTTTGACAGTTGGGCTTCCACTTTCGGTGAAACCGTCACAGCTCTGGAGCTTGCCCCAGAGGGTACGAACTACCGAGCCAAGACGAGATTTGCCAAGTTCTATAACCTGCCAGAGCTTATACAGATGTTCCGAGAGGTTGCGGACATTCAAACCGCCGATATGTTGAAGCTCCCCGTTCCAAAGGTCAATTACCACAATATCAAGACCAAGCCGAGCGAGATACAGACAGAAATGGTCGCCAACCTTGCCAAGCGAGCCGAGAAAGTCCGTGCCAGAGCTGTTGAGCCGAACATCGACAATATGCTCAAAATCACGAATGACGGGCGTAAACTTGCTCTCGACCAGAGAATGATTGACCCGATGCTGCCAGATGACCCAGACAGCAAGGTTAATGCCTGCGTGGACAATGTCTATCGTATATGGGAGGGACACGCCGACACGAAAGCAACGCAGCTTGTGTTCTGCGACCTCTCCACTCCGAAAGGCGACGGCAGTTTTAATATCTATGACGACATTCGAGGGAAGCTCACCGAGCGAGGTATTCCTGCCGAACAGGTACGGTTTATCCACGAAGCTACCACCGATGCACAGAAAAAGGAGTTATTCGCAAAGGTGCGAAGCGGCGAAGTCCGTGTGCTACTCGGTTCTACCCCGAAAATGGGAGCAGGCACAAATGTCCAAGACCGCCTTATCGCTATTCACAATTTGGATTGTCCGTGGCGACCCTCTGACCTCGAACAAAGGCAGGGGCGAATTGAAAGGCAGGGCAATATGTTCCCAGAGGTTGAAGTTTACCGCTATGTTACCGAGCAGACCTTTGATGCCTACCTCTATCAGTTAGTGGAAAGCAAGCAGAAATTCATCAGCCAGATAATGACGAGCAAAAGTCCTGTCCGTTCTGCTGAAGATGTGGACGAGGTTGCTTTATCCTTTGCGGAAGTTAAAATGCTTGCAACAGGCGACGAGCGTTTCAAAGAAAAAATGGATTTGGATATACAGGTATCGAAGCTCCGAGTGCTGAAACAGAGCTATCTGTCCGAGCATTACGACCTTGAGGATAGAATTTTACAGCAGTTCCCAAAGCTGATTAAGGAGTATGAGGAACGCATTGCAGGCTATGAAGCGGATACCGTCCTTGCCGAACAGCATAAGTCGCAGGGCGAGGATAAGTTCTGTCCAATGACCTTGCAGGGCGTGACCTACACCGAAAAAGCGGACGCAGGACAAATGCTTCTTGCACTCTGCAAAGAAAATCCGCTGTCAAAGCCTACCGAAATTGGCAATTACCGTGGCTTCAAGTTAGAGGTTTATTACGACCCTGTTAATTCAAACTATTGCTTAAATCTCTGCGGAAAGAGCAGGCACAAGGTTGAGTTAGGCTCGGACGCTCTCGGTAATCTGACCCGAATTGAGAATGAGCTGTCAAGACTTCCTGCTATGCTTACAGCCGCAAAGACCAGAAAAGAGGAAATCGTCACACAGCTTGAAAATGCAAAGGTCGAAGTCAAGAAACCTTTTGCATTTGAGGAGGAGCTGAAAGAGAAAACCGACAGGCTGAACGCCCTCAACATCGAGCTGAATCTGGACGAAAAAGACCCCTCTGCCATTGATACCGAGCCAGAGCAGGGTGACGAGCCGCCCGAAAGAAAAAATAAGGATTTGGAACGGTAACGGCATTTGCACATTTGAATTGTGGAAATCTGGGCATTATAATAGGTGTAGATTAGCAAACAGCGGAGGTGGTAAAGGTGTCTGGCGAGTTCAGATTTGAAACATTTGTAGATGTCCACAGCAATATTTTTAACGAATATCTCAGCTCTGTCATAGCGAAGCTCCCGAAAGAAAACGAGGAATACCGTGCCGTACAAGTCAAAATCAAGAAATTGTATGAAAAATATCCAAAGGTGTTCGGCGTGTTTGATATGGAGAAAACTGCGGAGCTGACTAAGGAAGAATGTGCGGCTCTTATTGAGGTAATGGAACTGAAAAACAGGCTTACGGACTTGGAAATGCAGTCCATCTATTTCCGTGGCTGTTATGACAGTGTAGGGTATCTCAAAAAAGCAGGAATTTTATAACGGACTGACCGAATAAAAAGACGGCATTGGCGTGAAGCTGATGCCGTCTTTTACATAGCCGAGAGGTGGAAAAATTCATTGACTTGTGCTATTATATTTATACGAGGTGTTTATATATGGGAAAGAAAGAACAGAAACAATTTCCGCTTGATAATAAAAAGAACTGTTGCATTTATCTTTTGAGAATCATCACAACGGCTGAAAAATGCCTTATGAAATTAAAAAAATACAATCTGCAAACAAAGGAAGTTTTAGATGAATATGCAGAAAGAAACGCCGCAACAATTCCATATGATGTATATAGCGAATTTGTAGATAAAACTTCAAATGTTGTGTCATATTTGCTTAATATCATTGGCGATGCTCAAGGTGTATCTATTTCCTATTTCAAATATCGTCAACAGGCTAAAAGACTTATGGATAAGCAAATTGACGGAATAAGTATCACAGTGTTTTCAGATGAATTAAGTGAGCTTATTAGCGAGTTTAATAAAATGAGAAATTGGCAAAATCATATTCCAGAGTCTTTGCTTATAAGCGAAGAAGAATTAGTTAAACAAGGTATTGCTTATGAACAACCACGCAACCCGATTGAAATATACCTTTACAATGATGTAACTTATGAAT
>ERZ1027229.1009-NODE-1009-length-13568-cov-10.448901_pt1 | contig 13568 bp, 10 predicted proteins | sample MGYA00519245_ERZ1027229 | MGnify/ENA primary metagenome ERZ1027229 (study PRJEB26926, sample SAMN06164466) | human gut metagenome | biome: ENVO:00009003; feature: ENVO:2100002; material: ENVO:00002003 | host: Homo sapiens | place: USA | collected 2012 ...
AGACAGTAATCAAACCCTGTATAACAGGAATATTCTAAATTAAATGAGTTATTTGAGTTTTATGAAAAAAGACGAACTTTGGAATCGTTTAGTAGCTAAACCTCCAAAAATGAGGCTATTAGTAATGTTAATGTGCATATTCTGCACATTCAACGCAATGTTTGCAAACGTACTAGCCGACAAGACTGTCACTATCAAAAGTGAAAACATCAGTGTAAAAGAGGCTCTTAACATGGTTAAAAAGCAAACAGGCATTCATATCATGTACGAAGATGCAACATTGAACAATGTACCTTTGAAACTTACATTAAACAAAGAACCTCTGGAACAAGCACTTTCCGTGATTTGTAGCCAGGCAGGTATGCGCTATGAATTAGTAGAGAACAATTATGTACTCATATTACCGATTGACAGAAATGCCAAGCGCAGAACAATTACCGGAGTGATCAAAGATGATATGGGCGAACCGGTCATCGGAGCCTCTATTGTTATCCAAGGCACCACGTTCGGTACAGTAGCCAATATGGATGGACAATTCATGCTGTCTTATCCTGAAAACACTAAAAACGACGAACTGATGATCAGCTTTATCGGTATGCAGACAGTTAAGGAAAAAATTGGCAACAGACACGTTTTCAATGTAAAAATGGAAAGCGAGGTGACCAATCTGGACGAAGTAGTCGTAGTAGGTTATGGTACTTCTTCTGTAAAGGATTTGACCGGCTCTGTAGCTTCAGTAGGCCTAAAGCAGTTGAGCCAATTGAATACTCCTAATGTAACTTCTATGCTTCAAAACCTGGCAGCAGGTGTACAGGTGTCACAGAATACCGGTGTTCCGGGTGAGACAGTCCGTGTACGTGTGCGTGGTGCTACGTCATTAACCGGTTCTAATGAACCCTTGTATGTTATCGATGGAGTTCCTGTAGAAGATCCCAGCATGCTGGATGCCATTTCTCCGAATGATATCCAATCTATGGACGTATTGAAAGATGCTTCTGCAGCTGCTATCTATGGTTCTCGTGCTGCAAACGGTGTGGTTATCGTTACCACCAAGAAAGGGGTGGAGGGTTCCAAACCTACCGTCAACTTCAACTATAATGTAACCACTGATGTTCAAATTAAGAACTTCCGTATCCTGTATGGTGATGAATGGCGCGAAACGGTACGCCGCTTTGCTAAAGAAACCTTGGTGTATGATCCGTCCAACCAATATGCACTAGAAATTCTTGAGCCTAATTCCACCGCATTAGGCAGTGCCAACACCAATTGGTTTGACGAAGTGAAACAAACAGCTATCCGCCACAATGCCGACTTGACAGTAAGTGGAGGTAGCAAAGTTTCCAAATATCTTATTTCATTATCCATATTCGATCAGCAAGGTATGGTTAAAGGAGGTGACTTAAGCCGATATAATGCACGCGTGTCTACAGAAATGAATGTATTGCCTATCCTCCGTTTTGGTATCAATGCTAATATGAGTTATACAGATCAGGATAATGCAGGAACTTCACTGTTCAGCGCACAAGGTTATCGTCCTGATATGCCTATATATAATGATAACGGGGAATTTGATATGTCCACAGGTCAAGCCAACCCGGTGGCCAACACCTATAAGAAAAACCATGATAATATTTACCGCATCATGGGAACCGTATACGGAGAAGTTGATATTTGGAAAGGATTCCGGTTCCGTTCCAGTTTATCGGGTAATTTACAATTTACTGAAAACAATTCATTCAGTCCAAGTTTTCTAAGTACTAGAAATGAAGCCAGTGGGTCAGAATATCATTATAAATATTCAAAAACCGTATTCGACAATACATTGAATTATAACTATGAGTTCAACAAGAATCATGTTTTGGATGCCGTAGCCGGTATCTCCTTTGAACGTGGTATAAGCCGTAGTACAAGAATGAATAGCCAGACTTATCCGGATAATGATATTTACACCAATTTAGGAAGTGCCGCAAGCATCTCATCTTGGGGTAACGGATATAATGCAAGTGGTCTGTTCTCTTCATTTGCCCGTATCAATTATAAATTAATGGAGCGCTACCTGTTCACTTTTACAGGGCGTTATGATGGTTCATCCATGTTTGGTTCGAACAACCGTTATGGTTTCTTCCCTTCAGGAGCCATTGCATGGCGTATCTCTCAGGAAAAATTCATGAAAAACCTGACATTCATTAATGATTTGAAATTACGTGCCAGCGTAGGTACTACCGGTACCCAAAACTTAACCAGCTTCTCTAATCGTGATTTATACGAAGCAACCAGTTATAATAACCTGTCAGCCATTATACATAAACAAGTGGGTAACCGCGACATCCGTTGGGAAAAATCGACCCAATATGATTTAGGTCTTGATTTCGCATTGTTCGATTACCGACTGACCGGTTCTATCTCCGGCTATATCAAAGATACCAAAGACTTGATCTGGTCATTTGATTTCCCGCCCAGTGCAACCGGTGGCTCTATGCAGATGAACCGTAATATCGGAGCATTGACCAACCGCGGTATTGAAATAAACCTGGTAGGCCGTGTATTATCTACTAAAGACTGGAACTTGGACCTGACCTTGAATATGTCACATAACAAGAATAAAGTCACCAAACTGGTTGAAGAAGGTAGAGCACAATCAGCTATGGATGTAGTAGTTCAAGGCAGCTATGCCGACCAAGTATTGGCTGTAGGCTATCCAATGGGAGCTTTCCATGGTTATGAATATGCCGGGATCATACAAGATCAAGCCAGAATAGATGAATTGAATGCCTATGCTAAATCAAAGGGACAAAGTTATTACGATGGTAACTCATTAAAACCGGGACATTTGGAAATTAAGGATTTAAATGGAGATGGAATCATCAACTACAATGACCGTGTTATTATCGGTAATCCTGATCCGGATCTGTTCGGCGGTCTGACTGCCAATTTATCTTATAAACAATTCAGCCTGTTCGCCAACTTCGGATATCAGATCGGTGGTTTGAAGATTTATAACAAAACATTGCAGAATCTACCCGGACAATTAACCGGTTTGATTGACTATGGATTGAATGACAGATGGTCTGACACCAACAAAGATGCCAAATACCCGGCCTTGTATATAGGTGACGGTGTACCTAGACTAACCGATCATGAATTGTTTAATGCCTCCTTCTTCCGTTTGCAGGAAGTGCGTCTGACTTATAATTTACCTTTAAACAAAGTGATAAAAGGACAACTATTTGTCTCGGCTACCAATTTGTTCACGCTCACCTCTTATCCGGGAACAGACCCTGCTACCGTAAACAGTAACAGCAACTATGGCGGTAACTATGAAACCTCCACTTATCCGGGTTTCCGCTCTTTCTCGGCTGGTTTAAAAATTAACTTATAATCATTTAAATGTATAATCGAATGAAAAAATATATATTCTTAGCTTTACTTACAATGGGCGTTTCCTCGTGCCAGTTGGTAGATGTCTTGGACCAAAAGCCCGAATTCGAAGCAGATTTAGACGGTGCCATCACAACACCCGCTGCTGTAGAGTTAGCCTTAAACGGAATCTATTACTCCTTGCCCGGAAATGGATTCAATGTCATATTTCCTACAGTAAGTGGTTCCTTCAAAGCCGGGACCATGTGGCGTCAAGAAATTGTCAGCGCCGGTAATGCCGTTTACTACTCCGAACGAATGTTGCCTACCCTATCATTCAGTGATGCAACGGAATGGGATGCAGATTACGCTGTAATCAAAAACGCCAACTTCCTGGAAACAGCCTGTAACCGCATGAGTGACGGAGAGTTCTCCGGAAACCGTAGAGCCGAAGTGTTAGGTGAAATAGCCTATTTACGCGCTTTGGCCTACTTCAATATCTTGGTTCGTTACTGCGAATTTTGGGATATGAATAGTGAATACGGAGTTGTCATGCGTAATGAAGCTCCATCCGTATCCAATGCTTTAAAGGCGCGTAGCTCCGTAGCCGATTCTTATCAATATATTCTGGATCAACTGGAAATAGCTATTGAAAAAGCTCCTGATTGGAAAAAGCTTTCACAAGCTTCTAAAGAAGCAGCCAAGGCATTAAAGGCAAGAGTATTGCTGTATGCAGGAAAATACACAGAAGCGGTAGCAGCAGTTAATGATGCAATTGATACAAATTCTCCATTGCCGGAAGCAAACTATGGTGACGTTTTTGATAAGTTTTCAACAACCAAAGAGATTCTATTCGCTCGTGTATTCGACCAAAAAGATGCCACCAACACTTCAACCCGTCAGCAATGTTACGGTAACAGCCCCACGAAAAAACAAGGTTACTGGGGGCCCACCAATGAGTATGTGGAACTGGTGGGGGATGATCCTCGCGCCGATGCCATCTTCTCTAAAGTAGACAGCCTGATGGACAGCCGCAGTTCTGCGGTAGCCTACAACCTGAAATCGGTAAAGAAGCTGCTGAATGATGCCAATGACATGCCTGTCATCTTCAGCCGTGTTTCTGAACTTTATCTGATAAAAGCCGAAGCCTTGTATCGTTCGGGAGCCTCTATATCCGAAGCCTACGCACCGATCCGTAAACTACGCGAAAGAGCAGGAGCCGAAATAATTCTTCCAGCCAATAACGAAGAACTGGAAACCGCCATATTCAACGAATGGATGCTGGAATTGTCTTTCGAGAACTGGCATGAATGGTTTGCCATGATCCGTTTTGCAGGATACACAGAGAAACCCGATTTCACCCGTCTGCTTGCTTTGAACAAGACGTTAAGAGAAGCTTTGGAAAAAGAATATGAAAAATCGGAAGCACAAGGAGACAATTATTACCAACGCATCATAGACCGCCGTATCGATGCCATTCCGTCATCAGAAATCAGTTCTAATCTGGAATGTAAACAAAACCCTGGTTATTAACATATTAAATTCAAAGACATGAAAAAATATATCTTACTCATTTTCGCATGTATCTATGCGATTCACTTAAATGCCCAGAATGCAGGAATCAATTTCCTGCACGGCACTACTTGGGCAGAAGCCGTAGCTAAAGCCAAAGCAGAAAACAAATTGATATTCATTGATTTCTATACCCAATGGTGCGGACCTTGCCTGAATATGGCACAAACCGTATTCTCATTGCCTACAGTGGGTTACTACTATAACCAAACTTTCATCAACCTCAAAATTGATGCTGAAGAAGGTGAAGGAATTACATTAGCCAAGAAATACGGTGTACGCAGTTATCCCACCTATGCATTCATAGATCCTGCCACCGAAGAAATCGTTCATCGCAGCAGCAGCCGTCAGACTCCCGAACAGTTTATTCAGACAGGAAAAGATGCAAACATTCCTACCAAACGCTCTTTTTACCTGCAAGAGCAATATACCAAGGGGAACAGAGAACGTGCATTCTTGATTGATTACATCAATTATCACTATTCAGTCTATGCACGCAATAACGTACAAGCCGCTTTTGATGAATTAATAAAAGGAGGTGCCAAACTGACTGATCCGGATGTATGGGAAGTATATGTAAACACTATCAATGGCATGAACCCGTACCTGAAGCAAGTATCAGACAATTATGCAGATTTCTGCCAGCGTTTCGGCAAAAAAGCTGTTGATGCTAAATTGGCAAAAGAAACTTCATACGGCGAATTGGCGGAAATTGAAGCCTTATGCAACTATGAAGGAAAAGATTTCAATCTGAAAATGATCCGTATCAATAATGATATCCGGGAACAAAAGTATGAAGCGGCAGCTACCCAGATTGATGCGATGATTGCAGACACCACAGTCAATCAGCAAGAGTTAATCAGTAGACTGAAATTTATCGCCCGTTTGGGATACAAAGCAGAGGAACTTCCCGAATTCTGGTTCAACAAATGTGTAGGCTATCTGCAATACATTGCTTATAACCAAACAGACAGAGATGATGCTTTCATCCATCAGGAATATGCAGCCGCCTTGGAAATGGTACTTCGCAAACTGAACGGCAAAGCCCCCATCCCTGCCTGCCTCAGCACAGAACCCGCATACGGAAAAAAAGTCTATAACATGCGTCCCGATGCATTGAAAATGAAACCTAAAAGAAAAAAATAAGATGAGAACTCTAAAATCCATCATGGTACTTGGCCTTGCGCTGAGTACCTTTACCGCTACAGAAGCTGCAAAGCTCACTTTTAAGGTCACCAATCCCAATGAGAAGGTCAAAGTGAGATTGACTTTCAGCCAAAGTGGCGAACAAAAAGAAGTGGCGATTGATGCCGCTGGAAACGGCAACATAGAAATCACAGGATTCACTCCGCAATATGTAACCATGCAATACACACGCGGACGCCGTACTCTTTATCTGGATCCCAATCAAGACCTTACCTTGTCATTCGACAGTGACAACATGTGGAGAAACACAACCTTTGAAGGAGCAGGTGCCGCTATCAACACCTATCTGGGAAGCAAAGAGCTCCAATCACTCGGTATGCCCGATATGAAAATGCAAGAGGCCGCCCTCATACACAAAGGGGACAGCCTGTACGCAGCCAATTGCCAAGTATTGGAAGCCGCAAAACTTCCAGCCGATTTCACTACACAGGAAAAAATACGTTTGCAATTCTATACGTATTATTATTTCTCCAAATACGCTTTGTATCATCCTCATTTTGGAAAGGATGACAACTATATTCCTTCCAAAGCATATTATGAAAAACTGGAAGCTATTACTCCGATCAATGCCGGTTTATTAGCTCTAAAAGAATATAAGGCTTTTCTTCCCGATGCTATCAGCGCCTTTAGTAATAAAGGAAAAACAGTTGCATCAAGTTCTACAGAACAAAGTGTAAACTACGTAGATGCAACCATACAGGATGAAAAGGTTGCAGAATTTCTGATTGACCAATTTGTTTATAACTTTGTAGACAATAACGGGCTGGATGAAGCAGACGGGCTGATTGTCCTATTCCGCAAACATGTGAAGGATGCAAAGTCCATAGAAAAATTCAACGCACTTTGTACCAAGTGGGAAAAATTAAGATCAGGCAATCCCTCAGCAGCTAGCTTCTCCTATCCGGATATCAATGGAAAAACAGTATCTTTGGCAGATTTGAAAGGGAAATATATCTATATTGACGTGTGGGCTACCTGGTGTGGCCCTTGCCGTGGAGAACTTCCTGCGTTAAAGGAATTGGAAGAGAAATATGCAGGAAAGGATATTCATTTTGTCAGCCTGTCATGCGACAAGAACAAAAAGGCATGGGAGAACATGGTAACAAAGGATCAACTAAAAGGGATCCAGTTACACATGGGAACAGACAGGACCTTTATGGATGCTTACCTCATCAACGGCATTCCCCGTTTTATCCTGCTGGATCGGGATGGCAAAATCATCTCTGCCAATATGACCCGTCCGTCAGATCCCAAGACAGCAGAGAAGTTCAATGAACTGTTAGGACTATAAAACTCTCTCTTATATTAAACATTAATCTAACGATAGGCTTTCTTCGTGAGGAGAGGGCCTATTCTATTTGTTTTAGCCAGGAGAACGATACAGAAAGAGAATAAAAGACACGAACTATACAGATCTTACAGTATTGTCTAAAACACCTGTAATTTCCGTATAATTCGTGCCCGAACAATTTAAATACGATGATTTTTATTGTAGGAATGAAATCAGCACACCGGCAGCCACGGCAGAACCGATAACTCCTGAAATGTTACTTGCCATACAATATTGAAGCACATGATTTTTGGGGTCATACTTCAAAGCAATTTCATTAGCCACACGGCTGGCCATGGGCACAGCACTCAAACCTGTAGCCCCAATCAGTGGATTGATCTTCTTCTTAGTGAAAAGATTCACCAACTTCACAAACAAGATACCACCGGAAATAGACAAGGCAAACGCCAAGAAACCACCTATCACAATACCGATAGTAGTCCAATTCAAAAATGCCTCCGTAGTCATTGTCGCACCGACTGACAACCCCAAGAAGATAGTTGCCGCATTCATGATACTATTTGAAGCTGCATCAAACAAACGTGAAGTATCACTACCTATTTCCTTAATCAAGTTACCAAACATCAACATACCAATCAAAGGCACTGCACTTGGCACAAACAGAGCGACCACCGTAGTCACTACAATCGGAAATACAATCTTCAGCACACGAAGATTCTTGATTTCTACCGAAGAAGGATATTTCTTTTCCTGTTCCTTCATATTGATACTCAATTCTTTCTTCGTACACCAGATTTTCACAACCAACGGAATGATAACGGGTACCAGAGCCATATACGAATAAGCGGCAATAGCAATCGGCCCTAGCAAATGGGGAGCCAGTTTAATAGTGGTAAAGATAGCGGTAGGACCGTCTGCTCCACCAATAATACCCAATGAAGCCGCCTCTTTCGGAGTGAACCCCATCAAGATAGCTACCAACAATACTGTGAAAATACCCAACTGTGCAGCAGCTCCGAAAATAGAAAGCCGCAAATTACGCAACATCGGACCAAAGTCTGTCAAAGCACCTACCCCCATAAAAATGATAGGCGGAAGAAAACCGGTCTTAATCAACATGTAGTAGATAAAGTTCATCAGGCCCAAGTCGTGCGCAATTTCGTGCAACGGCATTTCCCAGATGTTCTTCAGTGCTCCATTCACCATTACCATGCCGTTTTCATCGGCCTGGACAACCCCCATCTCACCACCGGGAAAGTTAGCCAGCAACACTCCGAAAGCTATCGGAATCAGCAGCAGCGGTTCGTACTTTTTCTTGATCCCCAAGTAAAGTAAGATGAACGCAATGGCATACATTATCAAGAATTGCGGTTCAGCAATAATATTGCTGAAAGCAGTCATATCATAAAGTCTTTCAAATATATCTTCCATTATACTATTTTCATTAATACGTCATCCTCTGAAACCGTGTCACCCGAATTAGCGCAAATAGCAGTTATAGTACCGTCATATTCCGCACGGATCGCATTATAGGTCTTCATTGCTTCGACGTAACAAATCACATCACCTTTATTAACCTTTTCACCCACCTTCTTCGGAGTTTCCTGGGCATTCTTTACCAAGAAGAATTTACCTTCCAACGGAGAAAGCACATCTTTCCCTTCCCCTACCGGAGCAGGAGCAGCTTGTGCGGGAACTGCACCCGAAGCAGCTGTCAGCGTAGCAGGATCTACAGCACCATATGCCACTGTAACGCGATAAGGTTGCCCGTTCACATCCACCGTCAATACCTTGGTCTTGTTTTCAGCTTCGACAGGAGTAGTGGCATTCGCTTTCTCCTCACGACGTTTCTTCACATCTGCCAAGAAGTCTTCTTTTGCCTTCCCGCTCTTATAAGCTTCATACTGGGCCGGATGCATGGCATACTCAAACAGTTCTTCGTCATCCTGTCCTTTATCCCATTGTTTTTCAAGCATCATCTTGCGATATTTTTCCAACTGGTCGGGATAATTGTCCTGCGGATTGCCATCAAAGAACTTGCGGCCTTCACGTTCTGCCTTTTCAATAATTTCAGGGGCCAGTTTACCCGGTAAACGTCCCGCTTTACCCAAAATCATATCCCAAATATCATCGGCAATCATTCCCCAACGTTCCTTACCTTTCTCCATAGCCATTACATTCATCATGGCAAGGTTCTTCACATACTGGCTGAACGGAGTAACCAAAGGAGGATAACCCACACGCGGCCATACGTAAGCAACTTCATTGAACAACTTGATCAACAATTCATCCTGAGTCATAAACGGCAGGTTACGTTTTGCCTTGTACTTGTTGATAGATTCCAGATTCGTTTCAAGATCGGCCATCAAACTTCCCATCATGCCGCCCGGCAATCCCGGAGCAATCAGTAAAGAATTCATCAGACGGTTTTTGGGACTGATATATAAACCAAGGAAATCATCCATAAACTCCTGAATCATGGAACGCACTTTCATATACGCTTCCATATTAATTTCGGGCACTTTAAATCCGGCATCTTTCAACATGGCTTGCACACTAATCAAATCAGCATGGCCGGTTCCCCATGACAATGGTTCCATACCTACATCAATATAGTCGCAACCAGCCTGGCATACTTCCAAAATAGAAGCCATATTGAATCCGGGTCCCGCATGAGAGTGATACTGTATAGGAATATTTTTAATCTTCTTGATTCCGGCAACAATCTTTCCCAATGAAACGGGACGTCCGATGCCGGCCATATCTTTAATACAGATTTCATCGGCTCCGGCTTCTATAAGCTGCTTGGCCATATTCACATAATATTCCACAGTATGTATCGGAGAAAAAGTGATACAGAGCGAACATTGTGAAATCATTCCGGCTTCGTGAGCATAGCCGATAGAAGGGATAATATTGCGGACATCATTCAATCCGCAGAAAGTACGGGTAATATCTGTTCCTTGCGCATGTTTAACCTTATAGAATAATTTACGGACATCTGCCGGGACGGGACTCATGCGGAGACCGTTCAGCGCACGGTCCAGCATATGAGTCTGGATGCCTGCTTCGTGGAAGGGTTTCGTCCACTCGCGCACAGCTCTATTCGGATTTTCACCAAACAATAAATTTACCTGTTCAAAACCACCACCATTTGTTTCCACACGGGCGAAACAGCCCATTTCAATAATAGCCGGGGCAACCTTAACCAACTGGTCTACACGAGGCACGTACTTACCCGCACTCTGCCACATATCGCGGAAGACCAGACTAAATTTTACTTCTCTTTCCATTTTTGATAAATGTGTTTTTCTTTTTTTGGATTATAACTTCTCAATCTTTATCACCTGACCTTTACCTGCTGTCAAAATCTCAACTGCCGCCTTAATAGCATCCATAGCACCAGTATCTGCCGTAGGTGCTACAGCAGGTGCTTTTTTGGGGGTCTCTTCGGGGGCCACTTTGTTGACAACAGTAATAAGGTACTTGCTTAGATAGATAACGATGAGGAGAATGACAAAGACGGTCGCCATACCGACCACCATCAACATCAATCCAACTCCTATGTTCTCCATAATTTTCAGTGTTATTAATAGTACTTACTACACTCATAGGTTATTCAAAGCCTAAAAAGTGCTCAAATTTAGCCATTTCGGCTTTACTTCTATCATAAATGGAATACAAAATATGCAAAATTATCAGAAAATAAGAAGAGTCTAAAGAAATGTGCTTAAAATCCGGAACAGTCATCAGGTCAAGAAATTAACAGTACCTTCATCCACTGTAAAAGGAAATTGAATCTGCCTGCCCGATGACACTCCGAAAGGTGGTTTTGTGATTTTTTAAAGAAGGATTTCATTTAATGGTTTCCGCTTCTTTTCTGTAGGTTCATCCTCCGCATAACCGACCGGAATCAAAACGGCCGGTTCCAAATTTTCCGGCAGTCCCAAAACCTCACTGCATTGCGGAGCATCAAAATTACAAACCCAACAAGTACCCAGTCCTTGTTCGGCAGCAGCCAGACAAAGATGTTCTACTGCAATAGCAATATCAATATCAGCATGATCCTTATTATCGGCACGGCGATGCCAAGACTCATTATGATCCACACAAGCCACTATGATACAAGGAGCCGTAGCAAGCCATTCCCGTTTATAACATGAATACAACGCTTTCAGTACGGCCTCATCTGTAACAATACGGAAACGCCATGGTTGAAAATTAACTGCAGATGGTGCAAAACGTACACATTCCATGATATAATCCAACTTTTCAGCCTCAACAGGACGATTGGCATATTTGCGTGCAGAATAGCGCGCCTTCACTAATTCTAGAAAGTTCATAAGCATTATTATTAGTTTGCATACAAAAATAGTAACTTTGCACCGATAAAAGAAGTACAAATATGAAGAAACTTGTAATATTCGACCTGGACGGCACATTACTGAACACCATTGCCGACCTGGCTGCCGCCACCAACCAAGCCTTACAATATTATGGCTATCCTACACATGAAACGGAAGCATACCGCTTTTTTGTAGGAAACGGAATCAATAAATTATTTGAGCGTGCTCTGCCTGAAGGGGAACGTACGGAAGAGAATGTATTAAAGATACGTTCACAATTCATCCCCTATTATGATGAGCACAATGCCGATTTAAGCCGCCCTTATCCCGGTATCTCCGAATTATTAAAAACACTGCAACAGCAAGGGATCATGATAGCGGTCGCCTCCAATAAATACCAGGCAGCTACCCGAAAGTTAATAGCACACTATTTTCCAGAAATAAACTTTGTGGAAGTACTGGGACAACGCGAAGGTATCCCCGCAAAACCCGATCCATCCATCATAAACGAAATCATGACAAAAGCAGGAGTCAAACAGGAAGATATACTTTATGTAGGTGATTCTAATGTAGATATGCAAACAGCGCATCATGCCGGAGTAACAGCTATAGGTGTGGCATGGGGATTCCGGCCGCGCACAGAATTGGAAGCCTTACATCCGGCACATATCATAGAAAAAGCAGAAGAATTACTTCCGCTTCTCCTTTCATGATTATTTTCATTAAATAGATAATTCATCAAGCACCTTGATAAGCGATTTATCAAGGGGCTTGTCTTTTTTAATTGCCTCAGAAAAAGGTACATATACCACCTCATCGTTATGAATGCCAATCATCACGTTGCGCTGCCCTTCCAATATGGCATCAATAGCTCCCGCCCCCAGACGGCTGGCAAGAATACGGTCATAAGCACTAGGCGAACCTCCACGTTGCAAATGCCCTAAAATGGTAACACGCACATCATATTGAGGATATTCTTTCTTGACACGCTCTGCATAATGCATGGCACCTCCGTCTTTCGGACTCTCGGAAACAATAACAATACTGCTATTCTTTGTCTTACGAAAACCGCGCCCGATAAATTTCTCCAATTGATCCACATCCGTACGATCTTCAGGAATAATCGCTGCCTCAGCACCAGAAGCAATGGCACTGTTTTGAGCCAGAAAACCGGCATCACGTCCCATCACTTCCACAAAGAATATACGGTCGTGAGAGGTTGCCGTATCACGGATTTTATCCACACATTCCACAATCGTATTTAAAGCCGTATCGTAACCTATGGTAAAGTCAGTACCATAAAGATCATTATCTATTGTACCAGGTAACCCGATACAAGGCACATCATATTCTTCCGCAAAAATCCGGGCTCCTGTAATAGAACCATTTCCACCTATAATCACCAAAGCATCAATTCCTTCTCGCTGCATAGTATCGTATGCTTTCTTGCGTCCTTCTACTGTTTGGAATTCAGCAGAACGGGCTGTCTTCAACATCGTTCCTCCACGTTGAATAACACTGCTCACATCCTGGGTGGTCAGTTCCTTCACTTCTCCATTAATCAGCCCTTCATATCCTCTATAAATACCCTTCACTTTAAATCCGTTACAAATTGCACTCCGGGTTACCGCACGGATAGCGGCATTCATGCCAGAAGCATCCCCTCCGGATGTCAGCACTCCAATACATTTAATTGTTTTCATATATTCGTATGTTAGCTTTTATCGTTACCTAAGGTACGACAAACATTATACCATATAGAACTAATACTGTCTCTTATACACATCTCCGAGCCC
>ERZ1027229.1017-NODE-1017-length-13520-cov-4.499443_pt1 | contig 13520 bp, 11 predicted proteins | sample MGYA00519245_ERZ1027229 | MGnify/ENA primary metagenome ERZ1027229 (study PRJEB26926, sample SAMN06164466) | human gut metagenome | biome: ENVO:00009003; feature: ENVO:2100002; material: ENVO:00002003 | host: Homo sapiens | place: USA | collected 2012 ...
CATCCTCTACGGCAGCGGCCTGAGCGGCACGGAACTGGCCGGCCCCGGCGTGTGCGTGAGCAAGCCGGAAAAAGGCATCCAGATGCACTTCGGCGCCGTGCACAACAACCCGAAGGCCGACGCCGCCGGCAAGGCGCTCGAGGCGTGCTTCCGGGCGGGCGGCTGCAATGCGAGCTTTGACGAGGACGTGCGTCCGTACATCTGGAAGAAAGTCATCGCTAACAGCGGCTACAACGGCGTGAGCGCCGTCATGCGCCTGAAGGTGAAGGAGACGTTCGCCGACCCCTACGGCCACGACATCGTCATGCACGTCTGGAAAGAGGGCTGCGCTGTCGCGCAGGCGCTCGGCATCGGCGACCTCTGGCCGCTCATGGAAAAGGAGGAGCCGAACATCGTTGCAAACCTCGGCAACTACTATCCCTCCATGGCGCAGGACGCCGTGCTGCACCAGCGCCAGACGGAAATCTCCGTGCTCAACGGTGCCATCGCGCGCTACGGCGAGCGGCTGGGCGTACCCACCCCGTTCAACACCGTCATCACGAAGGTCATCTCCTACATCCAGAACAACTACGACAAGCAGTATCTGGGCTGAGGCGGCCGCGTAAAGGCCGGCATACAGCCAAACAAACTTTATAAAAAGCAGATCCCCTCCGTGTGCTTTCCTGCACACGGAGGGGATCTTTGCATATTCAGGAAACGGTCGGAAATCACGCGAGACTCAAGATGTGCCGGATCTCCTCAAGGTCTCCGGCAAAATAAATGCCCTCCTGCCGCTCCTCGGACGACAGTCCCTTTTCGATCATATGCCCCAGAAGCGCCTGCAGCGCATTGTAGTAACCGTTCAGGTTGTAGAGAATGCACGGCGCGTCCAGATGCTTCAGAGACACCTTCGACATGACCTCCGTGATCTCCTCGAGCGTTCCCGTGCCGCCGGGGAAGGCGATAAAGGCATCGCCGAGCTCGATCATTTTGCGTTTGCGCTCCGTCATGTCCTCGGTCACGATCAGCCTGGTCAGGCCGTCGTGCTGGAATTCGTTTTCGATGAAGCACCGCGGCTCGACGCCGGTCACTTCACCGCCGGAGAGCAAAACGCTGTCCGCGATCGCACCCATCAGTCCGGATCTGGAGCCGCCGTAGACCAGCGCGTTTCCGCTGCTGCCGATCCAGGTTCCCAGCTCTTCGACCGCTTTGCGCAGACCGGGGTCGTTTCCTTCATTTGCGCCAAGATAAACAGTAATATTCATACACAATCCCTCCGATCACGCTTCGGCCGGTACAAAAACGGCAGTCAGACTCTTCGCCTGACTGCCGGCAGGTACACACCCACCCGTAGTATAATATACTGCTGCGGATCGCTTGTCAACGGCTCTTGCTCCCGCAAAGTCGTCCGCCCGTCCCGTCCGCGCTGCCAATACCGATTTTCAGTCGTTCCCGCTTGGCTTTTTGTGCGCGCCGCCGAACAGATACCGCGTGACCGGATAGAGCAGCGAAACGACCGCCAGGATCCACGCGCCCGGATCTGCGAAGCACAGCGCAATGTACGCGCCCACGGAGGCCGATGCGTCGATCGCCCCGCCGTTGACGAGCCTCGGCAGGAAGGCGCAGATCAAAACACGCGCGATCAGCTCGGCGCAGCCGGCGACCAGCGTAAACTCCGCATGACCCACGCCCTGCACGCCGGAGCGAAAGACGAACAGGACCATCAGCGCAAAATACATGGACAGATCCACATACAGATACAGGTTGCCGTAGCGGATCGTGGCCGCCGTGATCTTATCCGCGCTCATAAACAGATACTGATATGCGCCCCGGACCGTCAGGAGCATACCGATGCCGCCGAGGATCAGATACATAGCGAGCCCGATCAGCAGGCTCTTGACTTTTCCGCGCCGGATCCTGTCCTGTCTGCCCGCGCCCAGATTCTGCGCGTTGAAGCTGACGATCGCGGTGCTGAGCGCATTCATCGGGCACATCAGGAAATTGTTGAGCTTGTTGGCCGCGCCGAATCCGTTCTGGGCGGGGTTTCCGGCCACCATGATGCCGTCCGGCCCGATGTCAAAGCCGACCAGTGCGCGCTGCATCACGATGATGCCGATCGCCAGCACCGAAAACTGAAGCCCCATCGGCAGACCCTGACCCAGGTGCTGCGCATATACGCAGACCTCCGCGTGAAAATCCTGTTTGGAAAGATGGAGCTCCGGATATTTTCCGAAGGCGTACATCAGGCACAAGAGCGCGCTCACCGCCTGCGCCAGCACGGTGGCAGCCGCCGCGCCGATGACCCCGAGCCGGAACGCGAGGATGAACAGCAGGTCGAGCCCGATGTTCAGCACGGTGGAAAACAGCAGGAACATGAGCGGTGTTGTTGAATCCCCCAGACTGCGCAAGACAGAGCAGATCAAATTGTAATAGAGCTGCGCAAAGATCCCGATAAAGATGACCAGCGAATACTGATATGCCGCCCTCCAAACGCCGGGGTTTGCCTCGGACAGGCCGATAAACCGGAGCAGGGGCTTGAGTGTCAGCACGGCGACACCGGTCAACGCAAGCGACAAGACACCGCCGAGAACAAGCTGCGCCGCAAAGGAGCTGCGGGCTCTGACCTGATCGCCGCGCCCCGCCGCGATGGAGGTGATGACCGAAAAGCCGGCGGTGCAGCCGACCGCGAACTGCAGGAATATGAACAGGATCGGAAACACATCGTTCACGCCCGCAATGTCATCGACACCAAGCGTCTGCCCGCAGATCGCGGCATCACTGATCGTATAGATCTGCTGAAGCAGATAAGAGAGGATGATCGGTACCGAAAACCTGAAGATCACCCATCCTTCATCGCCGGAAAGCAAGTCGGCCGAAGGTCTTTTTCCCGCCTTGAACATATTCCTCTTCCGTCCTCCATTTGCCGCCGGGCTCGTCCTGCGCCTTTGTATTCTGCAGTTTTTGCGCTGCCGCAAGACGAAGCGCAGTGGATCACACGTGTCACTCTGTTTGTGCACGCAAGTTATACCGCAAAAAATATGAACAATTCTACCTCTGCGCTCCGGATCTGCGAAAAAATTCTGCCGCGCCGCCGGACGGCGCGTGCGATGCGGCCGGGCAGAAAACCTCTTTGTCAAAAAAGGAGTCCTTTTGACAGCAGCAAACACCCCCTGTGCAGAGCACAGGGGGTGTTCGCTATGGTTAGGTTTCCCGTCAGCGCTGCGCGCTTAGCGGTTGGGGTACTTCTGGGCCAGCTCGGCCTCGAGCGCATCCCAGTCACGCTGCTGCGTGATCTTTGTCCACGTCTCGGGCGACGTGTTGTTCACGCGCTCGTAATCGTGGCTGTTGGTGGCTTCCTGCACGGGCTCATAGTACCAGGCGTCGGGGTTGCTGTTGTCCGGCCAGGTGACCATGTCGGGGAGGAAGTGATCCTTGTCCGGCGTGCGGAACAGGACGTTGTTGATGATCTCCATGACCTCGGCGCGGGTGATCTCCGCATTCGGGCGGAACGTGCCGTCCGGCAAGCCGTTGACCAGGCCAAGGGCCGCCGCGCGGTTGATGTACTCGCGCGCCCAACTGTCGGAGATATCGGAGAACGCATCGCCCTCGACCTCCGGCGCGTGGAAGAACAGCGCCGCGATCGTGGCAAACTCCGCGCGGGTGATGTGCTCGTGCGGGCCGAATCTGCCGTCCGGGAAGCCGGCGAGGATGCCGGCGTTCGTCAGCGTGGCGACCTGATTGCTGTACCAGCTGTTGGCCTCCACATCCGGGTACGGATACGTGGTGCACCAGACCTGTTCGCGCGCGTCGTCCTGCAGCAGACGGTAGAAGATCGTGGCGACCTCTGCACGCGTGATGTTGTCGTTCGGGCCGACGTTGCCGTTCGGGTAGCCGACGATGTACGCATCGTGCTTCTCGCGCTCCAGCGGCGGAGGCGGCACTTCGTTGTCCTCGACGGAGAACACGAACGCGACGTGCGCAGCCGCTTCCTGGAACGCGTTGCCCATGGCGGGGTCGACCTCGATGGTCACGTCCAGATCGACCGGGTCGGTCTTGGGGCTGACCTCGGCAATGAAGACGTTGCTCTTGAGGCCCTCGCTCGCGTCGAGCTGGCTGAAGAGCTTCGCGGTCTTGTTGGACGCGAGCACAACGCCGTTTTTCGACACGGTCATGCTGATGTGATCGAGCACATCGTTGTACGTGATGGCGGAGCCTTCCTTGGCGGAGGCGTCGCCGTCGATCTCCGCGCGCAGATAGATCTTTGCGCCCTGCGCGCCGTTTTTGCTGTCGGCCTGCACGCGGATGGTCTGCGTGAGGCTGTCGCCGGGCATGCAGTCGGAGAAGTTCGGGAACAGGTTCGTGTCCGAGCCCTTGCCGGTGTGGGTGAAGGTGAAGTGTGCGTTGGTGCCGTCCGAGCCGTCATAGTACGTGACGGTGGGGATGTTCGCCTCGCCCGTCGCCCAGATGCCCAGTCCGGCGGCCAGTGCGGCCACCAGCACGAGGGCGACGATCATGGTAAGCTTTTTGTGTTTCATACCGTTGCCCTCCTTATGGTGTCGTGGTGTCTTTCAGTGTTAAGCAGCTGTCCGGGCCGACTTTGACTACCTTCCATGCGCCTTCCACAGCCGTGCTCGGTGCGGCCTGAATGCTCTCGGCCAGCACCGTCACCTCGAGGTGGCAGCCCTCGGGTGCATTCGTCTGCGTGATGGGATCTTTCAGCAGGTTTGCAGTCAAATCTTTCGGTGCGACCGGCGTCTTGTAGTAGTAGATGCCGCCCTTCTCGAACCAGCCGTCATCCTTGTTGAGTTCGACTGTCGGCAGGTTGTCGCCGGAAACGATGTTTTCTTTCCCGTCCACCCAGTTCATGACCAGCTTGACGCGGACATAGGACGTGGCCGTACCCTCGTTCGTGACGAAGATGCCCGTTTTCTCGTTGCCGCTATCCGTAACATCAACGTGTGTCTCGGACGTGGCAGCCTTGAACGTGTTGGTCACCGGAGCGGTGTTCGCCTTGAGCAGGGCAACCGTGGTGCCGACTGCCAGCGCGAAGATCAGGCACAGGGAGAGGATGAGCACGGCTTTTCTCCCGCCTGAACCGTTAAAGATACGTTTCATGTGTCATCCCTCCTGTTCATTTTGTTTTCTCCTGGGCATTGCCATTGACCCATGTATTGATGACCTTGGCAATGCTCGTGAGCCAGTTGGTGCCGTTATTTTTGTTTTTGAAGGTCACGGTCGCGGCGCCGTTTTGGATGTCATTTTTCGTGACAGGCTGGTCATTGCTTGTCGGCGTGTACTTCCATGACCAGCTCGTGTCCTCGGTGATGGTGTAATCGCCAACCGGGAGGTTCTTGATCGTCTGTTCGCCGGGGCCGGTGATTACGACCTCCATTGTTTTACCATTGCCGTTGTTCTTTACTTTGAACACGAAGGTCTGCTTCGGGTCGATCAGCTTGCTGCCATCCGCAGCCTTCTTCTCGATCGTCAGGTCGAACACGTTGATGTGCACGATGAACTGGCCCTGCTCAGGATCAAAGCTGCAGCCGGAGAACGTGCAGTCATTGTGCTTGAACGTGACCGCACTCACCGGAAGCGGCTCGCCGTTTGCCGAGACCGTCACATGCACGTAAGTATCTTCCGTGAGCGCTTTTTCCTCCGGGTCATAAGCATAAGTCAGTGTCGGCTCCTCGCCTGTCATTTTCGCGGACTCGGCAGCAGTGACCTTGTGCTTCCACACGACTCTATCAAGGTTATCCTTCTCATAATCCGGCGTTGCATTGTAGTCAATGATGGAATCCTTAAAGGTAATCTCCGGCTTGTAGACATTGACCGTGGACGTCACAGTCTTGGTTTGCGCCGTCTGGACTGCGCCATCCGCGTTGACTCCGCTATTTTTCGGTGAGACGGTCATGGTCACCTTATAAGTGCCATCTTCGGTATTGCTAATGGTGTTTTTATCAACTGTATAATTGATATTTACATATCCCGTCTGCCAGTCAGCCAGGTCAGCGGTCTGGGTCAAGTCCGCCGGTGTCGGTGCCGGATTGCCATAGTAGATATTCTTTGTTGCGTTCTGCGCATTCAGCTTGATGGGAACGTTGACCTCCGGCTTCGGGAACGGCTTGATCTGGTTGCCGTCCGCCGTATAGACGCCGGAATTTTCGCCGTTGGTCGGCACATTGTTGCCGCCGAGGAAACCGTCCTGCGGCTTGACATACAGCGTGCCGGTGAACGTCTTCGCTGCCTCCGTTACTTTACCGGCGCTGTCGATCTGGTCCGGCGTCAGCGTTACCTTCGTCCACTCAATGTAGTAATTGCCGTTGGTGCCGTGGGCGTTATCCTGCCGGACCGTGCCTTTATAATTGCCAGCAACGATCGTATCACCAACTTGATAGGGCGTGCCATCCACTTTGCAAGGCACAAACGACTCCGAAATCTCATCGCGGATGGTGACGTTCTTGACGGCCTCACCGGTCTGCTGCGCGATTTTCGTGAAGATTTCTTTCAGCTGGTCCGCATTGCTCGTGGTCAGGTAATAACCGTTCGGTTGGTTGCGCGTCCGATCATCGAAGTATTTTTCACCCCAATCATCGGGATGCTTTACTTCTTCTGGATTGTTCTCATTGACCGTCGCCTTTGTGACATGAGAGCCATCCGGACGGTGGCTGGAGACACGGTACAGATACTCATTGATCTTGCAGCCTTCTGAGGCTTGCGTTTCGTTCTCATCACCCGGCAGAGCCAAACCAACACTGTATACCGTGGAGCCGCAGCCCGTCCAGTTCCAGTCCTTTTGACCGGTGCTGCCATTCTGGAAGTCCCGATAGTTGGAAACGCCATATAAGCCAGTGGACCATAGATACTTCTTCTCAAAGCGCTGTCCATAGAAGTCCTGATCTTCGACGTTCTTCTGCATGTTGAAGGTGACACCCTTCGCGTGCTTGAGGATCACAGACCAGTGCACCGACTGCTGAGCCACATCATAACCCTCATTTTTGCCCGTCCATCCACCGTAAGTGCCGGGCTCACCATCCGTGAACAGCACTGTTACGCGCGTGTTGTCATAGTTGGAATCGCTTGCTGAGACACTGTTGAAAATGTTCACAGCCTGCTGCAGGCCCTTGCCGGACTGCGTGCCGTCGTTGCAGCGGTTCTCCAGCCCGTTCACAACCGTCGTCAGCACCGGATTAACCTTTTTAGAATTCGATGGATCGGTAACACTCACCAGATTGCTATCAATCGTAGCATTGTCTGCATACGACACGATCGCCACGCGGCTGTCGGGAGAACTCTTCTGAATCGTTGTGAGGAAGGCATTCACGGAAGCCACCAGCGCTTTCACGCGTTCTTTACTAGTGTCCGGCTTAAATGGAGCACTATGATCTCCATCCATATGAAAATTCATACTACCGGAGCGGTCAAGGACGAGGACGATGTCGCACGCTTTCGTGTGGGTTACGATGTTCGACTTGGCTTCTGCGTTCAGCTCGATCTGGTAAATCGGATTGCCGTCTGCGTCCTTCTTGTCAGTTGCTTTCGCGGTCTTATCGACCTCCACAGCATTGCTCGAACCGTCCGATGTATCCTTTGCCGCCGCGCGGAGCATCGGCGCTTTCCTCACCGTACTGCTGCCGGGGAAATACGTCATGAACGGGCCGACGCCCTGAAACTCAGGAGCGCCGCTCGTGCTCACGACCGTCTCCGTGCTCTCCGCACTGCCTTCGGCAGCCGTGTCTTCGGCTACACCCGCGCCGAGGAACAGGCACATGCTCAGCAGCATGGCCGCGCAGAGGACGAGCGAGAGAATACGTTTTTTCATGTTTTCGTCCTCCTTTCTCAGGCTGTCGGGATCGGATCGATCTGCGTGCTCGAAGTGCTCGCCTCGACCGTTCCGACGTGCTTCCACACGTCAATGGGGCCGTACTTGTCCAGGTTCGCCGTCTGGACGGCCTCGGCCGTGACGTAGATATGCACCGTGGTGTTCTGATATTCATTGCCCATGTCCGTGCTGAACGTGACGTGGTTGAAGAGCTTCGACGTGGCGGCCTTCGGATCGACCGTACCATTATAATAATAGTATCCGTCCGCGCCGGGGATCCAGTCAGTGTCGTTCAGGTCCAGCGTGAGCAGGCTCCTGTCCGTGAGCGGGACAAGCTCGCCATTCGCGGCGACCACCTCAGGCGTGATCTTCACGCGGGTGTAAAACGCGCCGGAGCCGACGTTCTCCACATAAACCACTTTGTCCACGACGCTGCCGGGCACGGCGCTCACCGTCGTAAACGGTTGGCCGCTGCCGTCCTCGTCGTGCAGTGCAAGCTTGACGGAGCCCATCGTGATGACGTTATCCGCCCGGCCGACGGCCGAGAAGTACGCCCACGTGCCGACCGCAAGCAGCGCCACCACCAGGACGAGCACCGCCGCGATGGTCCACTTCTTCTTCATGCACAAACCACCTTTCTCCTCAAAGGAATGTCCAAAAAAAGTGCTGAGATTCTCCGCGCCCGGGAGGGCGCGCGCAGGAAATTTTGTGGGATCTCCATTTCTGTCTGCGCGCGGACGGCGGCAGCTCCGCCGCCCGCGCCCGGACGGAACCGGGGATAAAGGGCCGAAAGGGGCCGGGGAAGCTTTGGCCCGGCCGGCATCTGCGCCGGACGGAAGCCAGCCCCTTTCGGGCCCGTAGGCTCCGAGTGGGGCGGCGCGGCGCGCCGCCCCATCGGGGTTGCCGGGGAATTACTTGTCAAACGCGGCAAAGGCAGCGTCCCAAGTGGTGAAGCCGTCCGCCTGAATGGCTTCTGCAACAACATTGATGTTGAAGTTGAAGCTGTCCACAACGGTCTCACCAGGGATGGTGACCTGCGTAAAGACAGGCGTTGCAGCCTTCGGGGCAAGCTTGTCCGCATACTTCATGACGAAAGTAAACGTGCCGTCTTCGCCCATGATGACATTGCCGGTGTAGCTCCAGCCAGCACCGAGCTTGAAGATTTTCGCCAGCTTCTCGCCGGTCGCGTCATTCGCGGCTTCGATCAGGCCAAGCTGATTGAGCTGCTCCATGTTCGCCTTGACAACGATCTTTGCGCGAATCCATGCGTCGTTCGCCCCGACGTTGGTCACGGTCGGGTCCTTGTCCACGATCAGGCCGGGGTAGACGTTGTAGGTGTTCTCCGTCACACGGCCGCTGCCGGTCGGAGCGTCCGGATTCGCGTTCTTCTCATCGAGCGTGATCGCGACGTTGCCCATGGTGAAGGTGTTGTCCGCGGTCTTCGTATCGGTGAAGTACGCGAGGGTGCCGCCGACGACGAGCGCCGCGACGAGCATGACTGCGATGGCAGCCACAAGAATCGTTTTCTTCTTCATATGTAGGTGTCTCCTTTTCCTTTTTTTGCGTGATGGTCACACGGGAAAAAGCGAAGGGTGATTAGGCAGTAATGCCAGTATCCGTCGCAAACGAAGCGTTCCAAGCCGCAGCAGCGCTGCTGAAGCCGCCAGCCTGCACAAGATAAGCATTGAAGACAATGGTGCCCTGACTGCCGGAGCCAATGTTGTTATCAACCGTGACCGTATTGTTTGCCAGGATGTTGGCGTCCGCAACATCACCGTTGAGAATATTCTGATTGGCAGTCTTGTAAACAAGAAGAGTCTTCGTTCCGTTCACCTTCAGGGTGTCCCACTTGGCATCGTAAGAAACCGACAGGCCATTAGCCAGGTTGTTGTCAACAACAACAAACAGATACGCATCTGCCTTCAGGCCAGTAACAGCAACCGTCGGATCCTTCGGCAGATCCACGCCCGGCATAACAGCATCATATTGGTTACCACCATTAGCATAATTGGTCTCGCTCAGCACATATTTGCCAGCACTTGTGTTGCTCTTAGCGGTATCAATCGCATGCTCTTTCAGCGTGAGGCCCCCATCATTGTCCAGGACCTTGCCGACCGTAAAGGTGTTCGTAACAGCAGTGGTGCTCGTTTTCAGGTACGCCCAAGTCGCGCCGACAGCCAGTGCCACGACGAGCACGAGCGCGATGGCGATCGTCAGAGTTTTCTTCTTCATGTAATGTTTTCCTCCCTTAAATTTTGTTCAAAGCTTCCCATGTCCAGCAGCACCGTGCCGGGCGCTGCCAGCAATCACTAAATTAATGCACGAACAGGCAAAAATATTGCACGGAACCTTTATTTTTCCATATTTTCGCCGGAATTTTTGGCATCCGGGGCATCGCCGGGCTTGTCCGCCTGTGCACGGCGGGCAGCGTCGCGCGCGTCCGCCTCCGACGCTTTGCGCAGCACATCCGGCAGGAACGTCAGGATGATGAGCACGAGCGCGAGCGCGATGGCCAGATACATGCCGGGCGGGTTCGAGACCCAGTGCGAGACATAACCCAGGTACGGGATGGTGAACACCGGGCGGCCGATGAGGTTCTTGAAATAGACGGGTGCGCCGTCGGGCGCATCGTTTGCGTCTCCCTTCGTATAAAAGTGCTGATTTTCCGCATCAATGGAGACGACGCGGTGCGTGACGACATCGAGATCCTCATTGACCACGAACGTGATCGGATCGCCGACCTGCACGTCCTCGGGCGCGCAGGGCTTGACATAGATGAGCGAGCCGGTGTGATAAGTCGGTTCCATGCTGCCGGACAGGACGCACATCGGCCGGAGGCCGACCAGCCGGACCCCCACCAGAAGCAGCGCCAGAACGACAACCAGGATCACCAGCACGGTGGTGGCAGCGTTCCACACCTTCTGAACTCTCTTTGACATCTGTGACCTTCCTTTCCGCTCCGCTGCATTCCCCCCCCTTCGCGGAGACACCGGTCCGTGCCCGGAAACCGGAACGATCATAGCACACGACAGACGCAAAACGCGTCGAAACCGCGCGCGAAAGATTCACGCAGTTTCCCAAAGTATACCACATTCTCCACAAATGTGGAAGGAGAATTGTTCACAATTTCCCAGGCGTGATTTTGGCAATAACAGACAAGAGGCTGCAAAATATGCCGAAAAACGTGCAAATTCTGCTGCGCCGCGGAGCGCTTGTTTTTGGTAATTTCTATTGTACTTTGCGGGCGCGGATGCGTCAAGGGGAAAAGGCCGGATGCATCCGGTCTTTTACATTCATTCAATTCGAGACGGGCGGGCCCCCTCGAGCGCCCCTGCCGAGGCGCCACATTCTTACCTTTTCTTAAATATGACACATGGCGACTTGTTTTTGCGTGAAAAACATGATAGGATAAGGCGATTATGGACATTTATCGGAAAGGAGCTGGCAAGCATGGAAACCAACGTGCTCGACTGGCTGGAAACCACCGCCGCAGCCTGTCCGGACAAGCCCGCTTTTCTCGATGAGGACAGCGCGGTGACGTTTGCCGACGTGCGGCGCGAGGCGCGCATCATCGGCACGGCGGCGGCAAAGCGCCGCGCCGGACAGAAAAAACCCATCGCCGTCATGAGCGGGCGCAACGCGCACACGCCGGCGGTGTTTCTCGGCGCGGTGTACGCCGGGTGCTGCTACGCCCCGATGGACGGGACGATGCCCGTACACCGGCTCAACTCTATTTTAAATACGCTCGACACCGACCTGATGATCGTGCAGCGCGCGTTTTACGACAAGGCGAAGACGCTGGACTTTTCCGGCACGATCCTCATCGCGGAGGAGCTGCTCGAGGGCAGCGAGGACGCGGCGCTGCTCGCAGACTGCCGCGCGCGGGCCAGAGAGCTCGACCCACTGTACATCATCTTCACCTCCGGCTCGACCGGCACGCCCAAGGGCGTGATCACGGCGCAGCACTCGCTCATGTGCTACATTGAAGACTACGCCGGCGTGATGGGCATCGCGCGCGAGGACGTGCTCGGCAACCAGTCGCCGCTGGACTACATCGCCGCCGTGCGCGACATCTATCTGCCGCTGCGCTTCGGCGCGACGACGGCCATCATCCCGAAAGAACTTTTCATGTCGCCGGAGCGTCTGTTCGAATACATGAACGACAAGGGCGTCCCGGCCGTGGGCTGGAGCGTCTCGGCGCTGACGGTGCCGGCCGCGCTCGGCGCGTTCGAGTGCAGCGTGCCGCAGCATCTGCGCAAGGTGTGCTTCTCCGGCTCGGTGATGCCGTGCAGCTGCCTGCGCCAGTGGCAGCTCGCGCTGCCGGAGGCGAAGTTCGTCAACCAGTACGGCCCGACGGAGGCGACCGCCTCGTGCACGTATTACGTCGTGCCCGGTCTGGTGGAGGACACCGACGTGCTGCCGATCGGCAAGCCGTACCCGCACTACGAGGTGTTTCTGCTCTCGGAGCGCAATGAGGCCGTGCCCGACGGCGAGATCGGCGAGATCTGCGTCAAGGGGCCCATCCTCGCGCTGGGCTACTACAACAGCCGCGAGAAAACGGCCGAGAGCTTCCTGCAAAACCCGCTCAACCACGCTTACGACGAGCGCATCTATAAGACCGGCGACCTCGGGCACTTCGCGCCCGACGGCAACCTCATGTTCCACGGCCGCAAGGACCGGCAGGTCAAGCACCTCGGCCACCGCGTGGAGCTCGGGGAGATCGACCTCGCCGCGGCGAAGGTGCCCGGCGTGGAAGACTGCTGCGCGCTTTATGACCAGGCGCACGAGCAGATCTGGCTGTTTTACACCGGCGAGGGCGTGACCAAGCGCGACATCGCCGTCGCCCTGCGCGCCGATCTGCCGGGCTTTATGGTGCCGCGCAAGATCGAGCAGCTCGAGGCCATGCCCCGGCTCGACAACGGCAAGACGAACATGCGCGCGCTGGCCGAGCGCATCACCGCCGCGGCCAAACACTGATTTTGCTGATCCTACTTACTTCAGGAGGTATATTACTATGGAACAGGAACTGATGGACATTCTGACCGATCTGCGCCCCGACGTGGATTTTGAGACCGAGACCGCCCTCATCGACGACCACATTCTCGAGTCGTTCGACATCGTGTCGCTCGTCGCGGCGCTCAACGACGCGTTCGACATCGAGATTGGCGCCAAGGACCTCGTGCCGGAGAACTTCAACTCCGCCAAGCGTCTGCTGGCCATGGTGCAGCGCCTGCAGGACGAGGACTGATGGACAAGACTGCACTCCGGACGGCGGCCGCGAAATACGGCACGCCGCTGTATCTGTTTGATCTGGAGGCCTTCACGGCGCGCGCTCAAAGGGTGCGCGCCGCGTTCGGCTCTGATGTAAATCTGTGCTACTCCATGAAGGCCAACCCCTTCGTGCTGCGCGGCCTGCCGGACGTGTTCCGCTGGGTGGAGGTGTGCTCCCCCGGCGAGCTGACGATCTGCGAAAGGCTCGGCATCCCGCCGGAGCGCATCCTGTACTCCGGTGTGAACAAGGGCGCGGACGATGTCGCGCGCGCCGTCGCGCTGGGGGCAGACCTGCTCACCGCCGAGAGCACGCTGCACTTTGAGCTCATCTGCGCCGCCGCGGCCGCGCAGGGAAAGCACGTCCGCGTGCTGCCGCGCCTGACCGCCGGCAGCCAGTTCGGCATGGACCCCGACGCGCTGGCGGAGCTCGTCGCCCGGCGTGCGGAGTTCC
>ERZ1027229.1026-NODE-1026-length-13442-cov-6.658251_pt1 | contig 13442 bp, 9 predicted proteins | sample MGYA00519245_ERZ1027229 | MGnify/ENA primary metagenome ERZ1027229 (study PRJEB26926, sample SAMN06164466) | human gut metagenome | biome: ENVO:00009003; feature: ENVO:2100002; material: ENVO:00002003 | host: Homo sapiens | place: USA | collected 2012 ...
CTACACGTAAGGAGTCGTCGGCAGCGTCAGATGTGTATAAGAGACAGTACATATAGTGTATTGCTTTTTATTTGAACAAACGGAAGGAGGCGAGGGAATTGGCTGTAGATCAGACAGAAGCAATGATTGCGGCGATCAAGGCACAGCTTGAAAAGGAAAGAGCTGCAGAAGCTGCCAAGAAAAAGAGGGAAGAAGAGGAAGAACTTCTCAAGAGCGGCAGCAAGAAGAAAGATGCTGAGACTGCTAAAAGCCAACACAAAACTTTGTCCAAGGAGGAGTTAGAACGAATCGAGGCTAAGAAACGCTGTAAGAGAGAAGAGGCTCTTGGAATTGTTCATGAGGATGAACCGGAAACTTCAACTGAGGATGAAAAGCAGGACGATGTTCCAAAAGAGGGAGAGGGACTGAAGCCTGAAGATAAAAAAGAAGATAAAAAACCAGAGGGAGCTGCACCTAAGCTCAGTCTTAACCTTGGAGGCATCGCTGATGATATGTCGGGCGGTGGTCTCGGAGGAGGCCTTGGCGGCGGATTAGGTGAAGGCGGTCTTGGAGGACTCGGAGGCGGCCTTGGCGGAGGACTCGGAAGTACACCTAAGACAGAGGGAGGCCTTGGATCAGGCGGCCTTGGCGGCGGTCTTGGAAAAACACCTAAAACAGAAGGCGGTATTGGTGGCGGATTTAAGTTCGGCGCCGGAACTGAAGGTACAGTTAAGTCAACAGGTGGAAGCAATATTGTTCTCACTGATGATGATGAAAATGCTGAGGATGAAGAGACACTTGAGTGGGTAACTGATAAGAATGCAAAGGTGAATAAAGTTAAGTCACCTAAGGGAGGCAGTGATGCGAACGGAGATCTGTTCAGCATTCTCCCAGATAGAAACAAGCAGGCTGCGGCTGGAGAGTCATTGTATGATTTTGATGATGATGATGACGATGATGACGATTTCCTTGGAGCAGGAATAAAGAACCTGTCCAATATAGACGAGGAGAGTCCTGAGGAGATAGCCAAGAAGAAGGCTGAAGAGGAGGCTAGGAAGAAAGCTGAGGAGGAAGCCAAGAAGAAGGCTGAGGAAGAAGCTAAGAAGAAGGCCGAGGAAGAGGCTAAGCGTAAGGCTGAAGAGGAGAAGAAGCGCAAAGAGGCAGAAGAGGCAAGAAAGAAGGCTGCCGCTGAAAAGGCTAAGGCTGAGGCTGAGGCAAAGAAGCAGCAGGCGATCGACGATGCCAGAAAGAATGCTGAAGAGGCAAAGAAACATGCTGAGACCTCGAAGAAGACCATCGAGGAATGCGAGAAGACAGAGAAGGATCTCGAAAAGCAGCTTGAAGAATTTGCTGCCAAGAAGCAGAACTATGATGCAAAGATGGCACAGGAGGCTGAGGCAAAGAAGAAGAATGATGCTGAACTGCTTGAGCGAGAGGAGAAAGAGCTTGATGCCAATATTGCAAAGCTCAAGAAAGAGATATCAGATACAAATGAATCTGCTAAGAAAGAGTCAGACAGAATCCTCAAGGAGAGTGATCCTGATACATATAAGAACAATATGATCAATGAGGCTCAGGCTGCTGCCGACAAGGCTATAAAGGCACTTGCAGACACCAAGAAGACTAATGTGGATAAGGGTGTTGCTGAGTACAACAAGGCTGTTGATGCTGATAAGAAGAAATTGGCAGACATAGATGCGGATAAGAAGAAGTCTATAGAGACGGCCAAGAAGAAGCGCACAGATGAGGAAGCAAGAGCAGCCAAGATCATGAAGACTGCCGAGGCAGACAAGACAAAGGCTGGTGCAATATTCAGCGAGTCTAAGAAGGCTGAGGAAGAGGCTGATGCTAATCTTAAGAATACCACTGAGATGGAGAGTCAGTCACAGAAGACTCTTGATGAGCTCCAGAAGAAGCTTGAGGAGTCAGAGAAGGCTGTTAAGAATGCAAAGAACAGCAGAAATGATGCAAACACAAAGCTTGCAATACAGAAGGAAGAACTGAAGAAGGCAGAGAAGGTTGAGGAGGAGGCTGCAAAGGCTCTTGAGGCAGCAAAGAAAGCCAAGGAAGAGGTTCAGAAGAAGATTTCAGACAGCGAAGAGTTCATAAAGAAGGTTGCTGATCAGATTACAACTGCTGAGAACGACAACAAGAAGATCAGTGAGGATGTTGCCGTTGCAAAGAAGGAGAATGACTCATTCAAGGCTGCGAAGGCAGAGGCTCAGGAAGCTCTTGATTCAGCTAAGAAGTCTCTTGTTGAGGCTGAGGATCTTCTGGCAAAGGCAGAGGCTGCTGCCGAGGAAGCAGAGCAGGTAGTCGAAGAGGCTAAGATCGCAGAAGAGGTTGAGATCCAGAATGCGGAAGCTGCTGCCAAGGAAAAGACAGATAAGCTTACGGCAGAAGGAAAAGATAGAGAGACCAAGCATGAGGTGTTCCTTGCTGCTGAGGAAGAGAAGTATGCTACGGCAGAGGCAAGTGAGCTCGAGAAGGTTCAGACTGCAGCTATGAAGGCTGAGAAGGAAGCCTCAGATATGAAGACAAAGGCTGAAGCTGATGCTAAGAAGCTTCTCGATGATGCAAAGAAGAAAGAAGAAGAGTTAAAGAACAAGATCGCTGAGCTCAAGACAAAACAGGCTGAGCGCGTTGTTGCAAGAAAAGAGGCTGCTGATCAGGCCAAGGCCGAGGCTGAGGAGAAGAAGAAGAAAGATCTCTCAGCAATAGACAAGGCCGAGGCTGATGTCAAGAAACAGCTCGAGGATATAAGAAGCAAGGCTACTGCTGCTGCAAAGGTACTTGAAAAGGCTATAAAGCGTGAGGAAGAGTACAAGAAGCAGGAAGAGCTTCTGAAGGAAGGCAAGGTTGAGGAAGCTGCACAGGTTATCACACAGGATGAAGAAGCAACTATGGCTGCTTCAGTAAGTGAGGCTGTTGCTGCGAGACGTAAATCACTGCCTAAGGAGGCAAAGTACCTCTACAAGTATCTCGGAGTCGAGCCTGCTGGTGCACAGATCGTTAACGTTCTCCAGACTCTCAAGGTAGATCCTAAGAGATCTAAGAATGTTGTTATTCTTGGACAGCACGGATTTGGACTTACCATGGTCGGTGAGGATTTTGCAAAGTTCTATTATGATATGGGAATCTGCAAGTCTGAGGCAAAGGCAAAGGTTAAGGCAAAGGTTATAAACAGCGGTAAGCTTGCAGGAGCAGTTGGCAAGCTCAAGGGCGGATGTCTTATCATTGAGAGTGCAGGACTTATAACACCTGAGAGATTCAAAGAGATGGTTGATATGTGTTCACCTGAGAAGAATGATGTTAAGATCATCCTCACAGGAGAGAAGACAGCTCTCAGCAATATGCTTGCAGCAAATATGACTCAGGCAAGATCGTTCAACAACAGAGTATACTTTGACCAGATCAATGAGAGTGGAATGATCAATGTGGCAGAGTGCTACGCTGATGAGAAGGGCTTCAAGCTTGAGAGCGGAGCAGATACAGCTATAAAGAATGCTTTGATGGCGATGGAGTCAGGAAATATCGACAGACTTCTCGGTGCTATGGATGATGCCATGAAGGCTGCTGAGACCAGAGATCCTATCGACAAGAAGATTCTTAAAAAAGAGATAAAATAAGTTTTGTGACGGATATACCGTTGTAGAATTTTGTTGAAAAAAACAATACCAGTGCTTATAATATCTGTGTTATAGCACTGGTATTATTTTGTTGTGATAAAGGAGAATTTATATGCTTTCAACTGATATTGGAGTAGATTTAGGAACGTCAAATGTATTGATCAGCGTAAGAGGTAAGGGAATTGTTGTAAACCAGCCGTCTGTTGTCGCATATGAAGTATCTACAAAAAAAGTAATAGCAATAGGAACAAAAGCCAAGAAAATGATAGGAAAGACTCCGGAGAATATAGAGGTCGTCAGACCTCTCAATAAGGGAGTTATATCTGATTATACAATAGCGGAGATAATGCTTAAGGCATTTATCAGAAGCGCAATGGAGAAACGTTCGGGAGTTGGAAGACCAAGGATATGCGTGTGTGTTCCAAGCGGTGTTACCGAGGTGCAGAGAAGAGCTGTTGAGGAAGCAGTGTACAAGACCGGTGCCAAGACTGTGTATGTCATGGAGGAACCTTTGGCTGCTGCTGTAGGAGCAAATGTAGATATCTATGAGGCAAAGGGTAATATGGTGGTCGACATAGGCGGTGGAACCACGGATATTGCGGTCGTATCCCTTGGTGGTGCAGTGGAGAGCAGCTCCATAAAATACGCCGGAGATGACTATAATAATGCACTCATCAAGTATGCCAGAAGAAAATACAACCTGCTTATAGGTTATCAGACAGCGGAGAATGCGAAGATTGCTGTTGGCTCAGTCGTAAAGCGTGATGAAGATATTGAGTATGTGATCAAGGGCCGTGATCTTATCAAGGGACTTCCAAAGGCTGTAACAATAACTGCGAATGAAACAGTGGATGCATTTGAGGAGACTACAGAGCATATTCTTGGAGCAATACACAATGTTCTTGAGACTGCACCGCCGGAGCTGGTGGCTGACATTGCGGTATCGGGCATTGTGCTTACCGGAGGAGGAAGTCTTATATACGGAATGGACAGAATAATCAAAGAGCGCACAGGGATAGAGGCATATGTATCGGAAAAAGCACTTGAGGCAGTGGCTCTCGGCGCTGGAATGTCTGTCAACCTCAGCGATAAGAAAGAAGATTAAATGTATGGAAAGAGATTATTTGCCGATCTGTATGGAGGACATGAAGAAGAGAGGGTGGACACAGGCGGACTTTGTGTTTGTCATAGGTGATGCCTATGTTGACCATCCCTCATTTGGCCCTGCAATCATAAGCAGATTGCTTGAGAGATATGGATATAAGGTGTGTATGATTGCCCAGCCTGATTGGAAGAATGACAAGAGCATTGATGTTTTTGGCAGACCAAGACTGGGCTTTTTGGTGTGCGGAGGCAATATGGATTCCATGGTGAACCATTATTCTGTGTCCAAGAAGAGAAGACAGAAGGATGCGTACTCTCCAGGTGGACAGATGGGACTTCGGCCTGATTATGCCACCACGGTCTACTGTAATCTGATAAGGAGAACGTACAAGGATGTTCCGATCATAATCGGAGGTATAGAGGCCAGCCTCAGACGTATGGCACACTATGATTATTGGTCTGATAAATTGAAACATTCCATTCTGGTGGATTCATCCGCCGATATACTTTCGTATGGCATGGGTGAGCACAGCATGATAGAGATAGCGGAGGCGCTCGACAGCGGAATAGATGTGAAAGATATCACATTTGTCAGGGGTACATGCTACAGGACAAAGGATATATCCGGTGTGCCCGAGGATTCCATTATACTGCCGGATTATGACAGTCTTTCAAAGGATAGACTGGAATATGCAAGAAGCTTTTATACACAGTATATAAATACAGATCCATACTCGGCTAAAACGCTGGTTGAGGGATACGGAAACAGAGGATATGTTGTTCAGAATCCTCCGGCTTATCCGCTCACCCAGATGGAGATGGACGATGTGTATGATCTGCCATATATGAATAACTACCATCCGATATATGAGGAGGCGGGCGGTATCCCGGCTATATCAGAGATAAAATTCAGCCTGACGAGCAACCGGGGCTGCTTCGGAGGATGCAGCTTCTGCGCACTGACATTTCACCAGGGCAGGATCATACAGACAAGAAGCCACGAGTCACTGATAAAGGAAGCGGAGCGCATGACGCATGATCCTGATTTCAAAGGCTATATACATGATGTCGGAGGGCCGACTGCGAATTTCAGGCATAAATCATGTGCAAAGCAGGATAAATATGGTGTATGCACCAACAAGCAGTGTCTGTTCCCGGAACCGTGCAGGAATCTGAAGGTTGACCACAAGGATTATGTTGAGCTTCTGCGGAAGCTGGAAGCGGTTCCGGGTGTGAAAAAAGTATTTATCAGATCGGGAATACGATTCGATTATGTGATGGCGGACAGCAATGATGAATTCCTGAAAGAGCTTTGCGAGAAGCACATAAGCGGACAGCTCAGAGTTGCGCCGGAGCATGTATCGGATAATGTTCTCAGGATGATGGGCAAGCCACAGAACAGTGTATATGAGAAATTCATTGATAGATACAAAAGGGTAAATGCAAAGACTGGAAAGCAGCAGTATGTTGTTCCGTACCTGATGTCATCACATCCCGGATCTACGCTGAAGGAGGCGGTGGAGCTTGCCGAATATGTAAGGGATATAGGCTATATGCCTGAACAGGTGCAAGATTTCTATCCTACGCCGTCCACGATATCCACATGTATGTACTATACCGGAGTCGATCCTAGAACCATGAAACCGGTATATGTACCTCATAATCCACATGAAAAGGCAATGCAGAAGGCTCTTATGATGTATAGAAAACCGGAGAATTATGATCTGGTCAAAGAGGCGCTCATAAAGGCCGGCAGACAGGATCTTATCGGTTTTGATAAAAAATGTCTGATAGCGCCGAGAAAGATGGACAGGAAAGGTGAACACCAGGGACAACGTTCGTATGGCAAAAATGATAAAAGTAAGAACAATTCAATCAATAATGGTAAAAACAGCAAAAATAATAAAGTTGTTCCACAGAAAAACACAAAATCATCCGGGCAGAAGAATGCTAAAAATGGCAAAAACAGGAATAAAAGGAAATAGCTCCTTCGCGGAGTCGTTCATTTTTGGTTGCGTGGCACATGCTTTTGTGCTAGAATTATGGCAGATTGTGTGAACCTTTAAGGTTTTTTTATATGTAGTCTTATGTCACACTAATATTTTTTTAAATGGAGGATTTGAAAATGGCAAAGAAGATTGTTTTAGCAGGCGCATGTCGTACAGCTATCGGAACAATGGGTGGATCACTCAGCACAACACCAGCAGCAGAGCTTGGTTCAATCGTTATCAAGGAGGCTATCAACAGAGCAGGAGTTCCTGCAGATCAGGTAGACCACGTATACATGGGATGTGTTATCCAGGCTGGTCAGGGACAGAACGTTGCACGTCAGGCTTCAATCAAGGCAGGACTTCCAATCGAGACAACTGCTGTTACAGTTAACGTTGTCTGTGGTTCAGGTCTTAACTGTGTCAACATGGCTGCACAGATGATCGAGGCAGGAGATGCTGATATCGTAGTTGCAGGTGGTATGGAGAATATGTCTATGGCTCCTTACGCTATGATGAAGGGTCGTTTCGGTTACAGAATGAACAATGGTGTACTCGTAGATACAATGGTAAACGATGCTCTCTGGGATGCATTCAATGATTATCACATGATCAAGACAGCTGACAATATCTGTGAGCAGTGGGGTCTTACACGTGAGGAGATTGATGAGTTTGCAGCAAAGAGCCAGCAGAAGGCTGTTGCAGCTCAGGAGTCAGGTGCATTTGATGCTGAGATCGTTCCAGTTATGGTAAAGAAGAAGAAAGAGATGGTTGAGTTCAAGAAGGATGAGGGACCAAGACCTGGTACAACAGTTGAGACACTTTCAAGACTCAGAACAATCAATCCTAACGGATTTGTTACAGCTGGTAACGCTTCAGGTATCAATGATGGTGCTGCAGCTATCGTTGTTATGAGCGAGGAGAAGGCTAAGGAGCTTGGCGTTAAGCCTATGGCTACATGGGTAGCTGGAGCACTTGGCGGAGTTGATCCTTCAATCATGGGTATCGGACCTGTAGCTTCAACCAAGAAGGTTATGGCTAAGACTGGTCTCAAGATTGAGAACTTCGATGTTATCGAGGCAAACGAGGCATTTGCTGCACAGTCAGTAGCAGTTGCTAAGGAACTTGGATTTGATGTTGACAAGCAGGTTAACCCTAACGGTGGTGCTATCGCTCTTGGACATCCAGTTGGAGCTTCAGGATGCCGTATTCTTGTTACACTTCTTCATGAGATGCAGGCAAAGGGTGCTAAGACAGGTCTTGCTACTCTCTGTATCGGTGGTGGAATGGGCTGCTCAACAGTCGTTAAGATCGAGGACTAATTTTAGATAATAAAGGAGATACATCATGGAGTTTGTTACATACGAACAGGATGGATATGTAGGAATTATCACAATCAACCGTCCAAAGGCTTTGAACGCACTCAACAGTGCAGTTCTTGAAGAGCTTGATGCAACATTCAAGGCAGTTGATCTTGATACAACAAGATGTCTTATTCTTACAGGTGCCGGTGAGAAGTCATTTGTTGCCGGAGCTGATATAGGTGAGATGTCAACACTCACAAAGGCAGAGGGAGAGGCCTTCGGTAAGAAGGGTAACGATGTGTTCAGAGCCATTGAGACATTCCCTATCCCAGTCATCGCAGCAGTGAATGGATTCGCTCTTGGCGGCGGATGCGAGATTTCAATGAGCTGTGATATCAGAATCTGCTCAGAGAATGCAATATTCGGTCAGCCAGAGGCTGGTCTTGGAATCACACCTGGTTTTGGCGGAACACAGAGACTTGCACGTCTTGTAGGTGCAGGCATGGCTAAGCAGCTTATCTACACAGCAAGAAACATCAAGGCAGATGAGGCTTACAGAATCGGTCTTGTGAACGCTGTTTATCCACTTGAGGAGCTCCTTCCAGCAGCTAAGAAGATGGCAGCCGGAATCGCAGCAAACGCTCCTATTGCAGTAAGAAACTGCAAGAAGGCTATCAACGATGGCTTACAGGTAGATATGGATCAGGCAATTGTTATTGAAGAGAAGCTTTTTGGTGACTGTTTCGAGACAGAGGATCAGAAGGCAGGAATGGGCAATTTCCTTGAGAAAGACAAGGAGAAGAAACTTAAGGTTGTTCCTTTCCAGAATAAGTAATAATTAACAGTTCTGATATTAACATTTAGGGTGGGGAATCTGATAAAGGTAAACCATCCTAAATGTGTGATATAAGTATTATGGTAGCATGTTAAACGAAACGTATATGAATTTCTCATGTTTACCGGAAAAAAAAGATTTAGGAGGACATAAAAATGAAGGTTGGCGTAATTGGTGCAGGAACCATGGGTCAGGGCATTGCTAAGGCATTTGCTCAGGTTGACGGATACGAGGTTGCACTCTGTGATATCAAGCAGGAGTGGGCTGAAGGCGGTAAGGACAAGATCGCTAAGGGTTATGCAAGACTCGTAGAAAAAGGAAAGATGACACAGGAGAAGGTTGATGGTATTCTTGCCAGCATCACTCCAGGTCTTAAGGAAGACTTATGTGCAGACTGCGACCTTATAGTTGAGGCTGCTTTCGAGAACATGGAAGTAAAGAAGACAACATTTGCTGAGCTTGACAAGATCTGCAAGCCAGAGTGTGTATTCGCTTCAAACACATCATCACTTTCTATCACAGAGATTGGAAATGGTCTTACACGTCCTATGATCGGTATGCATTTCTTCAATCCAGCTGACAGAATGAAGCTTATCGAGGTTATCGCAGGTGTTAATACACCAGCTGAGATTGTAGAGAAGATCGTTAAGATCTCAGAGGAGATCGGTAAGACTCCAGTACAGGTTAACGAGGCTGCTGGATTCGTAGTAAACAGAATCCTCATCCCAATGATCAACGAAGCTGCATTCATCAAGATGGAAGGTGTATCAGACATAGCTGGTATTGACGCTGCTATGAAGCTTGGTGCTAACCATCCAATGGGACCACTTGAGTTAGGTGATTTCGTAGGCCTTGATATCTGTCTTGCAATCATGGACGTTCTGTACAATGAGACAGGTGACAGCAAGTATCGTGCATGTCCATTACTTCGTAAGATGGTACGTGGCGGCAACCTTGGTGTTAAGAGCGGCAGAGGATTCTATGTATACAATGCTGATCGTACAAAGACACCAGTTGATGCTCAGTAATAGTGCTAAGTAATATAATATATTCATGGAGGAATAATTAGAATGGATTTCGCTTTAGACAAGAAGTATGAAATGGCGCAGAATTTATTCAGAGAGTTCGCGCAGAATGAAGTAAAGCCTCTTGCTCAGGAAATTGACGAACAGCACAGATTTCCTAGAGAGACTGTAGAGAAGATGGCAAAGTATGGTTTCTTAGGAATCCCTGTTTCTAAGGAGTTAGGCGGACAGGGCTGTGATATTCTCACATATGCTATGTGCGTTGAGGAACTTTCAAAGGTTTGTGGTACTACAGGTGTTATCGTATCAGCACACACATCACTCTGTGTTGATCCTATCGTAACATTTGGTACACCAGCTCAGAAGGAGAAGTATGTTCCTGATCTTGCTTCAGGCAGAAAGCTTGGTGCTTTCGGTCTTACTGAGCCAGGTGCTGGTACAGATGCTCAGGGACAGCAGACAAAGGCTGTACTTGACGGAGACGAGTGGGTACTTAACGGATCAAAGTGCTTCATCACAAACGGTAAAGAGGCTGACGTATATATCGTTATCGCAGTTACTGGTATCGTTGAGAAGCGTGGCAGAAAGATGAAGGAGATCTCAGCATTCATCGTAGAGAAGGGTACACCTGGATTTACATTCGGTACAAAGGAGAACAAGATGGGTATCTGTGGTTCTTCAACATACGAGCTTATCTTCACAGACTGCCGTATTCCAAAGGACGCTCTTCTTGGACAGAAGGGTAAGGGATTCAATATCGCTATGCACACACTTGACGGTGGACGTATCGGTATCGCTGCTCAGGCTCTTGGTATTGCAGAGGGCGCTCTCGAGACAACAGTAAACTATGTTAAAGAGAGAAAGCAGTTCGGCAGATCAATCGCTCAGTTCCAGAATACACAGTTTGTTCTTGCAGACCTTGCAACAAAGATCGAGGCAGCTAAGCTTCTCGTATACAAGGCAGCAAGAAAGAAGGATGAGTACCAGAGCGGTGCTAAGGTTTCTTACTCAGTAGAGGCAGCTATGGCTAAGCTTTACGCAGCCGAGGTTGCTATGGAAGTTACTACAAAGTGTGTTCAGTTACACGGTGGTTACGGTTACATCAAGGAGTACGATGTTGAGCGTATGATGCGTGATGCTAAGATTACAGAGATCTACGAGGGAACTTCAGAGGTTCAGCGTATGGTTATTTCTGCAAACTTATTAAAGTAATATAGGAGGTACTTAACGTGAAGGTTATAGTTTGTATAAAGCAGGTACCTGATACAAAGGGTGGAGTACAGTTCAACCCAGACGGTACATTAAACAGAGCAGCAATGCTTACAATCATGAACCCTGATGATAAGGCAGGACTTGAGGCTGCACTTAGATTAAAGGATCAGTATGGTGCAGAGGTAACAGTTCTTACAATGGGTCTTCCAAAGGCTGCTGACGTTCTTCAGGAAGCAATCGCTATGGGAGCTGACAAGGGTGTTCTTGTAACAGACCGTGTTCTTGGTGGAGCTGATACATGGGCTACATCAACAACAATCGCTGGAGCTCTCAGAAAGCTTGATTATGATCTGATCATAACAGGTCGTCAGGCTATCGATGGAGATACAGCTCAGGTTGGACCACAGATCGCTGAGCATCTTGGAATTCCTGTAATTTCATATGCACAGGAGATCAAGGTTGACGGAGACGCAGTTATCGTTAAGCGTCAGTATGATGACGGATATCATATGTTAAAGGCTAAGATGCCTTGCCTTGTAACAGCACTTTCTGAGTTAAATGAGCCAAGATACATGACTCCAGGTGGAATCTTCGATGCAGTTAATGCAGAGATCACAACACTTGGCAGAGCAGACCTCGTTGATGTTGATGATTCTAACATCGGTCTTAAGGGCTCACCTACAAAGATCGCTAAGGCTTCAGATAAGGTAAGAAAGGGTGCAGGCGAGAAGGTTGTTCCTGATTCTCCAGATGAGGCAGTTAGCTATATTGTTGGCAAGTTAAAGGATAAGCATGTAATCTAATATAGTAAAGGAAAAGTGGTGAATAAAATGGGCGCAATGAACGCAGAAGAAATGAAGAACTACAAAGGCGTATTTGTCTTTGCACAGCAGGTAGATAATAAGTTAAGTGGTATTTCTTTCGAGCTTATCGGCGAAGGAAAGAGACTGGCAGAGAAGCTTGATGAGCAGGTAACTGCAGTCCTTATCGGTTCAGACGTTAAGGGTCTTGTAGATGAGCTTGCAGAGTACGGCGCAGATAGAGTTATCGTTGTTGACGATCCAGAGCTCAAGGAGTACAGAACTGAGCCATATGCACACGCACTTGCATCAGTTATCAATGAGTACAAGCCAGAGATCGTTTTAGTTGGTGCTACAGCAATCGGTAGAGATCTTGGTCCAACAGTTTCAGCAAGAGTTGCTACAGGTCTTACAGCAGACTGTACATTACTTGAGATCGGTGATTTCCCTCTTGTTGCACTTCCAAATCAGGAGCAGAAGCACAATCAGCTTCTTATGACACGTCCTGCATTCGGTGGTAACACAATCGCTACAATCGCATGTCCTGACAACCGCCCACAGATGGCTACAGTTCGTCCAGGTGTTATGCAGAAGCTTGACAAGGTAGCTGGTAAGAAGGCAGAGGTTATCGAGTACAATCCAGGATTCGTACCTAACAACAAGTATGTTGAGATTCTTGAGATCTCAAAGGCTATCTCAGATATCAAGGATATCATGGATGCTAAAATCCTTGTTTCAGGTGGTCGTGGAGTTGGTTCAGCAGAGAACTTCAAGCTCCTTGATGATCTTGCAGAGGTACTTGGTGGACAGGTATCGTGCTCACGTGCAGTTGTAGATTCAGGCTGGAAGCCAAAGGAGCTTCAGGTTGGTCAGACTGGTAAGACAGTTCGTCCACAGGTATACTTCGCAATCGGTATTTCAGGTGCTATCCAGCACGTAGCTGGTATGGAAGAGTCAGACATCATCGTTGCTATCAACAAGGATGAGGATGCTCCTATCTTTGATGTAGCTGACTATGGTGTAGTTGGAGATCTCAACAAGATCGTTCCAGCTCTTACAGAGGCTATCAAAGCAGAGCTTGCTAATAAGTAATTAACAGCTTGTTTGTCATATAGATAATTTTAGATTATCAATTATAAGTTCCCCTCTTGGATTTGATATTCAAGAGGGGGATTTTTTGAGCTGTATGGTGGTCTGAATTGTAGAATCGTTTGAATTGCATAGGGCTGTTGCAGGATGAATTCAGGTACGGAATGATTTGTGTGCGGCTACGTGAGGGTTGTGTTGAGGATATACTTGCGAAAAATTATGTGCTGTTTTTTATTGAGTGTCCGTTTTCATTACTAGGGATACTCTGCTCGATGATGAGTGAATAGCATTATTAGTGAGCTATAAATGAATTGATGATTGTAAATGTGAATATATGGGTCCAATATACGAGTCGGTGAATTGAGTCGATGAGAAATCGATAAATCGAAAATTAGAAATCAGAAAATAGAGATCGAAAATCAAAATACAAGTGTATTGTAAATAATACAAAAATCTGTCTCTTATACACATCTCCGA
>ERZ1027229.1040-NODE-1040-length-13352-cov-4.164248_pt1 | contig 13352 bp, 13 predicted proteins | sample MGYA00519245_ERZ1027229 | MGnify/ENA primary metagenome ERZ1027229 (study PRJEB26926, sample SAMN06164466) | human gut metagenome | biome: ENVO:00009003; feature: ENVO:2100002; material: ENVO:00002003 | host: Homo sapiens | place: USA | collected 2012 ...
GCTGTTTTCAGATTTAACACTGCCCTTAGTCTGAGATTTAACATTTAGCATAGATTTAACATAGCTGTGCTGGCAGACTTTACATAGAATTGTTATAATAAAGTTGTTCATTGGAACAAAGAACATAGATGCAGTTCCACATCGGAACGGGTTTGCGTGTGCATAGTGAAGTGTATACAGAGAGGAATGGAGTATTATGATGAAAAAAAGTGTAAAAGTATTTGCAGCAGTTGCAGCATTGGGCGTTCTGGCAGGCAGCTTTACCGGATGCGGCGGCGCATCTGGTGCGATTTCTGTAATCACACGTGAGGATGGCTCCGGTACCAGAGGTGCTTTCACAGAGCTGTGCGGCATTTTGCAGGATGACAAGGACAACACTGTTTCCAGTGCAGAAGTTACCAACAGCACCGCCGTTATGCTGACCACCGTTGCCGGAAACACTGCTGCAATTGGCTATGTTTCCGTTGGCTCTCTGGACGACAGCGTAAAGGCACTGAAGGTAGACGGCGTAGAGCCAAGCGCAGACACAGTTGCAGACGGCAGCTATTCGATTTCCAGACCATTTAACCTGGTGCTCAAGGATGGCGAAAATCTGAGCGATGCTGCCCAGGACTTTTACAATTATATCATGAGCACAGATGCAGCAGAAGTCATCAACAAGGAAGGCTATGTTGCACAGGGTGCCGCAGCCTACACTTCAAACGGTGCAAAGGGCAATGTAGTGGTTGCCGGTTCTTCTTCTGTTACACCGGTTATGACAAAGCTGAAGGAAGCATATGCCAGCGTTAATCCGGATGTTACAGTAGATGTACAGCAGAGTGACTCTACCACTGGTGTAACTTCCACACAGGAAGGCGTTTGCGATATCGGTATGGCATCCCGTGAACTGAAAGACAGCGAAACTGGTGTTACCAGCACAGTTCTGGCAATGGACGGTATTGCTGTAATTGTCAACAAGGACAACTCTCTGGACGAAATTTCCACAGACCAGATTAAGCAGGTTTATACCGGTGAGATCACAGAGTGGTCTGCACTGGAATCCAAGTAAATCGTATATCCGCATTCGATGCACGTGTTGCGTACTCTCTCGGAGAGGAGAAATAACATACCATGAAAAAATATCGTGAGTCCATCATGAGGGCTGTGTTTCTGGTGGCGGCATGCGTCTCTATTTTGGCAGTTGTCCTGATCTGCGGCTTTTTGTTCGTCAACGGATTTCCGGCAATTGCAGAAATCGGGCCGCTGAAATTCCTGAGCGGCATTATCTGGAAGCCCCAGGAAGGACAATTCGGCATACTTCCCATGATTATCGGCAGCATTTATGCTACTGCAATTGCCATTCTGGTCGGGGTTCCCATCGGACTGCTCTGCTCCGTGTTTATGGCGAAGTTTTGCCCCAAGAAGCTGTATCGGATTTTAAAGCCGGCGATTTCGCTTCTGGCCGGAATCCCGTCCATTGTATACGGCTTTTTCGGATTGGTTGTCATCGTTCCCATGATGCAGAATCTGTTCGGCGGAGGCGGCAAGAGCGTTTTGACAGCAGGAATTTTGCTGGGGATTATGATTTTGCCTACCATTATTGAAATCTCAGAATCTTCAATCCGTGCCGTCCCCCAGAGCTATTATGAAGGCTCTCTGGCGCTGGGTGCGACCCATGAGCGAAGCGTCTACTGCGCAATGCTTCCGGCAGCAAAGTCGGGTATTATGGCAGGCGTGATTCTGGGAATCGGCCGTGCAATCGGAGAAACCATGGCAGTTGTCATGATTGCAGGAAACCAGACTGTGATTCCCACCAGCCTGCTGTCCGGTGTTCGTACCATGACAGCAAATATTGTAATGGAAATGGGTTATGCCACAGATCTGCACAGAGGCGCGTTGATTGGTACAGGTGTTGTCTTGTTTGTCTTCATTCTGCTGATTAACGTCTGCTTCTCACTGATCAAGAAGAAGGAGCAGAAATGAGCAAGAGTAGTGAAGAAAAAATTGTTGGCATCAACCAACAGAGCTGGAAGCAGAAGCTGGCTTCCTATAAACGGCATCCTGGTTCTTTTGTGATCATGCTTCTGACTGTGCTGGCGGCGGTGATTACCGCAGGCGTTCTGCTGAGTCTGATCATTTACATTGTGGCAAAAGGCGTGCCGAATATTCGTCCGGCAATGTTTGCATGGAAGTATACCACGGAGAACTGTTCCATGACGCCGGCAATTCTGAACACGCTGCTGATGACGCTGCTTACTTTGGTCATTGCCGTGCCGATTGGCGTGTTCTCTGCCATTTATCTGGTGGAATATTCCAACCGGGGCAGCAAATTTCAGATGACACTGGTGAAAATCATCCGGATGACAACGGAAACCTTGCAGGGAATCCCGTCCATTGTATTTGGTTTGTTTGGATTCCTGGCATTTGTGGTGGCCTGCAAGTTCAGCTATTCTCTGCTGGGCGGTGCCATTACCATGGCGCTGATGGTGCTTCCGCTGATTATGCGTACCACAGAGGAGGCGCTGCTCAGTGTGCCGGATTCCTTCCGGGAGGGCAGCTTCGGCTTGGGTGCCGGCCGTCTCCGCACCATTTTCCGGATTATTCTTCCCAGTGCAGTACCGGGAATTCTGGCTGGTGTAATTCTGGCCATCGGACGAATTGTTGGTGAAACAGCGGCGCTCATGTACACCGCAGGTACCTCTACAGATGTCTGCACCGGATTATTTAAACCGTGCCGCACATTGGCCGTGCATATGTATCAGCTTCTTTGTGAAGGAAAGTACATGGATGCAGCCTATGCTACTGCTGTTGTACTGCTGGTTCTGGTAATTTTAATCAATGCCCTTTCCAGCTCTGCAGCGAAAAAACTCACAAAGAGATAAAAAGAGGAGCAATTATGGCAAAATTTGAAATTCATAATATGGATCTGTATTATAATACGTTTCATGCCCTGAAAAATATCAATCTGGAGCTGCCGGCCAATGAAGTCAGTGCATTTATCGGCCCGTCCGGATGCGGAAAATCCACACTGCTGAAATCCCTGAACCGGATGAACGACCTGGTGGAGGGCTGTAAAATTACCGGGGATATTCGCCTGGATGGAGAGGATATCTACGGAGATATTGATGTCAATCTGCTGCGGAAACGAGTAGGCATGGTGTTTCAGAAGGCCAATCCTTTTCCTATGAGCATCTATGACAACATTGCCTACGGCCCCCGTACCCACGGAATCCATGCAAAGGCAAAGCTGGACGAAATCGTGGAAAAGTCTCTTCGGGATGCGGCAATCTGGGACGAAGTCAAGGATCGGCTGAATAAGAGTGCGCTTGGGATGTCCGGCGGACAGCAGCAGCGGCTTTGTATTGCGCGTGCGCTTGCAGTGCATCCGGAAGTGCTGCTTATGGACGAACCCACCAGTGCGCTGGATCCAATTTCAACTTCTAAGGTGGAAGACCTTGTAATTTCTTTGAAAAAGGAGTATACTATTATTATCGTGACGCATAACATGCAGCAGGCAACCCGTGTGTCCGATCGGACTGCGTTCTTCCTCTTAGGAGAAGTCATCGAATATGCGGAAACAGAACAGCTGTTCTCGAATCCGCAGGATAAACGGACAGAGGACTATATCTCAGGGAGGTTCGGATAATGAGAGAATACTACAATGCACAGCTGACAACACTGAATACAAACTTGATTCAGATGGGTGCACTTTGTGAGGATGCGATTTCTTCTGCGATTCAGGGTCTTCTGGAAAATGACCCCTCCATTGCAGCAAAGGTCAGTACCGTGGAACTGGAAATTGACCAGTATGAACGGGACATTGAGCGGCTTTGCATGCGGCTTCTGCTCATGCAGCAGCCGGTGGCTACGGATTTGCGCACCGTCTCTTCCGCATTGAAAATGATTTCAGATCTGGAACGCATCGGCGATCAGGCATTTGATATTGCAGATATCACCAAAAACGATTCTTTCCGGGACTTTAACGGCAAAATTCATATCAAGGAAATGGCGAAGGCCGCCATTGGCATGGTGACAGACAGCGTGGATTCCTATGTCAATCACGATTTGGAGCTTGCTAAAAAGGTGGGACAGGAAGATGATAAGGTAGACGCACTGTTTATTCAGGTGCGGAAGGAGCTCATTGACCTGATCCGGGAAGACAAGGAAAAATCAGAGCAGGCATTTGATCTGTTAATGATTGCAAAGTATCTGGAACGCATCGGCGATCATGCGGTAAACGTTTCAGAATGGGTGATTTATGCGATTACCGGCGAGCATGCGTAAGCGTCTGCTGTTCCTTTGGAAATCAGAACAACTTTTTTTAAGCAGGCTTTGAGGATATATTCCCATCGGAAAAATACCCTTTTGCGTCAGCGGATGAAACATCGTCTGCATTCATATATTTTGAGAAAAGGAACATCCGGGGAATCAGGAGGATTCTTTGGCAGGTTCCTTTTTCCTGTATCTGGATGTATCGGGAAGAACTGGTGCAAATTTGTACTGCAAAATCCGATGGAACAAGAAAAATGAGTTTAGCGAGTCATTGCAGAAAGGCGGCATTATGATTTATTTGGTAGAGGATGATGACAGCATCCGGGAACTGGTGATCTATACACTGCGCAGTACAGGCATGGAGGCGAAGGGATTCGGACTGCCGTCAGCATTCTGGGAGGCAATGCAGAAGGAATTGCCGGACTTGGTGCTGCTGGATATTATGCTGCCGGAAGAGGACGGTCTGGCAATTCTGAAGAAAATTCGCACCGCCAATCAGACAAAAGAACTCCCGGTGATTATGCTTACCGCGAAGGGAACCGAGTACGATCAGGTGATCGGACTGGACTGCGGCGCAGATGATTATGTGGCAAAGCCATTTGGAATGATGGCGCTGGTGGCGCGGATCAAAGCGGTGCTGCGCCGGACAGAAAAACAGGAAGCGGAGGAACAGGTGCTGACATTGGGAGACTTGCAGGTCAATCCGGTGCGCCATGTCGTGCACGCAGCCGGTGAAACGGTCAATCTGACCTTGAAGGAATTTGAGCTTTTGTGTCTGCTGATGGATAATCCGGGGGTTGTCTTTACCAGAGATCAGCTGCTGAACCAGATCTGGGGCTATTCCTTTGACGGAGAAAGCCGCACTGTGGATGTCCATGTGCGCCATCTGCGCCAGAAGCTGGGAGAATGCGGAAAGTACATTGAAACCGTTCGCGGCGTGGGATATCGTGCAGGAGCGGAAGAACTATGACCAAACGAATTTTTCTTTCGACTATTACCGTAGTGGTTTCGGTGCTGCTGTTGTCTCTGGCGCTGATTACTGGTGTATTGTATGAGCACTTTCAGAAAATTCAGATGGATCAGCTGGAAGTCACTGAAGAGTTTGTGGAACAGGGTATTACATTGGATGGCATGGACTACTTAAAGAATCTGAACGAAAATGATTGCCGGATTACCTGGATTGCAGCAGACGGAACAGTGTTGTATGACAACCAGTTTGATGCTTCTCAGATGGAAAATCACAGGAATCGGGAGGAAGTCAAACAGGCTATGGAAGGCTCTGCCGGCACCAGCTTTCGGCAGTCTACCACCGTTTCAGAGCGTACCATGTATTACGCCAAGCGCATGCAGGATCACACCGTTTTGCGGCTGTCTGTTTCTCAAAGTTCGGTTTTGTTTTTGCTGGGCGGAATGCTGTCTCCGATTTGCTTTATTCTCTTAGCGGCCTGCATTTTGTCCGGGGTCTTGTCCTATCGGGTGTCCAAAAAGATTGTGCATCCGCTGAGCGAATTAGACCTCAAGCACCCGGAGCAGGTGGAAACCTATGATGAGTTGTCTCCGTTTTTGCAGCGGATTGCGGCACAAAACCGGGAAATTGAGCATCGCGTCAGGGAACTGAAAAAACAGCAGCAGGAATTTTCTATGATTACGGAAAATATGAGCGAAGGTCTGTTTGTCATAGACCGCAATTATCAGATTCTTTCTTATAACAAGAGCGCTGTACAGATATTCAGCATTGAGAATGAGCCGATTGGACAGAATCTGCTGGCAGTCAACCGGAGCCAGGAATTCCGGGAAGCTGTTGACTCCGCTTTGCAGGGGCGGAATACTCAAAAAAATCTGACGCTAAATGGAAGAGTTTATCAGATTATTGCCAATTCTGTATGCAGCCCGGATTCTGAGCAGGAATTGGTGGGTGCAGTGCTCCTGGTGCTGGATATTACCGAAAAGGAGGAGCAGGAGCGGTACCGCAGGGAATTTACAGCAAATGTTTCTCACGAACTGAAAACGCCGCTGACATCCATTTCCGGCATTGCAGAAATTATTCGAAACGGAATTGTGCGGCCGGAGGATATTCCCCATTTTGCCGGGAAAATCTATGACGAGTCCCAGCGGCTGATTACATTGATCGGGGATATTATCAAATTGTCCCAGCTGGACGAAGATCAGGTTCCGCTGGAACGGGAATCAGTGGACTTGCTGGAAATTTCCAGGGATGTGGTACAGCAGCTTTCCTCAGTGGCAAAAAAGAACGGCGTTTCACTGGTGGCCGGCGGAACACATGGGAGTGTGTATGGCGTACGGCAGGTTTTGTCTGAAATGGTGTATAACCTTTGCGAAAATGCCGTGAAGTATAATCAAAAGGGCGGCCGCGTCAGCGTGGATGTAAAGCAGAGCGATGCGGCAATCACACTGACAGTAAAAGATACCGGAATCGGCATTCCCAAAGCTGAACAGAGCCGCGTTTTTGAACGGTTTTATCGGGTGGATAAGAGCCACTCCAAAGCAGTGGGCGGAACCGGCCTGGGTCTTTCCATTGTAAAGCATGGCGCGGCGCTGCATCATGCTGTCATTGAACTGAATAGCGAGGTGGGAGAAGGAACGGAAATCAAGCTGATTTTCCCTGTAAAGCGCTGAACCCGTGTTAAGATATAAAGAAACAGAAAATCCCGGATAAGTACCACTTATCCGGGATTTTGCATTGTTTTCAGTTGTGTCAGGATTCCATTTGGCGGCGCTCTTCCATCAAGGCGTGTGCCAGCTGCATGATGCTCCAGCCGGCGTTGCTGGGCGTGAGAATTGCCTTATAGACCGACTGCATTCCGTTTTGCCGCAGTGCTTGCAGCAGCCGATCCATGCGGTTGTTTTTGAATTCACACAGTACCAGAATGCCTTCCTGCGGCAGTGTATCTGTGTTTGGCATGTCGGACTGCGGAGTGATTTTTGTATATCCGGCAAGGGTTCCGACCGGTGTCTGATACTGCTCCGGGGAGATGAAAACTGTGCGGATTCGCAGTCTGGCAGCAATGGCTTCTACGGATTTTGCATCCGGGACAGCAATGCAAAGTAATTTTTCCATGTAGATCAAAGTCCTTTCTACAAAAAGACCGCAGGTTGATCTGCGGTCTTTTTGCATAATGTGAGATTGGTTTATTGATTACTGTCCATTGTCGGGCAGAACGTCAATGAGCTGTACCAGGAATCGGAGCAGTGTGATGGAATCGTTTCCGTTTACTTCACCGTCTGCGTTGCAGTCCGCATTAGCGCGAGCCTGTTCATCCAGTGTAACAACATCGGCTACAGCCTTGTTCAGCATAACAGCGTCTACCAGTGCAACCTTTCCGTCCATGTTGATGTCTCCGTACAGAATGCTGCTTGGAACGGCACTCGGCGTAGTGGAAGTTGTGGTAGAAGGCTCGGAATCTGTTGTTGTGGTGGTCGTTGTGGCGGTAGTAGTGGTGGTAGTAGTGGTTGTCTCAGAAGAAGACGGATCTGTTTCAGTTTCTGTGTCAGTGGTATCTGAGGTGGCAACTGTGGTGATGGAACTTTCTGTATCAGAAGTGATGGTGGTTTCGGATACTGTGGTAGTTGTGGTGACAATGTCGGAGATGTCTGTTGTCGTGGTTGTAGTGACCGGAACATCCATGCCGTCTATAATCGCATAATAAGCCGGCTTTGCCTTGAAGTTTTCGTCAAACAGCAGCGGTACGCGGCTTGCACGCCAGCTCTGGTCATCGGTTACGCCCCAGATGACAACAGCAGAGATATTGTCCGCATACTTGACATAGAGGTCGAAGATGTCGCTGTACATCTGAGCCTGCTTTTCCAGGCCAGCTTCTGATGTATCAGAGGTGGTGATGTCCAGCTCTGTTACCTGAATATCCAGGCCGGTAGAAGCGAACTTGGACAGTGCCGTTTCATAAGTGGAAGCATTGGGGAAGCCTACATCCAGGTGCGACTGCATGCCGATACCATCAATGAGGCCTTTTTCCTTCAGTTCCATTGCCATGTCATAGATTGCAGTAGTCTTCTGCGACATGTATTCGTTGAAATCGTTGTAATACAGCTTACAGCCTTCCGGCGCATATTTTCTGGCGAACTGGAATGCATATTCAATAAAGGAATTGTCACCGAAAATCCGTGTCCATGCGGAGCTGTTGGGATCGCCGGACTTGCTGGAGCCTGCTGCACGAGGTGTGCCGTTGTCCTGCCATGCCTCGTTGACTACGTCCCAGGCGTAGAATTCTACATCCGGATATTGGGTAGCCAGGCCTTCCATTACATTTTTAATATAATTTTCCATACGGGTGATCATGGTGTCCTTGTCCACCCAATCGCCGTCATCGGAGAAGTTTTCCTTAAAGAACCAGTCCGGTGTCTGGCTGTGCCATACTAAGGTGTGGCCGCGTACCGGAATCTTGTTCTCAGCGCAGTATTTCAGCAGAGCATCTGCCTGGGAGAAGTTTACCTGAGGATTGAGATTGTCTCCCTTTTCCTGAGAAGCGGCCTGATCCAGTACATAGTCCGGCTTTAACTCATTGCCGAAGGTGATGCTGTCGCTGAAGTGCTTCTGTACCAGATCCATAAAGGACGGGGAGGAAAGGTTTGATGCCATAATGGATGTACCTACCTTGAAATAGTTGCGGTAAACATCTTTTAAAGAAGGAATATCATTTTGAATGGGGATAATCGGTGCTTCTGCAAGGGTGAAGTCATCGATATACAGATCTGCCGCGTCATTGCACTCAAAATATACATATACCTTGGTCACATCGCTGGTAAAGCTGAACTTGACATTGGAAAATTCAGCCCAGTCCCCGTTGGAAATGCTGCTTGACAGATTGCTGTAATGCCGTTCTCCGGCAGTGTCTGTATATTCCAGACTCAACTTGATGCTGTTGGACCAATTTGTCTTGGCATAAGCACTGATGACGTATTCCTTGTTCGGCTGGCAAATGTCATCCAGCAGAAGCTGCGGGCCGTGCCAGCCCTTGGCACGGTCTGCGACCATCATGGAAGAAGAGCCGCCGTGTGCCTGGCTGCTGGTGATGGAAATGGACTCCACACCGCCTCTGCCGGTGAACGGCAGGGAGGCACTGCTGTCTTCAAAATCCGAGCTGTAGATGACAGCGCCGGTTTCGGCATCTTCTGCGGTGACGGCAGTAATCGGAATTGAAGTTCCGAGCAGAACTGCACCCATGGCACCGGCAAGAAGCCGTTTCAAGATACTTTGTTTCATAAGTAAATCCTCCGATCATTAAAAAGAAATGACTCCGGAAACGTCCGGAAGCAGCTGAAAAACCATACAACCATAGTATAGCACATGTTGATGAAAATGTAAATCATGTAACACATGCAAGAGAAAAAACTGTGAAATTACACAACGAATATTCGGCAGATATGCATAGATTGCACAAAAGACCTGCGCGCCCGGTATCGTTTTATCCCAGCATGCCGAAGGTGGTATTTCGCAGACGGGTGACAATATCGCTGGTGCTTCCGCCGCAGACCTGAACCAGATACAGCAAGACGGTCTGATCTTCGGGAGAGACGCAGAAATAAGGGCCGGTCCAGCCGTCCCAGCCGAATTCGCCGGCCGGAACGCAGGTGCAGCAAGCCGCAGGATTTTCTAAAACCCGGAGCAGGTTTCCATAGGTATACCCCTTGAGCTGCGGCCAGTCGATTCCTGTTTTTTGTCGGGGGGACAGCTGCGGTGTGGTGAGATAGCGCCAGGTGCCTTCTCCAAAAAGCCGTGTGCCACTAGCTTTGTGCAGACCCCTTCCGGCCAGCGCATTGGCAAACTGTGCATAGTCCGACAGGGTGGAAATAAGGCCGGCGCCGCCGGAGAAAAATGCCGGCCGTTTGCGGTAATCTGCCATGCCGAGATGCGGATCTGGTTCGATTTGCAGGCCGTTTTTGCCCCAGGCGTAGAGCTGTGCCAGGCGCGGGCGCTTTTCTTCCGGAACGTAAAAATCTGTGTCTTTCATGCCTAGCGGGTGAAGATCAGCTTTCGGAACAGTTCATCCAGCGGCAAGTCGGAAACGCGCTCCAGAACCGCACCCAGGATATCCGCAGAAGCGCCGTAAGACCAGCGCGTGCCCGGCTGGAACAGCAGCGGCACATCCTTGCCCACCCGCATTGCAAATTCCTGTGTATCTACCGGGTGATCGGTGGAGAGTCTGGTGTTGATTTCATCATAAAAGGCCCCCATTTTTTCTGGGAAAGGGTGTAGCAGTCCGGATAGGGGATGCCGGATGTCATATTTAACAGATCCTGTAGGATCAGTTCCCGTTCAGCCGGAACCAGTTTTCCGGCAACATCCACCATCTGATTGCGGAATGTGGGGATGTACCAGGAAACCGGATCAGTCAGCTCCAATTTGCCCTGTTCCCACAACATCATGGTTGCCGCTGCGGTGACGGGCTTTGTCATGGAGAACATGCGGAACAGCGTGTCTGGCTGCATGGGGAGCTGCTTTTCCTGATCTGCAAATCCGGCTGTAGTCATATAGCAAAGCTCCTGCTTTTGAAAAACAGCGGCGCAGGCACCGTAGAGTTTCTTTTCCTGTATGCCGCGTGCAAGAATCTGATCTATACGGTGCGATAATTCTTGTATCATAATCCATGTACTCACTTTCTGAAAAAATAGAAGAAAAACAAAAAGTCCGCATCACAAATGATACGGACTTTTTGGTGAGATATGAGGGATTTGAACCCTCGACCCTACGCTTAAAAGGCGTATGCTCTGCCAACTGAGCTAATATCTCATTGTTTTCATTTTGGTATACTTACAGAATAACGCCATAAGCAACGATATTTATTATAGCACAGAATGAAATCAATGTCAAGCGTTTTTTTCGATTTTTTATTTGCAAAGCTATCGTATAAATTTATTGTACGATAAATTTTGCTAATACGACAGAAATTCAAATTAGAAAGATTGACAAAATTCGGAATATAGTGTATAATTCTAGTAGACATTGCAGAAAAGAAAAGCAGGAAATATGTTGTTTTTCCGTAGTTTTTTGTATGAGGGTTCTCTTTGCTGCAATGCATCATACAAAACACAGTCCAGATTTACGGGGGATCAGGGAAATCGAATATGGAACATTTTGGATGACATCACAGAATGGGACTTACATGGTTTTGTTAAAAAATATGGCTGTGCACCCTGTATGCAAAAATAACTACGATATGAAAGGAAGATAGAGAAATGAAAGATTCTGGAATTATGCGTCGCGTTGACAGTCTCGGCCGTTTTGTATTGCCGAAAGAACTGCGCCGTCAGCTTCAAATCGAATGTAATGACTATCTGCAGATTTATACAGAAGGAGAAAAAATCATTATCCAAAAGGCACAGTGCTGCTGCGCACTCTGCTCCCGGACAGATGATCTGATTGACTTCAATGATAAGAAGATCTGTAAGTCCTGTATTGGTCTGATCAAAGACTATCTTTAATAGCTGACAGGCGGTCTCCTGTAATCCCTTCGAAAGGAGTCCGCTTTTCACCAGAACAATTTGACTATGATAGAGGATTGTCTCATGGAAATGCTCCGGCGTGAAAACCGGAGCATTCTTTGCAAAATGGATAAAATGCCGGCTGTATAGATTTGAGCCTGCGATAAATTGTGCAAAATGACAAAAATCGAAAAACAGCAAAAAAAGGGTTGACAGAAGACAGAGGACGTGCTATAATATATAACGTTGTGAGACACAACAGTGAATACGTGCCCATAGCTCAGCTGGATAGAGTGACTGGCTACGAACCAGTAGGTCGGGGGTTCGAATCCCTCTGGGCACGCCAAGTATTTCGAATATGGAGTACGGAAATGATACCTGTGTTACATTTGTAGCATGGGCTTTTTTTCTATCTGCTGTACTTTTTTTCAGGGCATTTGCATAAGATGCAGGCAGAAGCAAAAAACCGCGAATACGAAAAACGTATCCGCGGTTTCTGAATCTGGTGCCGACAGTGGGACTTGAACCCACACGCCATCACTGGCAACGGATTTTGAGTCCGTCTCGTCTGCCAATTCCAACATGTCGGCGACAACATAATTTATTTTACCATAGTTTTTTAGGATTGTCAAGTCTTTTTTGAAAATTTACAGGAGGAATGGAATTCGTGGACTATACAGTACATATGGGCGGCTTTGGTCAGATGTTCGGTGTGCCTAATGCCGTTGTAGATCAATATCTCAAGCTGTCTACGCCGTCTCAGCTGAAAGTGCTCCTCTATCTGCTGCGGCACAATGGACAGCAGGTGGAGCAAAGCGAAATTTCAGAGGCGCTTTCTGTTTCAGATGAATTGGTGGAGGAGGCGCTGCTGTTCTGGTCGCAGACGGATTTGTTCGCACCTGGAGAAGCCACGGCAGAGACACAGCGGCAGGCAGAGACAGGCTGTGTTCACCCGGCGGCTGAACTGAAGGGAACAAAGCGGCATACAGGCTCTCTTGCAACGCTGTCAAATGCCAAGAGCGGGGAACTAAGCCCTCTGGAAATTGCGGCGGCTCTGGAAAAATCGGAGGATCTGAAAACTCTGTTTCAGCTGTCAGAACAGCAGCTGGGACGGCCGCTGCGGCATATTGAGCAAAAGGCGCTGGTCTGGATGCATGATTACAATAATATCGGCAGCGATATTATTCTCACGGTATTATTATATTGTAAATCCATTGACAAGCCCAGCGTTTCCTATGCGGAGTCCATGATTACCAATTGGTGGAATGAAGGCATTCAGACATTGCCCCAGGTAAATGCAGCCATTAACGAGGTCGAGCATCGCCGCAGCTTTACCGGGCATATTCAAAAGGCGTTTGAAATGAACCGGAAGCCGACACCGAAGCAGCAGGAATTCATTGATCTGTGGCAGGATCGGCAGATTCCTATGGAACTGATTACGTATGCCTATGAAAAAACATTGGAGAGTACAGATAAGCTGGCGTTTCCTTATTTAAATGCGGTGCTGATGCGTTGGATGGATGCCGGATACCGTACCCGGATAGACGTAGATACCAAGGATAAGCCGTCAGCCGGGGACGGCAGAAAGCAGGGAAATGCAAAGCCGGCAATTCCGGAAAGCGACAATGCACAGGCCTATAAAT
>ERZ1027229.1042-NODE-1042-length-13347-cov-8.844568_pt1 | contig 13347 bp, 10 predicted proteins | sample MGYA00519245_ERZ1027229 | MGnify/ENA primary metagenome ERZ1027229 (study PRJEB26926, sample SAMN06164466) | human gut metagenome | biome: ENVO:00009003; feature: ENVO:2100002; material: ENVO:00002003 | host: Homo sapiens | place: USA | collected 2012 ...
CTTTGTTCTAGCTGTAATATAACACTTATTATTAGCACTGTCAAGAGGCGAGTGCTAATTATTTTGTGAAGATTTTGTGAACGCTACGAGCCATGCAAAATGGTGAAAAAAGACGCCCTGCTAGTTTACTTGCAAAGGCGTCTTTTTTTGCTATTTTATAGGGCGACAGCCCTACAGCGAGGGAATTCTTTCCCGAGCTGTGCATGGCGTAACATTCTCTTTCGCACTCGATTTTCTTGGTTTGACCACATTTTTACGACAAATTCTTGGAAAAATATATTTGTCTGATTTTCTTACTACTCCTCATCTCTTTTATTATTAGATTTCAGGCATACTTGCTAATTTCTTCTATTCAGCCTTCCCCTCTGGGAAAATAATTTTAAACACAAAGAAAAAAATCACCATGGAAACTCCACCTGTAATAATTGTCACAAGCATGTTATAGACTGCCGGTGCCACATATGCAGATGCAACTGGCATCCACAGATTATTAAATCCATTACAAATCAGTGAGATTACCACCCATGCAACAAAATACCAGATTGCCTGATATACAGGATTTCCATGGCTTTTAAAAGTAATATTTCTCTGCAGTGGAAAATTAATACACTGTGCAAGAAATGACCCCAATTCATAACTGATAAAATAGCCAAGTCCACCACCGATCAGTATATTTCCCGTTGCATCACGCAATACATTATACCCCAGCAAACTCCATGTAAATTTTACTCCAAACAGATTCATGGAAACCTTTGGCCACATAAATTCTGTACCAGCCAGACCAATTCCCAAAATCCCTGGTAAAAATGTAAATATAAGATACTGGAATACTGTCACGCCCATACTGAATATAACAAAATAGAATATCTGATAAAGCCATTTTGCAATAGCAGAATGTTTCTCTTCAAAACATTTCCATATATTTTTTATATGATTCATCTGCACTTCCCTCCGGCTCCTTTTAATAATTTTTCATATTTCTTATTATTTCTTCTGTTTCTGAAATATCCGCCAACTACTTTTTTTACTCCACGCATAAAGTGGCCATTCACAGCATCGACAATTCCATATACCATTTCCATACTAACTGCCCCACCGGTCATCTTGGCAATCCCCCGAAACGGCATATTGTAAATAAAAAGAATATTCAGATCCGGCTTTCCCTGTGCCTCACTCTTCTTTTTCATTTTTGTGAGACATCTATATATCAGTCTTGCAAGTCGGCTTTTTGCATAATACATCTGACAAATTGCATCATTGATTTCCAGATTTCCACTCCATCCTCTGTTCGGTATCTCATGGCCGAGAAGTTCACGAAATTCCTCATCTGGTATTTTCTGCACGATTCCTGTATAATAGTAAGGCATTTTTGCCGGATTATACGGATACCCTTTACTATTTCCTGTTCTCTCAGTCATACCTGTTAAACGAATATCTGCAACACTGGCTCCTACCATAATCTGATAAGTTCCTGTTTCTATTTCCCACTGTCCCGTTTTTATATTCCAATAACGGAATGTCTTATCATCAAACGGAATCCTGAGCTGTCTGCTTTCTCCTGCCTTTAGATAAACTTTTGCAAAACCTTTCAGTTCTTTTTCCGGTCGGAACACGATTGCATTAGGAAGTCCTACATACATCTGAACAACCTCAGCTCCGTCTCTGTCACCTGTATTGGTAACTGAAACTTTGATTCCATCCTCTTCTATGATAAGATCAGAATATGTAAATTCCGTATAGGAAAGTCCAAAACCAAATGGAAACTGCACCCGTACTTTTGAAGTATCATAATAGCGATATCCCACATAAACACTCTCGCGGTATTCCGATGTTTTCTCATTACTTGGATAATATCGGAATGCCGGTGTCTGTTCATAAGATATGGGATATGTTTCTGCCAGTCTTCCTGATGGATTCACTTTTCCGGTCAGAATATCCAATGTTGCAGAAGCGCCTGCCTGTCCATTCAGATAGCCATGCAAAATCGCTTTGCAGCAGGTGTGCCATGGCATTTCTATCGCAGATCCTGCACTCAGTATTCCAATAACATTTTCATTCACCTTACTGATATCCTGCAGAAGATCGATCTGATCCTGCGGAATACGCATATGAGTTCTGTCCAATCCTTCTGATTCACTGATTTCATCAAGACCAAAGCAGAAAATCACAATATCCGCATTCATAGACAAATTTAATGCAAACTTTCTATCATTCTCATCTACATCTCCATTTCTATGATAGCCTCTTGTCATTCCCAGAATATTCAAATCATATTGTTGCAAAATCGATGACATATCTTCTACTTTTGTTGGATTGACCATAGAAGATCCTGCCCCCTGATATCTGGGTGAAAAAGCAAAATCTCCAATAACAGCGATGGATTTTTTGGTATCCAGCGGAAGAATCTGTTTTTCATTTTTTAGAAGAATCATGCTTTCTGCTGCTGCTTTCCTTGCCAGTTGATGATGTGCGTTTCTGTCAAAGTTTTTATCTGAAAGCTTCTTCCCTGATGTCAGTTCCATCACTGCATCCACCAGTTCTCCAACTCTTTCATCCAAATCCGCTTCCTTCAGCTTTCCATTTCGGACAGCAGCAATCACTTCCCTTGCAGAATCGTACCCACAGGACGGCATCTCCAGATTTGAGCCGGCAGCAACACCTTTCACATGGTCATTGCTTCCGCCCCAGTCTGTTACTACAATTCCATCAAATCCCCATTCTTTGCGCAGGATATCTGTCAAAAGATGTTTGTCCTCATTAGCATAAATCCCATTAATCTGGTTGTAACTGCTCATGATTGCTTTTGCGTGTCCTTCTTTAACAGCTATCTCAAAACCGGTCAGATAGATTTCTCTTAATGTCCGTTCGTCAACAACTGCGTCCATTGCCATTCTCCGAAGTTCCTGACTGTTAACCGCCAGATGCTTCGGGCAGGCATAAACGCCTTTACTCTGTATTCCACGAATATATGATGCTGCCATCTTCCCGGAAAGATATGGATCTTCTGAGAAATATTCAAAATTTCTTCCACATAATGGACTTCTTTTAATATTTAATCCCGGACCAAGCAGGATATTTACATCCATACTTGCTGCTTCCTCTCCAAGAGCCTGTCCAATCTCTTCCCCCAGATCCTGATCCCAGCTGTTTGCTATCGTCGCTGCTGTGGGAAAACAAGTTGCATTCAAGGATGCATTCAATCCCAGATGGTCTCCTGCTCCTGCCTGTTTTCTGATTCCATGCGGTCCATCTGAAAGAAAGATGGACGGGATGGAAAGCCTGTCAATTTCTCTGGTCTGCCAGACAGTTTTTCCACTGAGGAGTGCTGCCTTTTCTTCTATTGTCATCTTTTCAACCAATTTTTGCTGCTTCATAACTGTTTTCCATCCCTCTTTCATCCTTATTCAGCATTCTTTCTTTTCTTATATCCTCTGATTACCAATACTTCCATTCCTGCTATGAAAAGTGCTATTACTACGTCGATACCAATTCCTGCTTTTTTCCAGTTTTCCATACCTGTTTCTTCGTGTTCTCCATCATAAGCCCAGCTGCTTACAACTGTATACATGACATTTTTGCAGGCATTTCTCATCTGAAGTACAGATGTTGGATGCTCCGGATTGGCTACATTGTTCTCTTCTCCGTTGAATGTGGACAACATTGCATCTACTCCATTTGCCAATGCTGCATCTGCATTCATAAATCCATGACCATTGTTTCGGAAGAAATCTGTAAGTGCCATTCCTCTGAATCCCCATTCATCTCTGAGAACTGTCTTCATAAGGTTGCTGCTTTCTCCAGTCCATTTATCTCCAAGGAAACTCCAGGAAACCATAACCGCATTTGCGCCACCCTGTTTCACAGAAATTTCAAATGGTTTCAGATAGATTTCCCTGATTGCCTGCTCGTTCGACCAGACACTTACCATTTTGGCGTTGCCTTCATACATAGCAAAATGCTTGATGTAAGAATAAACTCCATAGTTTCTTGCTCCTTCTACTGCTTTTGCTCCCATATTTCCTGCAAGAACTCCATCTTCTGAAAAGTATTCATAGTTTCTTGCTCCAAATGCGGTTCTATGAGTATTCATACCTGGTGCATACCAGCCTTCTGCACCCATTTCCTGACTGATCTTGCCCATGCATTCACCCCAGGCCTGTGCAAGTTCCTTATTCCATGTGGAAGCAACCACAACTTCAATTGGAAATCCAATAGAACCAACTCCTGTAAAGTTGTTATTAATTGCTGCTGGTCCATCGAAATCAAGTGTAGCCACTTTTCCCACGGAATCCATCGCAGCTGTCTGATAACCCGCCATTGCAATCATATTTGCCATTTCATCAACGGTAAGCTGATCCAGAAGTTTTTCCCAACGAGGATCGTCATAATCAGCATCACGCATATCAGCTAATGTAAGTCCATTATCTGCTCCCGTTGTCGGCATTACATCCTCATCATTGAGATATGTAGTCTTATCAAAGTTGCTGTTCAGATGATATTCAGAAACATATGGCTCACCCAGCTCTGCAGATGCCGGTGCTGCTGTAGCCTCTTCATAATTTGCAAAATGATCTGCTCGTGAAAGATATGTCACATCGCCTTTTGCATTTTCAAATACATTTGATGCTGCAATATCATCTGATGCTCTTTTATTTTCTCCCTTATATACTACATCATCACCTGCAGTATAAGTTTTCTGATCCAGCACAGTGTGTGAATCGCTGTTGATTGAAATCACATAATCCCCTTTTTCAAGAACATATGCTTTTGCATTATTCTCATCATAAGAAGCCATATCTTCTATACTGAATGTAACTGTAACAGTCTGAGTTTCTCCCGGCTGAAGCAGATCTGTTTTTGCAAACTCGATCAGATTTGCAGAAGATTTCTCGATTCCGCCATTTGTATATGGCGGTTTATAATACACTTCTACTACATCTTTTCCGGCAACATCTCCGGTGTTGGTTACTTCTACATCTACAGAAATCTGTCCGTCTTTTTCCTCCAGTTCACCCATTTTCTGTTCAAATTCTGTGTAACTCAGACCATATCCAAATGGATACTGTACAGTCTTGTCGTAATCAATCGCACCTTCCTGTGCAGCTGTTTCATAGTACTTGTATCCTACATAAATGCCTTCCACATAATTCGTAAATGCCGGAGCATACACCTGAGCGGTTCCTGCGTTCATTCCTTCAACGGCCATATCTGCCAGATTTGTATACTCCGTTTTTTCTGCATTATTCCACCACGGAGCAGTCGTCATATCATAAATAAATGTATCCGGTGTTTTTCCGGAAGGATTGACTTCACCTGAAAATACTTTACCAAGTGCATTAAATCCCACATTTCCCGTTCCTGGGCACCATACAACAGATTTAATCTGAGGATATTCATCTGCGAAACCAAGTTCAAACTGATTTGCTCCATTATAAATTACAATGACATTATCAAAGTTTGAGCAAACCATATCCACCATATCTCTCTCAGTTTGTGAAAGCTGTAAATAATGCTCTCCCTCAGGAAAATCATCATATTCATCTGAATTATTATCATATGCTGCTTTTCTTACATCCATAGGAATATCATTATGACCTTCACCTGCTTTTCTGGAAAGAACCACAACTGCCACATCAGAATATTCTTTCGCGCTTTTAATAAGCTCATCACTGTAAGTATCTACAGGTGGCTCCGGTAATGTCCAGCTCTGTTTCTGGATAGACATTTCCGGATTATCTGCACCATAATTGTTATAAAAATTAACCAGTTCCTGGTTAATAGAAAATCCGGCATTTTCAAGTCCCTGATTCAGACTGACAATATCATACAGATCATTAATTCCACCGGAACCAGCTCCTCCGTAAGCCGGATTAATAGATTCCCATCCAAAAATATTCAGTTTTTTTGTTTCATTTAAAGGAAGCAGGCTTTCATTTTTCAGAAGAACAATTCCGTCTTCCATTATCTCTTCCGCTACTCCTGCAGCTTCTTCATTTGTTGCATCGCTTAAAGTTCCATTTCCCGTTGCAAGTCCAATCAACGTAGCCATTGGTGTCAAGCGGATATTCGCAATCCGCTTTGCTACTTGCTCATAACCGAATAACTGCTCCGCAGTTTATCAGAAGGAGCTTGCACTCCTCCTGATACAAGCAAGTCCCCACCCACTGCTTATTGCTTCACGCAATGGAAGCAGGGGACTTACTTGATTCGGTTAAAACAGATCATATTCACGCAGACAACAACTGCAAGAACCATTGCGATCGCAGCTTCCCCTCTTATCAGAAATCTTTTGTCCCTGGACATCCTGCGGCATGTGATCATAATTACAATTCCAATTACAAGTGCAGCAACAATACCGATAATATACGGTTTGCATAATTGTAATACTGCCAGAACATCTTCCATTTCAACACTGATCATTCTCTTTTTTCCTCCTTTGACTCTCTCGTCTTTTTCAGGTATCATTTCCTGTTAGCATTACTATAACATGGTTATTATTTCATGCCGTTTTTGGCACCAGATGCAGCAAAGATGGCACAAAATACTAAAAAAGGTCCACCGGACCTTTTTGTCGTATGCTTGGCAACAAAAATACCCAGAGCATCACAATACTCTGGGTAAAAGAATCTTTAGTTCAAACCAATTCTGCTGTACTCCAAATACTACAGAACCATCATATTTTTCTACAGCTGTACGAATACTCTTCAATCCAAAACCATGGTTTTTACTATCCTTTTTTGTTGTTGTAATCAGATCCTCTTCATTTTTGGAAATTTCTGCTTCACAATAATTCTCTATCTTGATAAACACAAATCCTTTTTGAGCGGATACTGTCAGATGGATCAGTCTTTTTTCCGGATCTGGAATCAAAATTACATGTTCAATCGCATTATCCAAAGCATTTCCAAATATAGAACATATATCTGTTACATGCATATAATCCAATAATTTTCCGTCTGCCACACAGGTAATCTGTATATGATTTTTTCGACAATGGAAAATCTTAGCTGCCAAAATCGTATCAAGTACCTGATTCCCCGTTCTGCTTATATTCTCAAAAGCAGCGATTTCCTTTTCCATGGAATCAATCCATTTTTTTCGTTTCTCTTCATCTGATTCCGCACGAAGTCCCGTTATCTGGTGTTTCAGATCATGGTATTTCATTTGTATAAGATCCAAGCTGTCCTGATAATTTCGGTATTGATCATACTGGCTTTTCAGCATCACATTCATTACTGAAAGTTCTTTCTCGGCAACATACTCACTGATCCTGCTCTGATAAGCATGCAGGATTGCAATTCCTCCAAAATCGATCAGTGTTCTGATAGAAAAAATATCTGCACGTTCTCTGCTAGCAAATGGTGCATTTTCATTTAAAAAGCTCAGATTACTAAAAGCAAAGATTGCAACAGCCATGATTGCCGCCGCTGTTACTTCCTTTACTGTCATCTGTTCAAGATAATTCTGCTTCAGAAGATCTTTTTCTAAATAAATATCAATCGTAAAGCAGCTTCCAAAAACAACCATCGTGATCAGAATTTCAACCCCAAGGCTCTGATTCCCCCATGCCTGTACAATAGATACCATCTGCCACTGCAGCGAAGCTGCAAACTCAGCAAGAACAAATGCACGGGCACAGCAATAAGCCGCTCCCAGAGGCTTCATATTTCCTCCGACCATAAGAAATCCATACATCATACCTGCAGCGATCATCATACAGGGAATCCACAAAATTTCAGTTACGCTGCCTGTCAAAGTCAGAAAGATACTCTGCATTGCCAGCATGAAAAGACTGCCTGTAAGAAAATGTACAGATTTCATGTTTTCTTTTTTTAGGATATAAAGATAAACCAGACATGATCCCCACTCTGCTATTGCCGTATAAATTCTTGGAATATCCTGATATAACATAGTATCCTCCATTTCGCATGAAATCATTCCATATTGAGGTTTTGCAGAAGCAGATTCATGAATTCTTTTTTTCTGGTTCTGCTGACAGGTATATGTACATTATGGATCACACAATCAGAACCAACAAATCCCTCTACATGATTCATATTTACCAGGTATCCCTTTGCACATCGAAAAAAATTATGTACCGCAAGTTTTTCTTCGAGTTCTTTCATCGTAATTCTTGAACAGTAATCTCCTCTCGAAGTATAATAAATTACATTATGTCTCTGCCCCTCAATATAATAGATATCTGCTATATCTATCTTCACAACTCCTTCCCCAATCGGAATCGTAAGGAATTCTTTAACCTCAGAGCGCATACGTCCAACTGCTTTATCCAGTTTCTGCGAAAAAGAAAAGTACTCAACTGGTTTTACCACATAATCCATTGCATCAACTTCATATCCACGTACTGCATATTGAATCATATTTGTAATAAACATAATAATTACTTTCTGATCCATCTGACGGATTTTTTCTGCTGCTGTCATACCGTCCATGAACCGCATCTGAATATCCATCAGAATAATGTCAAAACCACCACTGTAATTCTCAGTGATATCTTCTCCATCACCAAATACCGTAACCTTTATTGATCTTCCCCTTTCCGTTTGATATTTCCGGATATACTCTGTTAATTGTTTTACGTAAATTTCTTCATCTTCCACAATTGCAATCTGTATCATCCTATACCCACCTAAATCTCCTTATTCTGTTAAATAGAAAGTAGAAATTCTGTTAAGTTTTCAATAGCATCTGGTTTTTCTGATAGTTCTTTCCCCATCAGTCCCTCTCCCATAATACCAGGATCCGCACTAAGAGATACAGCGACTCGACTTGAATTCCATACAGCTTCATACATCATTTCCTGATTCTCTTTTGTTACTTTATTGAGAACGTAATAAAATGGTTTTTGAATACTTTCCGATAATTCCCCGATTTTTTTGGAAAGCTGTAGGGATTCATAGGATGGATCTATGATTATCAATATCAAATCTACACCGTTATCAATTCCACGTCCAAAGTGTTCAATACCAGCCTCCATATCCATTAGCGCAAATTGGTCTTCTGTAAGCCTGAGATTTTGGATAAATTGAGTCATAACAGTTCCCATAGCACAAGAGCACCCTTCATTTGCCTGATGAATTTTTCCACTTGTCATCAGTTTTACACCGTCCTTCAGACTATAATAATCTTCCGGTATATCATCTATAGTCCAGGTTTCCTCAAAAAACTGATGAGTAAATTTTGATAACATCATATCATTTAAAACATTTTGCTTACCACCGAAATAGTCTGTAAAATCTCTGGGAAGCTTCATACCCAGCTGTCGGTGTAGACCATAATTAGATTCATCGGAATCAATTACCAAAATTTCTTTTCCTCGTCTGGCTAAAGCCTTAGCCAAAAGACTGGTTACTGTACTTTTTCCACATCCACCTTTTCCGCAAACTGCTATTTTCATCTCTATCTTTACTCCTTTTCTTTTTTCTAAATAATAAGCATTACATATGACCATACTTCAAACTGTCTTACTCCACTTCCTCCAGTTCTGTTCCTTCTGGAAGAATATATCCGCAGTTATCACATACTCCGTCCTCTGCAAGTATCCCGTCTTTCACAAAGGCTTCAATGCCTCCCGGTTCATGACAGCGTGGACAATCTAATTCCTGTATCCTTTTCTGATTTCTTACATCCTGGCAATTGGAAAATTCAATTTTACCCATAGTGATTCCTCCATTTTCATTCCATATCAATTTGTCTTCGTAAAAAAGTTCCTACTATACGGGAAAAATTGCTGATATTACGAATATAGGCAAAGTCTTTTCCATAGATTCTCTTTTCCACGGAGAGCTCTTCTTCATTCCCTACAAAAATACCAATTACGAAAATTCCCTGATTTCTGGCCCGACGTACCTCATATGCAGTATCTTTCACAGCTTTTTCTCCGTCATAGATCTTGGGCTGGCGGGTTCCTGGTCGTTGTATGCTCATATCACAGGGTTTTCCATCACTTAATACGATTAAAATCTTATTTTTTTCCGGTCGCTCCATGAGAGAGGAACCGACTGTTTTCAGAGCAAGCCCATCTCTGTTATTGGCATATGCACGAAATTGAAAGATTCTTTCATTTGTTTCCCTTGGATCTTCATAATCCCGAAATCTCTGAAGTACTGTATATCCCCAGAAAGCACAGTATCCTGTCACCCGATGAGGAATTCCTGCCTGGCTTAATGCTTCACTGATAATATATCCCTGCGCCGCTACCTGAGCCTGTCTGTCAGCCTGGGAACCACTGGAATCAATCAGGACGTCTATTACAAACTCAGAATCGTCAGATCTCTTTTTTCTATTAAATAACTTGTCATCGTCTGTTCTTCCAATTTTCCATAATCTCTCAGGAACAAGCTGTCCTGCATCAGATCTGCTGACAAAATCATCCTTTCGGATTATAAAGGCCCGTTTCAGTGACTCTGCCAACACAGAAATATTTCTTTTAATGATCCAGTGATTATTTCCATAATAGGCTTTATTTTTTTCAAACTGAAGCTGAGAAAAACGGTATTGATTATTTTTAATCACAGGGCTCTGTAATATTCCATCTGTAAGATACAGGTTACAGTTTTTATGGATTCCTGTACAAAATTTCCGGTTGACTCTGGCCTGCTCCGATTCACTTAGATACGATTTTCCGTAATTCAGTTCCACATATTCCCGTATCCGTCGCACTGCCTGTGGATTTATATTCTCCGAGCTTTCCGGAACTTCTTCATTTTCCGGAGAGAAATAAAATCTTTTTTTCTTTTTGTTTCTGATATCCAGACTCATCATCTTTTTTTTGAGATTAGAAAGATATTTTTGAATGATGTCTTCCATCTGTTCATCCGTCATGCATTCCTGCCACGCGTCATTGGCTAATGCCATATCCGGTAAATTCAGAATCTTCTCCAGATTTCCATTCCTTTTTTCAAAAGAGGGATCCAGAACATGATTATAAATCTCATCTATCACGTTTATGACATCTTCCGTATTTTCCGCATCCTTCAGAGAAAGAATCTTGTACAATGCAATCTCTGCCTGTGGATCCATTCCCTCATCGTCTGTGTTCTCCAGAACATGCCTTATATACAGAAGCCTAATCCTGTGAATCAGGTCTGTTCCAGCTTTGTCTGATACCTGCTCTTTCTCGGCCTTTTCCAATTCTCTGAACGCCTGTTCTCTGATTTCCTTTGTTCCCAAACGTTCTCGAATGATAAAACGATTCACTGCAGCATCCATGCATAATCCAGCAAGAGGCAAAAGTATATCTTCTCCAGCAGAAAAATGTAATTTTTTCATCAAATACATGCCAAGTTTCTTCTGATCAAAATATCGTGCAAAGGCACCCTGCTTCACTGCCTCATATAGAACCGTTTGTTTTGAATAAACATATTTTTCTGTGTCCGGTTCAAATTCCATATCATAATCACCACTGACTGTCCAAAAAAGATTTCTGATACGATTGCTGATCTCCAGACGATGTTCTTCCAGTTGTTTCGCCGGCCATCTGACATCCTCCATACAAGTTTACCCCCATATGTCTTTTCCGGTCCAGGAAGATGGGATTCTGGTAGAAACCACATCTTCTATGATCTCTTTTTCAAATACATCAAAACTTTTATTTATGATCCCCATCTGGATTGCATCAATTGGAGAAAGTCCGCTTTTTGTTGCTTTTACAGCAGAAACCAGTCCTCTCAGGTCAAGAGATTTTGTTGAGATTTCTCCATGATAAGCTTTGATCTGCAAATCCAGAAACAGTCCTGCAAAAGCTTTCAGTGCACTTTTTTCCCCATCTGGAAAATGTTGTCTTAATACAAAAAGGACACTATCCTCATCCATTTCAGGCATATCAATTACCATAAACCTTGAAACCAATGCTTCATTTAGCTCTCTGGTACCTGCGTAGCCATAATTCATCGTGCCGATAAATCGTGTTGCCGGATGAAGTGAAATCCTGTTATATCCTGGAATATCGATTCTGCGCCGATGATCCAGTGTGGCATGCAGTACAGAAACCGCATCATTTTTTGCCATATTGATTTCGTCCAGGATTCCAAATCCTCCAAATTCCGCGCATTGGTAGATGGGGCCTTTCCGAAGGCGAACCTCATTATTTATAAAGGTATCCGTTCCAATCAGATCGGCACTGTCTGTATTTACATGAAAAGAAATGTCGTATTCCGGTCTTCCGAATATCCATGCCAGTGTCTCACATAGTACATTTTTCCCTGTAGCTTTCGCACCGGAAAGTAACAGGTTATCTCCCTGAAGAAGCGCTGCTATTGACATTTCCAGAATCTTTTTCCCATAAAACAGGATATCCGGTTTTTCTACCCGTTCCTTTACCTGATCCTCTACCTCATAACGCATGTGAAAATCTCTCAGTTCTCCAATTAGTTCCTGCGCTATCTTCTGGTCTTCTAAATATTTTTCTATTTCTGTCCAATGATTTCTCATGAAGATTTTCCTTTCTTTGCAATTGGTTATACCAAATCAGATAATATTTCTGTTTACTCAATCTTCAAACTTTCAATCCTCCAACTCACAATCCTAACTTCTTTACAATTTCTCCCAGTGCACTTCTTACAGGAGAATCTTTCGGAAGCCGTATGATCGGCTTTCCATCACAGTCATACTGATATACCTGGTCATCATGTGGTACAACGCCTAACAGTTCCAATCCCTGATTTCGGATTTCTTCCAGAGTTCCGGCATCCAGTTTTCCATCCGGAACACGATTCACGATTAATCCAGTTTTCTGTGGTTTAAAGTTTAACTCCTTCATCAGCTTTGCAATACGTCCGGCTGCCTGAACACCTCTTCTGGAACAGTCACTTACAAGAATCGCAACTTCCATCATTGGCAGGATTCCTCTGCTGATATGTTCCATACCTGCTTCGTTATCAACCACAATATATGGATAATGGCTTTGCAGTTTCTGAACCTGGGTCTGTACAAGGCCATTTACAAAACAATAGCAGCCCTGTCCCTGGGTTCGTCCCATTACCATCAAATCATAATCGTCTTCTTCTGCAATCGCATCAGAAAGACGCATTTCCAGATATGCCTGTTTTGTCATACCGGAGGGAATCTGATATCGTGGGTCTATGCCTGCCCGCTCAATTTCTTCTCTCAGCTCCCCAAGTGTGACCTCCGGCTCAACACCGAGCACTTCGTTCAAATTTGCATTTGCATCTGCATCCACCGCCAGGACCGGACGTTTTCCGCTTTCACATAAATACTGGATCAACAATCCACAAAGAGTTGTTTTTCCTACGCCACCTTTTCCTGATACTGCAATTACATGTCCCATGTTTTTCCTCCTAAAATTCTGAACAATCTGTTGACTTT
>ERZ1027229.1047-NODE-1047-length-13294-cov-5.189289_pt1 | contig 13294 bp, 6 predicted proteins | sample MGYA00519245_ERZ1027229 | MGnify/ENA primary metagenome ERZ1027229 (study PRJEB26926, sample SAMN06164466) | human gut metagenome | biome: ENVO:00009003; feature: ENVO:2100002; material: ENVO:00002003 | host: Homo sapiens | place: USA | collected 2012 ...
CTGCGTGAAAAATACTTGCCGGGCGACAGCCCGCCTGCGTATTTTTGCCTTGTCTACAACAAAATTATGCTCGAAAATCCACATATATTTCTTGTGAAGACAGGTTCTAAGAGAAAATATTTGTGGAGCGCTCTTGCTGCCGGGAATGGCGGTGGGGGCGCTTTTGGGGAGTGAAAATGTTGCCGCTGACATAGAACTGAAACATGAAGAAAAAAGATTTCAGTTGGGAACCCTACCACCGCCTGGCGGCGGCCCCCCTTCCCTAAAGGGAAGGCGTAGTAAGTCGCCCCTGACAGAGGGGTGCTATGTAAAGTCGAAATTTGATTGAATGCCGAAAAATGAATATGGTTTTTGTTAGATAATGTGCATGGTGCACAAAAAACAAAGAAAATGTTTTACATGCTTTCTAGGAAAAAGGGTGTTGACGAATGGGGTACGATATGTTATAATAATTACAAGAAGCAAGGCAGATCGTCCTTCCGGAATTAGAATTGCACATGGCAGGATGGTTGCTTCTATGTAATATCGGTTTTTTTCATTCTTACCGATATTTTTAGCAAATTTGAATTTTGCAGTTATCTCTCTTTTTCTCATTGCTTTACAGAAACCGTGCATGCTGAATCCAGTGTGCACGGTTTCGCTTTTCTCTGTAGCACAAAGCAGACAAAAGCGGTTGGAAGAAACTGTTTATTCATACAAATTCTGCATAGTTTTGTTGACTGTTTACAGCAATAGTGATATAATAAAGAGAGGAAGATCTTGGAAGAATGTTTGGAAATCCAATTTGATCCGCATTTTACAGCGGAATTCCCGAAACTGGCTCAGATGCCGGAATATGGGACAAAGGAAAGGTGCTGAATCGTATGAAACAGGCAATCAGCCGGGGAATCTCCTGGATCACGGCGCTGTTTGTGACCATTGCATGCCTGTGGCTGCCGGCTGGGGCGCTGGTATCCGCAGAGGAACAGGCCATCACGCTGCCCACCATTACCATGCAGATTGGCGTGACGGAAGTGACCATGGATCAGCTCAAGCAAAACCATTATCTGGTGACAGTACCGGTAACGATACCGAACAATACCGGATTTGACGCATTTCAGGGGGCGGCCTCCTGGAATACAGATCAGCTGACTGTGCTGGGGGCGCGCTGTACCGGAAGCGGACTGCTGCCGATGTTCAGCTATACGCCGGAAAAGGATATGATCTGGATGCCGTTTTTGTCAACTGGCTATGACGGATCGGCATTGTGTGAGATCACATTTCAGGTGAGCGATTCTGTGCAGGGCGGTGATTTTCTGCCCATTCAGGTGGAAACACAGGATATTTTCGGAAAAGATATCAACTATACATCCGGACAGGAAAAAGGCGCAGTTGCCGGCATTTCCGGCGGCATTCAGATTGTAGATCACGTTGTGCCGAAGATGGAAGTCCGGATAAAAAACGTTACCGTCACCATGCAGGATCTGGAGGACAATGACTATATTGTAGAAGTCCCGGTGGAAGCCAAAACCAATAACGGGTTCTACGGGGTGCAGTTCGGGGTTTCCTGGGATCCGGAACAGCTGGTAGGCATGTCGCCTTCCGGCAGTGTGCCTTCCGGATTGTCCCTGCTGCCGTCTGTTTCCAATGCTTCTGGCAGCGGATGGTTTCAGCTGTTTGCGGACAATACCTATTCCGGAAGCGAACTGTTTACCCTGCGGTTTCAGGTGCCGGAATCTGTCTATGCCGGTGCCACCTACCGGATCGGCGGTAAAACTGAGATAGGCAACATTCAGGCAGCTATTATAAATAATGTAGGGCAGAAGGGCGAACTGACCATTACCGGCGGTTCGATTCACGTCAACAGCACGCCGGATATCACAGTGGCGGCAGACGGAACGGTTACCGTGCCGGAAATTGATGTGACACCGGAAGAACTGGAAGCGAACAATTACGAGGTGTCTGTTCCTGTGAGCATTTCTGCGCTGAGCATGTTTTCCAAGCTGGAATTCGGCATCTCCTGGAACGGCGCAGATCTGACAGAAGTGGAATGCGTCAGCGATGATGAAAAAAATCTTCGTGTGTTATCCCACCCGGAGGTAGGCGGAAACAGTGACTGGATTTCTGTGCAGTATCAGGGCGGCGGCTATGTCTATCAGGAAACGAAGCTGTTTACGCTGACATTTCGTGTGCGAAAGGATGCGGCGGCCGGAGACACCTTTACACTGACAGCAAAGGATACGGCGGCGGACGGAACCGAAGCGGTGATTGCCAATCCGGCAAAGGATACCGGACGGCTGCGGCTGCAATCCGGAAAAATCCGGGTGCTTTCCACAGAGGAGAAGAACAGCGCAGTCCGGGTACAGGTGGATGATGTTACAGTGGAACTGGAAACACTGGAATACAGAGAGTATCAGGTAAGCGTTCCGGTGCGTGCGGCAAAAAACAACGGCTTTTCCTCCCTGAGCTTTGGCATCACATGGGAGACGGACGGTGTCAGCGTGATGAAGGCAGAGAGCACCTATACAGATGAACTGGGGCTTCAGGCAGATCTGGCCACCAGCCCGGATGAGGTGTGGCTGAAATTTATTGCCATTGATCCGGACACCAGTTATATCTATTCGGATGAAAAGCTGGGAACGATAACATTCCAGCTGCCGGAGACGGTAAAGGCAGGGGATGCGATTCCGGTTCTTATGAGTGCTGCTTCTGCCGGCGGCCTGAATGCCAGTGTTATGGACAGTCAGGAGAAAACCTCTGTGCCCCAGCTGGTGGGCGGTATTATTCACGTTGTGGACAGCCGGGAACCGAGTACAACAGAGCCGCCTGTCACGACTACCACGACAACGGAAACTGTAACGGAGACTGCATCCGACACAGCAGCTCCTGTGACGGAAACCACTGTCACAACGCAGTCTACCGTTTCTGAGACAGAGACTACTCCCACAGAAACCCAGACGGAAACGGCCACAATGACAACGGAAACGCAGACACAGCCGGTAACCGAAACAGAAACGGAGACAGTGACAGAAACCAGTTTTGTCACCACATCCAGTACGAGCACGGAAACCAGCACCTCTGAAACGACATCTGTGACAACAACGGTTTCTGTGATTACGACGACAACGGCAGAGAAACTGAGCCTGTCACAGGAATTGTTTCATCTGGTGGAAGGATATACGAAACATGTGACGCTGCGCAACAGCGGCGACAATCTCTGCATCTGGAACAGTGCCAATCCAGAAATCGCGAAGGTTAGTGTAGGGAAGAAACCGGGAGAAGCAGTGATCCAGGCAGTCGCGCCGGGAATTACAACGATTACTGTTAGCTGCGGCGGAAATATCTATCAGTGCGAAGTGACAGTAGAAGCCATGCCGCAGCCTACCATACCGGGGGACTTGAATCTGGACAGCAGCTTAGATCTGACAGATCTGGTTTTGCTAAAACGCTATCTGCTCCAGGATTTGCCGGATTTACAGGCACAGTCTATGGCAAACTGTGATTTTAATGCAGATGGTGTTGTAGATGCGCGGGATGCGTGGCTGCTGCTCCGCTTCATAGGAAATGTCGGGAACGCAGAGGAATCCTGAACCCCGATTTGAAACAGAACAACGCAAAAACAGCCTGCCGCAGGAGTGCCGAGAAGGTTTTTCACTTTCCGATCTCCTGTGACAGGCTGTTTTCTTGTGTGAATTTGAAAAAAGGCAACAAAAAACGCTCCGGGGTGAGGAGCGTTTTTTGCTATGATATAGGGATTATTGGGGATACCGTCCTGCATCGGGGTGTACGCAGGACGGTTAGAGGATGTTACATGCCCCTTTCGGAGCATGATCTTAGTATACGCCCCGATTGTGTTCGTTGTGTGAAATACGGATAAAAAGCCGCTGAAAACCAATGGGGAGATCTGCCCTTTTGGAAAAATCTATGCAGTTGTTCGCGTAAAATTATAAAGTATGAGAAATCGATTTCATTTGTTGCGTGAAGTTGAAATATTGTGAAAAAGGTTTCGGTTAGAAATCCTACCACCGCCTGCGGCGATTCCTCTCCCCGAAAAGGAAGGCATATATAGGGCGCCGGAGGATGTGTGTGTCAGGCCGCGGCTTGACAGAAGAACGGAAAATGTTTATAATAGAGGCAATCCGTATTGCAATGCGGAGGTTTGTCGATATGAAAAAAAGGCAGCCTTGCACATTAAATTGATGCGGCGCTGTCCATTTGTCAGAAAGGATCAGAATTTATGGTAAAATGGAATTGGAAAAAGGGTACGGCACTGCTTTGCGCGGCGGTGTGTGCGGCAGGAATCGGAGTCGGCAGCGGCAGATTTTCTGCGGCAGCAGCTGAGGTGTCTCCGATACATGTAGTTGCTTTGGGGGATGACTGCCTGGTGGCTGGTACGGATGGCAGCTCTGCGGCAGATCTGGCGGCAGCATACTTTGACGGAACGGCTTCCAACCAGGCGCAGCTGCATCAGACCTCTGCCCAGCTGGTGGAGCAGCTGAAAAGCGACAGCACTGTGCGGCAGGAAGTCCGGAACGCGGATGTGATCTTCGTATCGTCTGGTGTGAATGATTTGTTGAATACCGTGTTCTTCGATAACCCCTATGTGCCGAATGCTTCCTCTTATACAACTCTGTCAGGAATGCTGCGTGATATCCCGTCTGAAGCGCCGACCATGCTTATTCAGCAGGTTATCAGCACACTGCCGGATCAGGTTGCGCAGACAAATGCCAATCTGCAAACTGCCGTACAGCTGATTCACCAGCAGAACCCCACAGCAGACATTGTGGTGCAAAATGTGTTGAATCCTATGGCGGTGAATATCAATGCAATGGGACTGTCTCCCAAACGGGCAGAGGCCGCAACAGAACTCTTCTACTATCTGGATGTGTGTCTCAATGGCGGCAGTTATACCAGCGCCTTTGTGGGTGCGGCCAGTGAAATGACAATCTCCACCGGGATCAATACAGTGGTACAGGGACTGGATCAGCTGGCAAATGTATCTGTGGCAGATTATGCGGCTTCCTATGTGGGAACCGGAAAGCAGGAGAGCATGGGCTTTTTCCTCACAGATATCGGAAATCTGCAAATGACCTTTACGCCGGTGGGACAGGTGTTCCTTGCTTCTGCGTTGCTGGAAGCCGATCCGCTCCTTGCACAGGGTGACGGCAGTGTGATTGGGGCGGCCTATACCGCAACCGGACAGCAGAGCAGCCTTCAGGCAGAACGTGCCGAGATGGATCAGACCATCCAGACCGTCAGCCAGCGGACGGCTACAGCCTACACACTGGGCGATGTAGATGGGGACAGCAGTGTGGGCATTCAGGATGCATTCCTCACGCTGTCACAGTATGCCGTGGTTTCTGCCGGCGGTGACAATACCTTGAACCCGGCACAGCGCAGAGCCGCAGATGCAGACGGCAACCAGGAAATCAGCATCCAGGATGCGTTTCTGTGGCTGCAATACTATTCTATGGTGAATGCCGGCAGCAGCATTACACTGGATGAGTTCTTGAAGCAGTATGCATAAAATTATCCCAAAAGGTGTGTGTATACGTTTGTGAAGACAGGCTCTTAGTGTCAACATGCTTTAAATTGTGATTCGGATAAAACGGGCAGTACCGGGTATGATACCGGTGTACTGTCCGTTTTGTTGTCTCTGTGAAGAATGTGAAGCGTGTGTGGTGCGGCATTTTATCCTCTTTTCTATGGATTATCATATGATTATCACAAAAAACCGTATAATTATAATTACAGCAAGCGAAAGAGGCACCGCACAAAAGAAAAGGTGCGGCAAAGCCCTTTGAGATAGAGAAAGGAAGATTGTGTTATGGCTGATTTTGAAAACAACAATATGAATACTTCGAATGCACAGAATGGTGCGCAGGGCGGTGCAGCGGGCAATGATCCGTATGCATATCAGAATGGCTATTATCGGAACACAACACCGCATCAGGACGAAGCCGTGCACAGCGGCGCAGGCACTGTGGGAAATACCGCAGCTTCCGGTGCAGCACCCCAGAAGGAAAACAACGGCTACACATATGTAAACTACTACTCGGATCCCAACGGCAGAAAGCCGGGAGATCCGGACAAGAAGCCGAAGAAAAAGCATACCGGACTGAAGGTTGCAGCCTTTGTACTTTCTATGGTACTGGTTTCCGGCGCTTCCATCGGTGTATATGAGGGCGTTCGTTCTTATAATAGTGAAAATGGCACCTCCATTGTGGCAGAACAGTCCAGCAGCGCTGACAGCAAGGGCTCTTCCAAAAAATCGGACAGCACCGCTTCGGACAACCAGTCCGGCAGCAGCAGTGATTCCAGTGAAAGCTGGATTCAGCTGGCCTCTACCAACGGCTCCATGTCTGTGGCAGATATCGTCAAGAAGGTAACACCTTCTGTTGTAGGTGTACAGTCCACCTTTGCTACCAGCAACGGAAACAACCAGAACTATTACGGCAACTTCTTCGGCTACGGCGGAAGCGGCAGCGGCCAGGACAACAGCCAGCAGGCAACAGGCGTAGGTACTGGTATTGTTATGTCCAAGGATGGCTACATTGTTACCAATGCTCACGTTATCTATGATGATGAATATGGTTACGGTGAAGCTACTTCTGTACAGGTAACGATGTCCGATGAGACAACCACCTACGATGCGCGCATCGTAGCTTACGATAAAGAAGCAGATATCGCAGTGCTGAAAATCGATGCCAGCGATCTGACACCGGCAGAGTTCGGAGACAGCTCCAAGTGTGCGGTCGGCGAAACTGTAGTGGCAATCGGTAACCCGCTGGGTCTGGAATTCCAGAACACTGTTACCTGCGGCATTATCTCCGCACTGAACCGGAAGGTCACCATCAATGACAACACTATGACCCTGATTCAGACAGATACGGCCATCAACAACGGTAACTCCGGCGGCCCGCTGATCAACAGCTCCGGCCAGGTGATTGGCATCAACTCCGCGAAGATGTCCTCCACCTACTCCAACAGCAGTGCCACCATTGAAGGCATCGGCTTTGCAATTCCGATGACAGAAGCCAAGAGCATTATTGATGATCTGATCAATTACGGCTATGTAACCGGACGGCCGCAGCTGGGCATTACCTGCCAGGATGTAACCGAAGCCGTTTCTCAGGCCTATAATATTCCGGTGGGTGCCTATGTCATCAGTGTGACAGACGGGGGTGCCGCAGATCAGGCCGGCATTCAGGCTGCAGATGTCATCACCGCAATCCAGGATCAGGAGATCTCTACAACAGAAGAGCTGAACGCCGTAAAGAACCAGTACAATGCCGGTGATACCATAACACTGACCATTGTCCGCAACAACGGCACACCGCAGAAGGTAGAGGTCAAGCTCCAGGAAGTCAAGAGCACCCAAAACTAAGATCCTGTCTTCACAAGCGTATACATGTGTCTTTTCGGCAAATTGTGCTGCATACTGCGTGAAAAATACTTGCCGGGCGACAGCCCGCCTGCGTATTTTTGCCTTGTCTGCAACAAAATTATGCTCGAAAATCCACACATATTTCTTATGAAGACAGGCTCTAAGGGAAACAATAGAAAAAATCAGAAGTTCCTTTCCGGCGCGTAAAAATGACGCGCAGTTCCCTGCACATTTCCTGTCCGGCTGCATGTGACCGGAGCAAAGCGGAATCCGCAGGCTAACATCTTTTGACATCTTGTTTTTTTCATACATTCTCCTTATTATTTTTCCGAAGAACCGCTCGGCATGAACTTGCCGGGCGGTTCTTCGTTGCCGTCACCGTTTTTTTGCCTGCTGCATAGGATGGAGTGTGACAGATCGTTTCCATCGGAACCGATCGATGCTTCTCACAGGAAGCAGTTTTCCACCGCCATGTGCGTGGAAAAGTTGAAAACCTGTGGAAACTTTCGTCAGCGGCGAGAGAGGGGATAGAACATGGAACAAAAACGAAGCATTCTGGTGGCAGGCGGCGACCTGCGCCAGCGGTATGCGGCGGAAAATCTGCGGCGGCTGCCGGGATGGACGGTGGAAACCCAGGGACTTTTGCCGGAGGAGCCGCAGCCGGAACAGCTGATGCCCTATGACGTACTGGTGCTGCCTATGCCGGCCTGTCCGGACGGAAAAACCGTGCCGGCGCCGTTCGGGGACGGGGCACTGTCGCTGGAAATGCTGCTGCGCCACGGGAAACCGGATGCACTGGTTCTGGGCGGCGGCTGTGGGGCAAGTGTGCAAAAGGCGGCAGAGGCGGCCGGGCAGACCGCGGCGGATTACATGCAGCGGGAGGAACTCTGCCTGCGCAATGCCATCCCCACGGCAGAGGGTGCCATCCAGATTGCCATGGAGGAAACCGGAACCACCCTCAGCGGAAGCCGGGCGGTTCTGGTGGGATACGGAAGAATCAGCCAGGCGCTGGCACCCCGGCTGCGTGCAATGGGGGTGGAGGTGACAGTTTGCGCCAGACGCTGTGTCTCCCGGGCACAGGCGGAGCTGCTGGGAATCCGGGCGGTGCCGGTGACGGCGCTTTCGCAGGAGGCAGAGACGGCGGATCTGGTTTTCAATACCGTTCCGGCGCTGCTGCTGCACCGGGAAATTCTGGAAAAGCTGCCGTCGGATGCTCTGGTCATCGATCTGGCATCCCGGCCGGGGGGCACGGATTTTGAGGCAGCAAAGGGCCTGGGCACACAGGTCGTGTGGGCACTGTCCCTTCCGCCGGAAAAGAGAGATTGGCACAGGAAAAAACCTGAAGTGTCGGGAATATTAGGGGCAATTTGAAAAATGGAGCGAGAAAATTGTGTAAAAGCGACAAAAACAAGGCAGATATCTCCCGAAGAATTTTAAAAAAATTGTGCGGATGGGCTTGACACGAGGGCAATAATATGTTAAAATACATGTGTAAATTGTTTATGGTGTCAATATATTGTGGCTCCGTAAACAGTAATTTTTGCCGCACAGGCGGCGGCCGGGTATTTCGGAAAAGCGGTTCGAGAACCGGGCGCCGGTGGTTCTGTTGGGGTTGGATGAATGACATCCATGCAGGCGGCAAAGCAACAAACAAAAAGAGAGGTAAAAAAGAATGAAGAATTTTAACAGAGTTCTTGCAGCAGCCGTTGCAGTTCCGGTTGCGCTGGGCCAGGTTCTTGCTATTTCTGCTTCTGCATTTAACGGCGCTGTAACAGAAGTTACAGCTGCGGACGTTAAGTATGTAAAGCCGGACATCAATTTCCCGACTAGCGTGGACAAGGACGCAACTACAATCACATTCACTCAGGAATCCAACTGGAACGAAGTCCTGAACAGCAAGCTGGCTTCCGCTGACGGTAAGACCTTTACCGTTGACGCAAAGGCAGTTGCAAACACACTGGGCGGCAGCTACTATGCTTCCCTGATCAAGGACGTTGTAAATGCTTCTGAAAATCCGACCGCTGAGGTTTCCGGCAGCAATGTTACAATCACTGGCACAGCTGATTTCTCCAGCTATGTTGTACCGGATCTGAAGGCTAAGTTCGCAGAACAGGGCTATGGTGATCTGGAACTGAACACAGACAACATGAAGGCAAGCTACACTGCTTCTGTAAAGGCAGATCTGGCAAATGCAAAGGAAGCTGCGCTGGAACTGACTCTGACAGCAGGCGGCAAGACCTATACCACAACAACTTTTGCTGATTATCTGGATGCAATCTATGATGATCTGAGCGCACAGCTGACAAAGATCGCAGCTGATAAGGGCGTAAGCGCAGAAGATGCTGCTGAACTGGCAAACATCGGCGGCGACATCAAGAACAAGGCTGCTGGCCTGCGCGACAAGATCAAGCTGGTACAGGATGCAAACTTCGCTGCAAAGAGCTATGACACCGCAGATCAGGTTGTTGCAGCTGCAATTAACTATGCAGTAAAGAACAACATCGCTTCTGCTGCTAAGCTGCCGAACACTGTTGACGGCCTGGTTGCAAAGTACGGCACAACTTTCGACACTGCTGTAGACTCCCTGAACAAGAGCCTGGCAGATGCTGATGTAAACGTAAAGATTTCTGTTACCGCAAGCGACCTGGCTACTCTGGCTAAGGACGGCAGCGACTTCACTGTTGCTGCAGCAGGCGGTACTTACACTGTTGAATTCACCATTCCGGATGAAGAAGCAGCTGCTGTGGAAGAATATGCAAAGGCAGAGGTTGCTAAGCTGAATCTGGATAAGACTGTAAAGGAAGTTAACACCAAGAAGACTGTTTCTGCTACTGTAAACACAAACGGCGTTGTTGGCTTCGATGTAGACCGTGCAGTTGAAGTTGTTCTGGAAGACAAGGCAACAACAACTACTACCACAACAACAGAAGATCCGGATAACCCGGTAACAACTACCACAACAACAGAAGATCCGGATAACCCGGTAACAACCACCACAACAACAGAAAATCCGGATAACCCGGTATCATCTACTACTACAACAACAGATCCGAATGCACCGGCAACATCTACAACCACAACAACAGATCCGGATGCACCGGCAACATCTACCACAACTACCACTCCGGCAGTTGATCCGAGTGAAGTAGACAGCATTGCTGTTGAAACTGTTGCAGCTAAGGCTTCCAACGGCGTATACTTCTCCAAGGATAAGGCATTCAATGCTTCTGATCTGATCAGCGCTGTTAAGCTGACTCTGAAGGATGGTTCTGAAACCGTTTATGATGATGCTGCATCCATCGATGCTTACATCGGCTTCAAGAGCACTCCGGGCGAAGTTTACAAGACTGTTGTAGACGCAAATGCAAAGCTGACTGACAAGGATAAGGTTGGTAAGATTTATTACCAGGGCGGCGTAGACATTTACTACACCACTGGCGTTGAAGGCTCTGATACCTTCGCAATTGATACAAAGCCGGAAGTAGCTGTTGCTCTGAAGGGTGACACAAACCTGAATGGTAAGGTAGACAATGACGATGCTCTGCAGACTCTGACCTACTACTCCAAAGTCAATGCAGGTGCAAAGGATGTTGCATTCACTGCGACTGCAAAGACCAATGCTCTGCTGGAAAAACTGGTTTACTTCGTATCTGATGCAGATACAGAATCTAAGCTGGGTACTGACAGCAAGGATAAGCTCATCACCAATGATGATGCTCTGTTCATCCTGACTTATTACGCTCAGCAGTATGCTGGTAATAAGGACGATGAGGAAACTCTGTGGACTGACGTTCTGGCAAACAAGTATCTGAACAAGGACTAAGGTCTGAACAAGTAAGATACCGCCTGGAAAGACAATCCTAACACAAACTTTTTCATTGCTTGTATGTATCAGTGATGCGAGGTGCATATCGCATCACATGATATATTACATAAATTTATTCTTGAAAGGAAATAGAAAAAATGAAGACTACATTTAAAAAAGCAATGGCAGCTCTTTCTGCTGCTGCAGTAGTTGCTACATGCGCAGCTACAATGGCTACATCTGTAAGCGCAGCTGGCGGCACACTGTCCATTGGTTCTACTGAAATCACTCTGGCTGATCTGAAGAAAGCTAACTATGAGGTTACTCTGCCGATCAGTGCATCTGCTCCATTCGTAAGCGTTGCTTTCGGTTTCTCTCTGGACAATGGCCTGTCTTATGTTGAAGCTGATGCTAACAAGGGTACTTGCGCAGCAGCTCACGTTGAAGGCTTTGTTTGGTATCCGATCATCAGCACTAAGGAACTGAAGGCTGGCGAAATTGGTTATGTAACCGTTAAGGTTCCGGAAACTGCTGCTGAAGGCGACACCTACACTCTGACTGCTACTGACACTGGTAAGACCGGTGGTAAGGGTACTTACAAGGACGCTACTGGCGCTGACGAAGTTCCGTCTGTAGTAAGCGGTAAGATCACAATCGCTGGCGCTCCGGCTCCGGTTGTAACAACAACTGTTACAGATGCTCCGGTAGCTACTGGTTCTACCACAACTGCTGCTGCAACTACAACTAAGGCTCCGGCCAAGAAGGCTACATCTACTTCTTCTCCGAAGACTGGTGACGCTCTGCCGGTTGCTGGCGTAGCTGTTGCTGTTGCTGTTATCGGCGGCGTTGCTCTGGTTTCCAAGAAGAGAAAGTAAGAGCTGACTGCATCTTAGATGCAGAACGCAACTGAATGACACGCGTAAAGCGTTAAAAAAGGCATCCCTGATTTTTCAGGGGTGCCTTTTTGTGTTATCTGTATGCATAATTGGCCGTATATTTCCATAAAAATAGGTAGCACGTTTTTTTGGCAAATTTCCGGAGAAGTTGGAGACAATTTGCCGAAAAACGTGTACCCTCTGAGAAAAATATTCGCAAAGGTTGAGGTGAGACGTATGAAGGCCATTTATGCCCGGCAATCTGTGGAACGGCCAGATTCCATTTCCATTGAGATGCAGATTGAAAGCTGTCAAAAATTACTGGAGCCATCCGAAGAGCCGCTTGTTTTTTTTGATCGGGGCTTTAGCGGAACCAATACCAACCGCCCTGGATTCCAAAAACTCCTGAATGTGGTCAAACAGAAGCAGGTGCAGGCTGTGTTGGTGTATAAATTGGATCGGATTTCCCGTTCTCTCTGCGATTTTTCCAACATGATGGCGCTGTTTCGGGAATATGATGTGACGCTTCAATCGGTTCGGGAGCAGTTTGACACTCACACGGAAATCGGCCGCATGCTGCTGCATATGCTGATGATGTTTGCAGAGATGGAGCAGAAAACAATTGCCGGCCGGGTGCGCGATAACTACTATGCGCGGGCGCTGAAACAAATGGCGCTGGGCGGAACGCCGCCTTATGGGTACAGTGCGGCAAAAGTTAAGGTGGACGGTAAGCAGACGACTGTCTGGACACCACTGCCGGAGGAAGCGGCGCAGGTGCAGAAAATGTACCGCGCATATGGGCTGGGACACGGTTCGATTGAGGAAATCGTGCAGCAGATGAATGAACAGGGCAGCCGTACCCGAACGGGACAGCTGTGGTCAAACAGCACCGTAGCGCGGATTCTGCACAGCCCGGTTTATGTGCAGGGAAACCTGGACAGTGCGCGATTTTTGCAGCAGTCCGGGGCGATTTTGGATCATACACTGCTGGAATACTGCGCCGGAAACGGCTGCCATCCCTATCGCAGCGGCGAAAAAGGTGCGCGAAAACTGCACATTGCGGCCGGGTTGCATCCGGGAATTGTGGAATCTGCCCTGTGGATTGGCGTTCAGGAGCGCCTGCTGACCCGAAAAATTGGAAAAAAGAATGGCTCTGGTCACACCTCCTGGCTCCAGGGACACGTGTGCTGCGGCCTGTGCGGTCAGCGCTGCTACACCCGGAACAACGGTGCTGGCGCTGCCTATACA
>ERZ1027229.1054-NODE-1054-length-13200-cov-8.088475_pt1 | contig 13200 bp, 10 predicted proteins | sample MGYA00519245_ERZ1027229 | MGnify/ENA primary metagenome ERZ1027229 (study PRJEB26926, sample SAMN06164466) | human gut metagenome | biome: ENVO:00009003; feature: ENVO:2100002; material: ENVO:00002003 | host: Homo sapiens | place: USA | collected 2012 ...
ATTCGGGATCGTTGGTCAGGGCGGCAGCGATCCTGCCCTGCACCAGCAGTACCGAGCCGGTGAGCGCCACCGATGCAATGCCCAGCCGCAGCGCATCCAGCGCGGCGGCGCGGCTGTGGTCAGAGGCAAACAGCGCCACGTTTTCCCAAATGCGCTTCCACGGCAGCAGACGCGGCTCCTGAAACAGGAATTTGACCGGCGTGTCTGCGGCCTTGACCTGCTGTCCATCGATCTCCACAGTGCCGGAGGTGGGGGCGTCCAGCTGGGAGATGATGCGCAGCAGGGTGCTTTTGCCGCAGCCGGAGCGCCCTACGATAGCAATAAATTCGCCGGGGGCTACGGTCAGGTCTACGCCTTTCAGCACCTTATGATCCCCGAACTGCTTGGTGATGCCGCGCAGCGCAAGGCGCGGTGTAGTTGTTGCGGCCATGGTCAGCCCCTCCCTTCTTTGCGCCAGACCAGCAGCTTGCGCTCCAGAAGCGAAGCCAGCTGATCCGACAGCACACCCAGAATACCGTACAGGATCACGCCCAGCACGATGACATCCATCATAAAATCTGCGATGGAAAGGGCTGTTTAGGATGGCTGAAACAACATTATATAACCAGGATTGCATAGCTGCAATGCAGCAAATCGGTGCGGAATCTATCGACCTGATTGTCACCGAGGCAAATGCAACAAAAAAGATACGCTGAATTTGTACAATGCTCTGATTTTGCGCTTGGATATTGATTTTCGGGAGCGGGTCAGGCTATGATATTTTGGAAAGATAATTTTCAACCGAGAGAGGTGCGTGTCATATGGCCGGAATACAGTACGACATGAAAAATGTTCTCGACATTCCGCTGTGGGAAAGAATGCAGGATCAGCTCGCGAAAATGACCGGGACTGCCATAGTCAGCATCGACTACAAGGGAAACCCCATGACGAAGCACAGCGGGCGCACGGAGTTTTGCAGCGTTATCCGCGAGAACCCCGTTTCGCGCAAGCGCTGTTACCGCTGCGATGCACTGGCCGGACTTGAGGCGGTGCGGCTGGAGCGGCCGTACATCTATCTCTGCCACTGTGGGATAGTCGACGTCGCGGTGCCGGTAATGGTCGGAGACAAGTATCTTGGCGCGGTGATGTTCGGGCAGGTGCGGCTCGTGAACAAGGACAGGGAGAAGGCCGTCAGGCTCGTGAACGAAATAAGCTCGTTCCAGGCGGAGGAAGATGCGGCGCGCAAGGACCTGCTGGAGAAATATGAGAAGCTGCCGGAGATGGAGTACGAGCGAATTGTCGAGATCGCAGACCTTATCGACGCGATAGTCAAATATACGGTCGACAGGGCGGTCAAGGCGCGCAACCGCGACGAGACATACAAGTGGCTGATGAGCACAAACTCCGAGCAGCTGACCGGTGAGGCGGAGATACAGGAGCTTTCGCTGCCGATGAGCGCACGTGAGCCTGAGCGGGCGGAGACGATGCCGGTGAAGCCGAGCAGCGTGATATACCCGGCGATAGCATACATCAACGACCATCTGAGAGACGACATCTCCATGAAGGAGATGGCAGACCTCTGCCACCTCAGCCCAAGCTATTTTTCGCGTACCTTTAACAGGGAGACGGGCGAGAGCTTTGTGAACTACATAAACCGCCGCAAGGTCGCGCTGGCGAAAGAACTGCTGCGGGAGACGAACAAAAGCATTACGCAGATAGCCGAGGAGGCGGGGTACATAAACATCAGCAATTTCATCGCTGTGTTCAAGCGCATGGAGGGAGTTACGCCGTCGGTATACAGGCAGCATATGTATAAATAAACGGGGCGGGAGCTCGGCCGAGCGATGCTGCGCTTTTTGATATGACTTTTTGCAGTATCGAACTACCGGTCACTCCGTGGGCATACTTTCTGTGTGAACAGAAAGTCACCCCGCGGAGCAACCGGCAGTGAAACACTGCAAAAGTCACAAAAAAGCGGCGGCACTCCACCTCCAAACGCATTCAGGCAGAACGGTACGTCCGTTCTGCCATTTGTTTACTTCCGACAAAAGCAATACAAAGAAATTGTCGAAGTTGTTTTATTGTCAAATTAAAAAAACAAAATGCAAACAAAGGACAAAAAAACGCAACAAAAACGACCGAAAGTGCAGTAAGTTTACACCTTGCTTTTTTGTGCAATTCTGATATTTTAAAATCAAGAATGACGAGGAGAACTCGTCAAATTTTACAAAAGAAAAAAAAGAGAAAGGAAAACGAAAATGAAAGCGAAAAAATGGGCTTCAAAAATTTTGAGCATTTGCCTTATACTGATTCTTATAAGCTGCATTGGAGCATCGCTTTTGCAAACAGACTTTGGCAAGGTTGAAGTAACTGAGTTTTCCATTCCGACTGATAACGGAAAATGGATATCCGGAACTCTATTCCGCCCCAAGGTAGCAAGTGCAGAGAACAAAGTGCCACTGGTAATTACAAGCCATGGCTACCTCAATAATAACGAAATGCAGGACAGTACTGGAATAGAGCTTTCACGTCGAGGCATTGCAGTTATTGCTATGGATGCTTACTATCACGGTGATTCCAGTGCAACAGAGTATTCCTATAATGAATCCTCCGTAGTTGAGGGTATGGGAATGATTCCTCTGGTAGAGTATGCGACCACAATGCTTGACTATGTAAACACCGACAAAATCGGCATTACTGGTCACTCCATGGGCGGCGGTATCACGTGGAACGTAGCACGTTATTATGGACGTCAATATTTGGCGGCATTAGAAGAAGCACAGCAGCCCGACTCTGAAGGTGGCTCAGAGATTACCGAGGCCGAGCAGGCAAAGGCTGATGCAGTAAATAAGATTGCTGCGGCATTCCCAGTTTCTCAGATCAGAGCGGCAACTCCCGAGGCAATGAGCGAAATTCACTGTAACTTCGGTACAAACTTCGGTTTCTACGATGAGGGGGCATATCGTTGTGAAAATGGCAACGGTGACCTTCACGATGCGCCCGAGGCAATGATAATAATCAATTCTGTACTCCCCGAGAAGCAGCAGTTGACTGAAGGGATAGAAATCGGCAAGATGTACGGGGATCCTTCCAATGACACTCTCCGTGTGGTTTATAATCCCCACGAGATTCACCCATGGCAGCATTTTTCCCATAACAGCGCAGGACACATGGTTGAGTTCTTCACCACCGCTTTTCAGATGGATAACCCCATCCCTCTGAATAATCAGAGATGGTTTGCGAAGGAAGTTTTCAACTTCATAGGACTTTTGGCAGCTTTTTTCGCAATCATTCCTCTTGCAACTCTCATGCTTGAACTTCCTGTATTTGTATCTTTGAAGAATCCTGTTCCTGCAGCACTTCCCGCTTTGGCCGATGGAAAGAGCAAGGCAATTTTCTGGGGTAGCTGGGTGCTCAGTTGGGTTATTTCTTGGCTGTCGTTCATACCAATCAGTAAACTTGACCAGTATATTTTCCCCGTAGTAACGGGACGTGGTGCGTCCGCCATTTATCCTCAGCCCACGACAAACTTCATTATGCTGTGGGCTGTGTTTAACGGCTTGGTCGGGATATTGCTGTTCTGGCTGACCTATGAGTTCCACGGCAAAAAGAACGGTGTAAAGCCCGAAATGTGGGGTATAAAGATATCGGCAAAAGAATTTTTCAAGACCCTGCTTCTTGCTGTATGCGTATTTGCGGCGTTCTACGGATTTGTTGAGTTTGCTGATTACTTCTTCCTCACAGACTTCCGTATTTGGACTCTGGATATTCGTGCATTTAACCCTGACAAGCTGGTGATAGCTCTCCAGTATTGGCCACTGTTCTTCATTTTTTATGCCGCCAACTCCATTTCCGTCAACAGTGGCTCCAGAGTTGACGGGCAGAAGGAATCCCTGAACATATTTATCTGCGCTTTGGGTAACATTTTGGGCGTTGTGGTGCTCAACCTTATCCAGTACGGCACTGTGTTCACCACGGGTGTTCCACACTGGCAGGCAGATTGGTTGCGTCCTCTGGTTTTGCTGCCTCTGATTTTCCAGTTGTTTGCAGCTGCATATATTAGCAGAGGCTTGTTCAAGCAGACCGGAAAGGTATGGCTCGGCGCAATGGTCAATACTCTTATTATAGTTATGATGGGAGTTGCAAATACCGCATCCTTTACTCTGCTCTAAAAAGAACTCCTATGAGCCGCTGCATAAGCAGCGGCTCATTTTCTTCAGACAAAAATGATTAACAACTAATTGCAGCAACGCGATTAGTTGGTTGCTAGCTTTAAATAAACATGATGACAAGCGAATACATACCCATTATAAAAACATAAATAGGAGAACACCATGAAATAAATCATGTCACTTGACCAGGGCACCACAAGCTCGCGGTGCACCCTGTTCGACCGGGGCGGCAATATCTGCGCCTCGGTGCAGAAGGAGTTCCGGCAGATATACCCGCAGGACACGCTCTACCATCTGGTAAAAGTAGGCATCCATAGCGTTGATCTTTCGCCCGCGGTTCTGCTGCTGGGTCTGCTTTTGCCCCAGCTCCTTGAACAGGGTCAGGTACTGGTAAAAATCATTGGTGTGCAGCAACGCCTGATAGTGTTCTGCCAGCGCTGTCTGTACCCCCGCCGGGATGGGCAGCTTCTCCGCTTTGATGCGTGCAAGGTCGGCTTCTGCCTGCTGTGCCGGGGTCACCGGGCGCAGCGCCGCTTCCTTTTCCGTGGGGATATAGCTGCGGTCGTGGGAATCCGAAAAATAAGGCCGGAGGGTGTAATACTCTCTGGCGGGCTCATCGCAAAAGCGCCGCAGCCCGACCCCTTCCACCTCGTGCACTCCCAGATTTCCGTAAACCACCAGCGCTCCCGCCTGAAACCGTGACATGGTATTTTCCTCGTTTCCTTGTATGGAAGGATTGCAAAAAACAGACCTTCCAGCGTACTTTCGTTCTCTACAATATTGTACCACGGCCGGGCGGCTGGCTTCAAAGGGCATCTTCCACAAAGTTTGCCTCGTGCAATCTGCGCAGAATGCCCAGTACAATTCTTGTGCAAAACTGCCTTTGCAAATTCCAGACAGGCAGGCTATAATGATTTCGTACAACGAGTAGCACTCATGCGTAAAACCGGTTGCATGAGAGCTGCCCGTTGTTTTTTTGTCCTTAAAATGGAAAGGTAAGGTGAATCCCATGGAAAGTTCCAATCAATTTCTCGGCACGGAACGCATCGGCAAGCTGATGCAGAAGTATGCGATCCCGTGCATTATTTCGCTGCTGGTGGGCGCGCTGTATAACATCGTGGACCAGATCTTTATTGCAAACGCCAGCTATCTGGGCTCCTACGGCAACGCTGCCAACACCGTTGTGTTCCCGTTGACGGTGGTGGCGCTGGCTATTGCGGTGATGATCGGTGACGGCTGCTGCGCTTTCGTCAGCATCAGCCTTGGGCAGAACGAGGTCCCCAAGGCAAAGCGGAGCGTCGGCAATGCGGTGGTCATGTGTCTGGTCAGCAGCATTGTGCTGGCGGCTCTCTATCTGGTTTTTGCGGACACCATTCTCGCCCTGTTCGGCGGAACGGTGAACGCCGAGACCTATCACCACTCGCAGGAATATTTTTTCTATATCACGCTGGGCGTGCCCTTTTATATGTTCGGGCAGGCCATGAACCCCATCATCCGTGCCGACGGCAACCCCCGTTTTGCCATGATCTCCACCCTTGCGGGTGCGGTGCTGAACATCATTCTGGACCCCATCTTCATTTTCGGCTTCCGCTGGGGCATGATGGGCGCAGCGGTGGCTACCGTCATCGGTCAGCTGGTCACCGCAGCGCTGGCAGTGTGGTATCTGCTGCACATGAAGATCATTCGCCCTGAAAAGGGTGACTACCGGCTGAAGGGCTCCATCTGCGGGCGCACCCTGACCCTTGGCATGACCAGCTTTCTGTCCCAGATCAGCCTTGTGGCGGCAATGGCAGCCATCAACAACATGATCCGCAAATACGGCGCACTGGATGCCGTGTTCGGGCAGGAGCAGTACGCCCAGATCCCCATGGCGGTGGTGGGCATCGTGATGAAGTTCTTCCAGATCGTCATCTCCATCGTGGTGGGCATGGCGGCCGGCTGCATCCCCGTGGTGGGCTTCAACATGGGTGCCAAAAAGCCTGCCCGTGTGAAGGAGCTGTTCACGAAGCTGCTGCTGGCAGAAGCCACCGTGGGTGCCGTTGCACTGGTGCTGGTGGAGGGCTTCCCGCGTCAGCTGATTGCCCTGTTCGGTGCCGCCAACGAGAGCGTTTACTACACGGATTTTGCCGTGAAGTCCTTCCGCATCTACCTGTGCATGATCATTCTGGCCTGTGTCAACAAGGCCTGCTTCATCTTTTTGCAGGCCATGGGCAAGGCAGCGGAATCCACCGCCCTGTCCATGGTGCGTGAGGTGGTGTTCGGCGTGGGCTTTGCCCTGCTGCTGCCCCGGTTCTTCGGGCTGGACGGCGTGCTGTACTCCATGCCCATGTCGGATATCCTCACCTTCCTGATTGCAGGCTATCTGATCTGCAAAACCTACCGTGAACTGAACCAGAAAGGAGAAGTCTAATGGAAAAACGCATCATCACCATCAGCCGCGAGTTTGGCAGCGGCGGCAGAACCATCGGCAAACTGGTGGCAGAGCATCTGGGCATCCGGTGCTACGACGCCGAACTGATCCAGAAACTGGCTGCCGAAAGCGGCTTTGACGAAAACTACATCAAGGAGGCCGGAGAGTATACCCCCGGCGGCTTCCTTGCTTCTGCCTTCACCAACCGCAGCTTCGGCCCCACCAACGAGGACCTGCTCTGGAAGCTGCAGTACCGGATCATCCGGGAGCTGGCGGAAAAGGAGCCTTGTGTCATCGTGGGACGCTGCGCCGATTTTATCCTACAGGACCGCACCGACTGCCTGAAGGTCTTTGTCCACGCGGACATGAAATTCCGGGCAGAACGCTCGGAGCGGTTTTACTGTCAGTACAAAGAGAAACAGGGCCTTCCCGACGGGGAACGCCCTGTTGTACATATCGCTCTTGTCTGTGGATTTTCAGGGTGCGTCCGGCAGGGCGCACCCTGTTTTTGTTTTGAGCCTTCACCGGCTTTTTGAGCTTCAGCACTCTGCTTCCTGAATCAGGATCGTCAGCTGCTTCTGAACGCTGTCATCTGCTGTGACGGTCAGATGAATTTCGCCCGCAGCTTCTCCTGCACGGATCACCGCCATACAGCAGCCGTCAAAAGTCTCGCTTTCCGGGGTGTCGTAACGCTCCTCGGAGCAGGGGTTTGCGCTGCCTACGGCTTCCAGAATGCCTGCACCCTCCAACTCCACCTTCAGGGTGTGCTTGGTGTGCAGATCTGCGGTGCCATTTGCATCCACGAATTGGATCATCACAAAGGCGGCATCCTCGCCGTTAGCTTGCAGGGTCTTACGGTCTGCTGTAAGGGTCAGCTGTGCATTCTGTGCGGTGCGCAACGTGAACTCGCCGTCACACACACCGCCGGTATAGCCCACAGCCTTCAGCTCGCCGGGAGCGTAGGGCACGCTGTAGGTGGCGGTAAAATCCACCATGGCACGGCGGCCCAGAGAAGCTCCGTTCAGGAACAGCTCCACCTCCTCCGAGGCGGAGTACACATCCACCGAAGCCGTCTGTCCCTCAAAACCGGGCCATGTCCAACTGGAAAGGTTATCCTTGAACATCCAAGGCGTTTTGCTGGAGGTCTGACCGTTGTGTTCCATTCGCAGCACTGCCAGATAGGGTGCCTTCCGCAGACCGTAAACGATCTCCCGCAGATAACTGATGGGGCGGCGGTTACCCAGCAGATCCAGATCTCCAATGTAGGCGGTGCGTTCCGGGTAAATGCTGCTGAAGTTGGCGCCGCCATCGTAATGGAAGATGCCGCAGCCTGCCTCCCCCAGATAATCGTAGCCAGCCCATGTGAAGTCGCCAATCATGTGAGGATTCTCCTCCACGATGCGCCACAGCCGCACGATGTCTGCTGGGTAAGTCTCGGTGCCTAGCACTGCCTTGTGGGGGTGCAGTTCATGCTCCAGCACATGGCGTCCGGTAAGGTAGTTCAGACCGATCACATCGCAGGAATCCTCGCAGCCGGACAGCGCCTCAGTCAGCAGCGGATGGGTAGCAAAGTAATCACCCTTTTCCCCGGACATCAGGCTCATAAAACTGTTCAGGGCATTGCTGCCGCCGCCATCACCGCCGGAGGGACCGGGCTGTGCCGGGAACTTTCGCATCACATCCCCCATGATCTCCCGCAGGCGGTAACCAGCTGCCATAAGGCCGTTGAGGGCGTTGGTGGTGTAACGGGTGGGGTCCAGCTCCCGGAAGGTGTTGCAGAGCCGACGGTTGGTCTCCGCTCCGCTTTCCGAGCCCGCCTCGGAGATCTCGTTGCCCACACAGTACAAAATGACACTGGGATGGTTGTAATCCTTGGCCACCATCTTTTGAATGGTGGGCTTCCAGTCCTGCTCAAAGTACAGGGCATAGTCGTAGGGATTTTTCCGCACGTTCCATACGTCGCTCAGTTCGTCCATGACCAGCACACCATACCGGTCGCAGGCATCCAGCAGCGCCCGCCCTGCCGGGTGATGGGAGGAGCGGATGGCGTTGAAGCCCGCTTCCTTTAGTTGACGGATGCGGCGCTCCTCGGCATCGGGCAGAGTAGCTGCACCAAGAATGCCGTTGTCGTGGTGGATGCAGGCGCCCCGCAGCTTGACGGTCTGCCCGTTGATGCGTACCCCATGCGCTGCATCGATGCTCAGGGTACGGATGCCGAAGCCGGTCTCTTCCCGGTCCAGTTCTTCCTCGCCCTCCAGCACCTGCATGGTGCTGGTGTAGAGGTTGGGGTTCTCCGGGCTCCACAGAGCCGGGCTGTCCACGCAGTACCGGAAAGAGACGGTTCTGCTTTCGCCGGGTTGGAGCAGGAGGTTTTGCCGGTCGGTGAGCACTGCCGTGCCCTCCCGGCAGATGGTCTGCTGCAGGGTCACCCGTTCTGTAACAGTGCTGGCAGACTGCACCTGTGCCGTCACATCCAGCAGGGCAAAGCCCTCGTCCGCCTCCCGGGTGGTGATACGCACAGTATCCTGCGGCAGATAGACCTTGTTGCCCACCAGCAGCCGCACCGGGCGGTAGATGCCGCTGCCGGTATACCAGCGGCTGTTGGGTTCCAGACTGTTATCTGCAATGACCTTCAGCAGGTTGTCGGCACCATATTTCAGGTAGGGACCAGCCTCCACGGTAAACTCCGCATAGCCGTTCACGTTCCGGGTCAGCAGCCAGCCGTTCAGGTAGACCAGCGCCGTCTGGTACACGCCCTCAAATACGAGGGACACCGGCTTGCCTTGCCACGCCTGCGGTGCGGTAAAATGCTTCTGAAAAATGTACTCGCCGCCGGGGTAGAAGCCGGTCTGTGCACCGTTTTTCGTGTCCGGGGTGCGGGCTTCATGGATCATGGCATCGTAGGGCAGATGCACGGTTTTGGTCTGGGTATTTCCCAGAAAGGAATTCATCCGGGAATTGCCATCGCCCTTTTCTACCGTCCAATCTGCGTTGAAATTCTGTCGAATCATGCCTGTGCCTCTTTCTTGTGTTCAGCATCCCACTTCTTATTGGCCTTTTCCACATCAAGGAAAGCCAGCAGCACTGTAATAATGATGCCAATCACAAAGGGGAAGGTGATGTACAGGTTGAAGATCATCCGAATAGCACTTTCGCTCTGGACCGTTGCGGTGCCCACAAAGCCGCCCAGCTTCAACAGCCAGCCCACAGCCGCAGTACCGATGCCGCCGCCGACCTTCACGCCCAGAGAGGAGCAACTGTACATCATACCGTCCATGTGGATGCCGGTAGTGCGTGTGGTGTAGCCGCTTGCCTCAGCAATAAGAGCGTTCAAAGAGCCGCTGAGGGTACCTGCAAAGATGCCCTTGATGAACATGAACAGCAGGAACATGGAGAGATTCTTCTGCATGGCAAAGTAGATCATGGGAATGCCCAGCACGCTGCTGATGGCGTAGCCCCAGAAGTTGACCTTCTGCATACTGCCGGTCTTTTTGATGAGGACAGGCGCAATGGCCAGTGCGATGATAACAGGGAACATCTTCATCATGGAGAACTGACCCAGCAGGCTGCCATCGCCCCAGTAATAGGTGGCGCAGAACACACCGGCACCGGTGGTCAGGTTGCTCATGATATAGTACACGATGTAGATGGCAAGAATCATCAGGTAATACTTGTTGTGGACGAGGATCTTAGCGGTCTCGGCAAAGCCATGCTTTTTCTCCTCGGCAACTGCTTTGCCTTCCTCTGCGGCTTCGCTGGTGTTGCCGCTCAGTTCTTCCTCCGGCAGCTCTTTAACTGCAAGGCAGCTGATGGTGTTGACCACCAAACCAACGATCGCGAAGATCAGAGCCGTGGTACGCCAGCCTGCGGCACCGCTGCCGAACTTCTCCACCATGCCGGTAACGGCAAAGCCCATAAAGATGTTGGTGACGACCGCAAACATAAAACGGAAGGAGCCCAGCTGCACACGCTCATTGTTGTTCTTGGTGATCAGTGCCACCAGAGAGGAATATGCAATGCCGTTGGCAGTATAGAACACTGCGTTCAGTGCCGTGTACACGATGAAGAAGTAGATATACTGCATGGTGGTGCTGCCAGCCGGGATGGCAAACAGCAAAAACAGGCAGAGGGAAACACCTACCTGACCAAACAGCATCCACGGACGTGCCTTGCCCAGCTTGGAGTGGGTGCGGTCGATCAGGGTGCCAAAGATCACATCGCTGATGCCGTCCAGAACCTTGGAAGCCAGCATCAAAGAGCCAATGATGGCGCTGTCCAGACCCAGTGTTCCGGTCAGATAAAGCAGTACAAAGCTGGAAACCAGACCATAGGAGCAGTTAGAGGCCAGATCTCCGGAACCGTAGGCCAGCTTCTGATACCATTTCAGATATTTTTTCTCTGTCGTTGCAGTAGCAGACATGGGGATTCTCCTTTCAAGATGTGCTGTATCATTCACGGCGACAGAATGCGTCTGTCGCTTTACATTTTTTCAAAAGCACTCTATAATAAAGCCATCGGCCGCACAGCTTTTACAGAATGTTTTTGTATTGTGCCTATATTTTAGCAATTCCGTTCATATTCCACAATGACAGCATCGTGTGCCGCATCCATCAGATTGTATCATATTCGCACATTACAGAAAAGGAGACGCTTTCATGAAACCGGATTCCACCAGCTATGAGAATATTTTGGAGGTTGAAAACTGGGGCAGTCAGCTCTCTACCTTCTACAAGATCATGTCCCCGGTGCAGATCACGCTGGAGTCCTGTACCGGTCTGGGAGAAACCGACCAATACAGCATTCAGATGTTCTCACCGAATGGCTGCTGGCTGCATGAAAACTCTATGGATGCTTTATTCCGTGCCCTCAGCTCCCGTCCGCTACACCGCCACGATTATTTTGAACTGATGCTGGTGTTGGAAGGGGAGGTCATCCAACAGATCGAGGAAAAAGAATACCCCTACCGTGCCGGAACCTGTTGTCTGGTAAACCGCAGCATCCTCCATAACGAACGCTTCATTGGCCCCGCCAAGCTCTGTTTTCTTGGTCTGTCTGTGGATTTTGTCCGCAGCCTGACGGAATCTGCATCCCTGCAATTATTTGAAGCCGAGCGCCATCTGCCGGAAAATCCCGTTTTGCAGTTCATGCTGGCAAATCTGGGACAGGACCTTCGAAAGGAATATCAGGACCTTTTTCCCACACCGGAAAACTCCGACAGCGTTCAAACCCTGACAACGCTCATCGCCCGCATGACCCACATCCTGCACGAACCCAGTGCCGCCGCCACCTATTATTTGAAGGGCGCACTTTGCGAGCTGTTCGATTTTCTGTCGTCCGGGTTCTACGTCACCCCGGTGCACCTGAGCAGCAGCCCTGAAAGCCTGCTCTTTCTGCGTATCAGCCGTTTGCTGGAGGATACAGATGGCCGGCTGCCTCGCAGTGAACTGGCACGGCTTTTGAATTACAATGGCAGCTACCTCAATTCCATCGTCCAGCGCCGCACCGGTCTGTGTCTTTTCGATTACGGCATGACCTTCTGTTTCCAGAAGGCTGAACGGCTGCTGCGGGAAACAACACTTTCCGTCAGCGAGATCGCCCTACAACTCAAATTTACCAACCGCACCCATTTCTACGAACTGTTCCGGCAAAAGTACGGCATGACCCCGCAACAATGGCGCAAGATGCAGAAAAGCGCAGAGCACTCTGAATAAGGTGTTCTGCACTTTTCTCTTAATCTTCTAGCCCATGGCTCCCGGTTACGTTTTTCAAGTATTCTTCTAGATTGCCGTTCAGAATCAAATCCGCATAGCCCAGTGGGTCATTGTAAATAAGGTAATCCAGCTCCGTCTGCTGCGCCATGGTCACGTCCAATTCATCCTCAACCCCAGTGAAGTCAATGGAGATCATTCTCCCATCCCGGAGCAGCAGTTCCACTCTGCCTTACGGCACTCTTACAGTGGTCTGTCGTGCTTTCTTATGTAAGGTCTAGGACGTTTTTCGATGGAAGCAAGGGATTCGTTCTGTTTTCCAAAGAACACAAAAAATCCGAACCCTTCTCCTATCGGAAAAAAGTTCGGATTTTGTTGTTGTGGTGCACCTCCAGGGACTCGAACCCTGGGCCCACTGATTAAGAGAAACCAACGTGCAACAATCGTCAATTTCCAGAATTGCGTAAAATCGTTATTTTTATCGTTTCACCGTAAATTTGCATTTTGCATCTGCTGCATTCTTTGCACCTGTTATCCCCTCTTGCATCCGTTATCCAGCCGTTCAGGTGTGCAAAAATGTGCAGAGCCAAAATCAGCCTCTTAAAACAGGGATCGGATTTTTATGCAAGGCCGGGAAAATGGGCTGGTTTGGCTCGAAAATGGCATCCGCAATTTCACCTGTTTAAACTAAGCATCAAATGTACATTCACAACTACGATTCATGGCAGGGATTTGGACAACTGCGATCTCTTATAAATCCGAAGCAGCGTTTTCTATGTGGACTTTTCTGGGTGGAAACACCTAAAAGGTTCACATTTTTATTTTACCGGCAGCCAGACCGTTGTTTTTGCCCCGCAGGGGGTGTTCTGCCCGAACACTGCCGTGCCGCCATGGGCGGCGGCGATCTGCTGCACTACATACAAGCCAAGGA
>ERZ1027229.1064-NODE-1064-length-13087-cov-3.422498_pt1 | contig 13087 bp, 10 predicted proteins | sample MGYA00519245_ERZ1027229 | MGnify/ENA primary metagenome ERZ1027229 (study PRJEB26926, sample SAMN06164466) | human gut metagenome | biome: ENVO:00009003; feature: ENVO:2100002; material: ENVO:00002003 | host: Homo sapiens | place: USA | collected 2012 ...
GGGCTCGGAGATGTGTATAAGAGACAGGCCATACATATCGATCATTCCGGCTTTTGCGGATTCCTTCATTGCGTATTCCTGTAAATCCGGATCCTGAAAGATATCCACATCTCCCTTCAGAAAAGCGATCGCAGCCATCATTCCATAGCAGCCCCAATCAGAAGTGGTTGCCGTCAGAATATAGTCTGCTTCAGAAGAGGTTGCGATTCCGCCTCCGCATCCACACTGGCAGCCGCCTGGCTCTGCATATGGCACATACCGCTGAATATGTTCCCGGATCGTTCCCATACCGATCTCATTTCCGAGATCTCCGATGGCAATATTCAACACTCCCATATTCCGCAGAATCTGGAATAATACATCTGTCTTTGCCTCAATCTCTGTCACATCCAATCCGGTTGCGTTATGATATACACCTTTTTCATTTGGCCCCGGTGCCTCAATACTTACAACTGCCGCCGGCTTTGCCATTACAATGATCTCTTCTGCCTGCTGTTTTGCCTTTACCGGATCTTTTGTAAATGGAATTGCCGCCATGGAGATTGGCATATCCAATATCTCCTGAATCGAATCATACAAATGAAGTCCCATTACCTCGGAAAGCTTGTGAACGGCTTCCATATTGTCTTCCGGACAAATGATCACCGGTTTCGCTCCAAATGCCTTAACGAGACATCTTGCTAAAAACATGGCACTGACAATTCCGTCCATCTCTGCTTTCTTAAATGGCAGCAATACAAATCCGGTCAGAATATATACCACATCACCTTCCTGCACTGTATCGATCAATGCCTTTGCACATTTGGTTGTCAATGGCTCCTTCATATATTCCCGTGATGCCTTATACAAGATACGGCATACACCATATCCTCTCGGATCCAGATTCATCAGATCATCGAGATCCTGTCCGATATTCTCAATCGTCAACTCTTCCTGTGTCATCTTCCTCATCTCCTTCTGATACCTTTCTTCATCCACATACATGCCTTCCGGCCCTGATAATATATAAGAAACCGGCTGTCTGAACCTTCCGATCTACGCAGGACTCTGTGTGTGTAATGCAAAATCCGCTACTAACGCATCCTGAATTGTTTTCAATAATTCCGGTGCCCTGCCGCCGACTGGTGTTCCGTCAACCTCCGTAGCCGCCAGACAGAAAGAACCGGAAGATGATACAATGACTTCATCCGCATCCATCAGTTCTGCTACCGTAAATGGCGTTTCATCCACCGGAATTCCCAATGCTTTACAGGTCTTGATCAAATGTGCTCTTGCAATTCCCGGAAGAATATAGTGGTCTGTCGGATGCGTCTTGAAGACACCGTCCTTGATAATATGTACATTACTATGTGCACATTCCGTCACGATATCTCCCCGATGGAATACCGCCTCATCACATCCTGCTTCCTCTGTCTTTTCTGCCGCCATAACACTTGGCAGAAGATTTAACGTCTTAATATTGCAGTGTAGAAACCGTGTATCCTCACATGTGATCAGCTTTATCTTTTTATAAGTGTCTGCCACCGGACACGGTGTTAATGTAATCCACAGATTTGCCTTATGATCCTTCGGAAATGCATGTTTTCTCGGCGCGGTACCTCTTGTTAACTGCCAGTACACAAACTGATCTCCGTCATCTACCTTCTTTACCATCTCCTGCAACAGTTCTCCAAGCTCCGCCTTTGTATACGGAATCTCCATTTTCAACAACCCTGCACTGTTAAAGAAACGATCCAAATGCTCATCCAATGCATAAATGATATGATTATGACTGTATGTTGCATCATACACACCATCTCCAAAATAGCTTACCCGGTCATTCATCGGGATCTTCATATTCTCGATCAGATCATATTCTCCATTGTAATATCCTAAGTTTTCCATAAGCGTATCCTCCATTCCTTTCAACACAGTTTTTATTGAAATAAAAAAGAACCATCCGACAGAGGAAGCCTTATGACTTCTTTGTCGAATGGTTCTGTATCAATTTTCTTGAATTATAGACCTTACAAAACGAAATGTAAATGCCTTTTTTATTTTTTATTGATTTCCCAACAGTAACTCCCTGATCTCCTCAGCGGTAAGCGTAGACAGTGAAACTCCTTCTGCCGACAATACTTTGTCTGCCAGATCTTTCTTATTCTCCTGAAGTTTCAGGATCCGCTCCTCGATCGTATCCTTTGCGATCAGCTTGAATACTGTCACCCGGTTCTCCTGTCCGATCCGGTGTGTACGGTCCGTTGCCTGATTCTGTGCCGCAACATTCCACCACGGATCATAATGGATCACCATATCTGCTGCGGTTAAATTTAATCCGGTTCCTCCCGCCTTTAGCGAGATCAGAAAAATCTCTGCCTCTCCCTGTTGAAAACGCTCTACTAACTCCCGTCTCTTTGGTTTACTTGTCGCTCCTGTCAGCATGAAATATGTGATCTCCCGCCGTTCCAACTCCGCCGCTATCCGGTCTAACATCGTTGTAAACTGGGAAAATAATAAGATCCGGTGCCCGCCTTCAATGGCATTTTCAATCACTTCCATACAGGTTGTCATCTTTGCAGAATCCGACCGGTAATTCTCATAAAGCAGTGCCGGATCACAACAGATCTCCCGAAGCTTTGTCAGTTCCGCAAGTATCTGAATCTTATTATCGGGTTTGTCTCCACCGCCATTCTTTTTCAGATTGATCACTATATTTTTTTCTGCGGCTTTGTACAACTGCTCCTGTTCTTTCCCAAACCGCGTATAGATTACCTTTTCTACTTTATCCGGCAGATCTTTTAATACATCCTTTTTCAAACGCCGCAGCAAAAACGGTGCGATCATTTTATGCAGCCGCTCGGTTGCCTCTCCTGCACGCTCTGTTTTTTCCAGAATGTCCTGTTCAAAATTTTCTTTAAAATATTTGTAGCGGAACAAATATCCCGGCATCAGATATTCAAAAATGCTCCACAGTTCGCTTAACCGGTTCTCGATCGGTGTTCCGGTCAGTGCAAACCGGTTACGGCTTTCAATCGCTTTCACTGCCTTCGCAGCCTGTGTCATCGGATTCTTGATATACTGTGCTTCATCAATGATCTGACACCCAAACGATTTTCCAATAAACAGATCAATATCCCTTTTCAACAGATCATACGACGTGATCAGCACATCATAGTATTGCCAGTCCTCCAATATCTGTCGTCTCTCCATCGCTGTTCCGACGATCGTTGCAACTCTCATCGACGGAGCAAAATGCTCAAATTCCGCCTCCCAGTTATACACTAGTGATGCAGGACATATAACCAGATGAACCATGCCCTTTCTGGTGCATAAATAAGAGATCATCTGCAAGGTCTTACCAAGTCCCATATCATCTGCCAATATTCCGCCAAATCCCAGTTCCGATAATGCACATGCCCAGCGGTATCCTTCTTTCTGGTATTCCCGAAGATTACCTTGCACTTCTTCCGGAACCGTATATTTTTTCTCACGGATCGTATCTGCCTGATGCATCCAGCACTCAAACATTTCATCCCTTGTCACACGGATATGGTCTGCATTTTCTTTCATCAGTGCATTCAGGTACAGTGCACGGTATAACGGAACCTCTGCCATTCCTTCTTTTAACTGCGATTTGGTCAAGTGCAGATCTTCTTCCATCTGTGCAAATGTATCAATGCCGCTTGCCGCCAGATTCAGCAACTCACCATTTCGCAGACGATAATACTTCTTCTTTCTCCGATATGCAGACAGTACCTCAGAGAGTTCTTCCTTCGACATTCCGTGTATATCCCAGCTTACATTTAACAAGTTACCTTTGATGGATAAGCCGGTCGATATATTAACTGTGGTTGAAATTCGTATCTGTTTAAATGCTTCTGACACATATACCTGTGCATAATTCTTCAGATGTTCAACGCCGTGCTCCACAAGTTCTGCCAGACGGTCATCATCCTGTCTTAACAGATAATGTTTCCGGTCTTCCGATGTTTCTGGAAAATAGCTCTCTATCAGCGTTCGCAGTTCATATTCGGTTCGTACATCCCGGTATGTTTCGGTCAGCTTTGCCATCTGTAAGAGATTATGCTTCTTCTCTCCGTAGATTGCCTTTGCTTCACAGATGACATCCTTTTCCTTAGTCAGATCCAGATATAATTCATATTTTCCTTCTTCAATCTGATATTTCGACAGGTCAATATCTTCCACACGGACATCCGCCCATTTTCTAAGAACCGGCAGTGCCGTTGTACAAAATGCCGCATAGTCCTTTTCACACAGGGTAAGCGGAATATTTTCTTTCAGGAAACGATGGGTATATCTTCCCCCCTGCCGTCTCTCTTTTTGCAGATAATTCACTGCCATTAATTTGCAAAGTTCCCGCATCTCTTCGCAATATTCCTCATCACACAGGTATATGCAATGCTCCCACCAGATTGCAAAAGAATGAATTCCCTCTAATACAAGAATCTCCGGAAAGATCACCTCAGATTCCCTTCCACCCGGCATACCACTGATGATAATCGGCAGTTTCGGATTTTCTTTTTTAACCGGAGTCAACATTTTGTCAAAATGCAGACAGCTTGATACCAATATCTGACTGCCTTCATACATTTGAAGCAATTCTTCCAACATCCGGCTGTCTAACGTCAGATAGCGGTCATCCGCCGACTGATACCACCGTAGGTATGATTCCCGTTTGGAATCCGGTGCTGTAAGCATAAGTGAGATCAACTGTAACGATTCCCTTGTAAATGCCGACTGGCTATGTACAAATTCCAGCTTCTGTCCATATCGCACAAGATCCTGATTCCGAATATGGTCTAGCAGTTCATAGATATTCCTTACAACATACATCTGTTTTTGGCCAATCCGAAGCTCCATATACTCCTCATCCACATCCAGATGCAATGTTACCTCTAACTGCACATCCCCGGTTTCCATTTCCCGGCAAAAACGGTTTCTCTCCTTTAACACCATCCCGGAGATTGCCTCTAAAAGTTCTTGCGAGCTCTCCGGTTCCGACCATCCCGGTCCTCCTGAAAATGTACTTCCTTTTTGCAGCAGTCCGGATTCCAGCAACGGGTTCAAATACCGGTCTCCTTCCTCGTAGTTCTCCGCTGTAACATCTCTGATTTCTCCCACACTTCCATGTTCTATCAGATCATTGACCTCTTCCATATCTACACAAAAATTCGTCTCTAAAAGAGTTGCCACCAGATGTTTGCAAAATCCACTGTACTGCACGAATGCCTTACAATCACAGGAACCTTCTCCTATGGTAAGCGAAGTTCTCCCCGGTATTCTCTCTAGTTTCACCTGGGTATGATAAATCGAATCACCATGACTTCCCTCTACCACTCCGATCATCTGAACTGTATTTTCGGAATATTTCTTCATCAATAGATTGAATACACTATCCTCTTCATACATGGTATGTCCACGCCCAAATGTAACCGGAATCGTACACTGATTTTTAATTGATTTTTCATCGATTAAACTCATATCTGTCTCCATCATATAAAAGAAGGACGGCTATGCCTGCCGTCCTTTTCGTTCTTTGTTTGCAAACTTGGTATATTTTCCCATCCAAACCAATTCCACAGGTCCGGTAGAACCATTTCTTTGTTTTGCCACAATAATATCTGCAATACCGGGTTTCGTTGATTCCTTGTTATAATAATCATCCCTGTATATAAACATGATCACGTCCGCATCCTGCTCAATCGCACCCGACTCACGCAGATCCGACATAACCGGTTTATGATCTTCACGGCTGTCCACCGCACGGTTTAACTGTGACAATGCAATGATCGGAACATTCAATTCACGGGCTAACTTCTTAAGGGAACGACTGATCTCTGATATCTCCTGCTGTCTGGACTCAGATCGTCCTGCGCTCGCACTCATAAGCTGTAAATAGTCAATGATGATCAGCCCGATGTCCTGTGTCTGTTTCAGTTTACGGCATTTGGATCGCAGTTCCGCAATCGTAATACCCGGTGTATCATCAATAAACATTGGCGAAGAACCCACCTTATATGTGGAATCCATCAACTCGGACCAGTCATCATCCGCCAACTGTCCGGTACGGATCGCCTGCGAATCTACCATGGAATCCATTGCGATCAAACGGGTTGCCAGCTGTTCCTTACTCATCTCTAAACTGAATATCGCACACGGAATCCTTGATTTCATTGCCGCATTCTGTGCAATATTTAACGCAAATGCCGTCTTACCCATCGCCGGTCTGGCAGCGATCAATATCAGCTCCGAACCGTGCAGACCCGTCAGCTTCTCGTCCAAATCAATAAATCCCGTCGGTACACCGGTGATCTTACTTCCCCGCTTCGCATTTTCTTCGATCGTATCCAATACATTCAATACAATGTCCTGCATCGGAACAAATTCCTCACCGCCGTTGCGATTCTGCGTGATGTCAAACAACTGCTTCTCTGACTGCTCCAATACATCTTCTACACTGCTTTTTCCCAGATAACAAGCCTCTGTCATCTGTTCCCCAAATCGGATCAGCTTTCTCCGGATTGCAGCATCCTGTACAATATGTGCATATTCTTTCGCATGAACCGTTACGGTAACTGCCGATGCGATCTCCACAATGTAACTCATGTTACTGATTTCATCTGGAAGTCCCATCTCTTTTAATTTGTTGCTAACCGTCAGTACATCTATTGCTTTTCCCTCATTATAAAGCGTTATCATTGCTTCAAACAACGCCCCATATTGACTATGGTAAAAATCATCTCTTGTGAGAATATCCGCAACGTCAACAATCGCATTTCGATTCATCAGCATACAACCGATGACTGACTGCTCCGCATCTACGTTATTCGGTTGTATTTTCTTAATTACTGTTTCATCCATGTCTGTTCATCCTGTTTGTATGCTCTATTTCTCTACTACATTCACTTTCAAGGTTGCTGTTACCTGTGGATGCAGTTTGATCTTCACCTCATGCGTACCAATTGCTTTGATCGGCTCCTTTAACTGTACTTTCTTCTTATCTACTTCATGTCCTAACTGACTCTTTACCTCTTCTGCAATCTCTTTGGAAGACACAGAGCCAAAGCTCTTGCCACCCTCACCTACTTTGATCGCAATTGTAATCTCTTCTTCTCCGATCTGCTTGCCAAGTGCCTGTGCTGCTGCAAGATGTTCCGCAGCTAACTTATCATCATTTGCTTTCTTTAACTTCAGATCATTGAGATTCTTGCCGGTTGCTTCCAACGCCTGTTTCTTCTTTAACAGTACATTTCTTGCAAAGCCGTCATTGACTTTGACAACTTCACCTTTTTTACCGACATTTTTCACATCTTCTAATAAAATTACTTCCATATTCTGATCCACCTTTCACTGTTATCTGTATCTATGCCCTAAAAATCTCCATCATCCCGCATCTTCCGGATCAAATCACGGATCTGCTGTTTGACTTCATCAATACTTACATCTTCAATCTGTGCACCTGCCACGGTTCCGTGTCCGCCACCGCCAAAATGCTCCATAATGACCTGTACATTGACATCATCAATACTTCTGGCACTCACATAGACCACGTTATCGATCTTTGACAATACAAATGATGCCCGTACTCCATCAATATCCAACAGTTCATTTGCCACTTTCGCTGCCAATACGGTCGGACTGTCAACCCCTTCCGTCGGAACATCGGATATTGCAAAATTATCCAAAAAGAGCTCGGCACTTTCCACACCTTTTGCCTGCTGCTTAAAGTTGTCAATATCACTTCGGTATGCTTTTCGTACACGCGTCATATCCGCACCGGACTTACGCAGGAATGAAGCTGCCTCGAATGTCCGGACACCGGTCTTCGTAACAAAATTGTCCGTATCTACCAGAATGCCCGCATACATCGCATCGGCCTCTGCCGGTCGAAGCTTTGGCTTATCCATGCTGTACTGCAGGATCTCTGCGATCATTTCACACGCCGAAGACGCATACGGCTCAATATAGGACAGCGTTGCATGCTCGATCACTTCTCCGCTTTGACGGTGATGGTCGATCACGACAATATTCTTTGTGTGTGCTAATAATTCCTCACACTCTGTTAAACGCGGGCGGTTTACATCAACCACGACAACAACCGTGTTTCCGTCAATCGCTTCTAACGCCTGCTCACTGTTATAAAACATATCCTCCGGATATACTGTACTTCCGATAAAATTGTTCATCGCCGGACGAATGGAACTTGTCACTTCATTGATGACAATATGTGCTTTCTTGTCCATCATGGATGCAAGACGATAGATTCCCAATGCAGAACCAAGACAGTCGATATCCGGTTTCTTGTGTCCCATGATGATGACCTGATCCTTTGTGATCAGCATCTCCTTTAATGCATGGGCTTTGACTCTTGCCTTTACCCTTGTATTCTTCTCTGCGGACTGTGTCTTGCCGCCATAATAAATGATCTTATCACCTTTCTTAACGACCGCCTGATCACCGCCCCGTCCAAGTGCCATATCCATTGCCATATGGGAATATTCATATGCCATTGTATAATTATCATCATCCGGATCAACACCAACCGCAATACTTAATGTAACCGGTGTCTCATTACCGATGTTGATGCTTCTCACTTCATCCAACAGCGAAAACTTGCCCTGCTGCAACTGCTCTAAATGCTGCTGCTGACAAACAAAAAGATATTTGTCCTTCTCTAACTTTGTGATAATTGCCTTTGCAGTCTGCATATATTTGGTGATCTTTCTGTCGATCAAAGCCACTAACAATGCACGTCTTACTTCCTCTGTGGCTTCCATTGCTTCCTCATAGTTATCAATATAGATATGACCTGCAACAAGCTTGATCTTCTCTTTTTCCTCTAATGCCTCGACTAACTTGGTCTCATCATACAGGTAGATTGCAAACAACACATCATCTTCTCTGACATCATCTGCCATGTCCGTAGTCAATAATGTCTGAACATCGACACGACGAATCTCCACGCGATAATTCTTCTCATTCTGATAAATGTGAACCACCCGCTGATTCTCGTCCTCCGGTTCCATCTGCAATAACTCTAACGTTATATCCGTAAAAATGTGCTGTATATGCTTGCGCATATGCTGCTTATCGCTCTTTACAATCTCATAAAATGCTTTGTTACTCCACAAAACACGTCCGTTTGAATCAACCAATGTATATGGAATCGCTAATTCTTTGATCAGCTTACTCTGCACAGATCCGTGTGCAAAACTAAATGCAACCAGATCCGACATAATGTTCGGACGCTTCCGAAAATACATATAAGCAGCCACACTAAAATAAGCTACAATAAACACGGTTACGATAATACCACTCGTCGTATCCACACCATATACAACCCCATTCATAATGACTAAAAGCACTGCCATATAAAACGGAACCTGCAAATATTTCTCTATCTCTTTTTTTAATGGATTCTTGTCACTCATTCCTCTTACCACTTTCTGTACAAATCATGATCTTATACGTTTCTGTCCACCGATCACTTCACAACCTCTTTAGTATACCATTTTTATGATTTTGTTACAACAAAACATCTAGTGTAATAATACCGTTGTTCCTCAACATTTAGCGGGCGGCTGACCGTATTCAAATATCACTACTTTCTCATCCCAGTCCATCTCATAGGTCGGTAATTTTGCCATCCGGTAGAATTTGAAATGCTTGCGTTTCATAAGCTCCAAATACTCCTCTTTTGGATAATACATCATCACAAACACCCTTCTCGGATGCTCTTGTACACTCTCCATAATATGTGCGATCACCTGCTCAAATATGTTGATCTCAAACGGATTAAAAAAGTAAAACACATTATCTTCCGGCCGCACATCATATTCTTCTGCCTTCCCGTTAATAATCTCAATATGATCGCTTGTATCCCGGAATCTTGTATTGTAATACGCCCGGTTATCCAATGCCAGCTCATACAGATCCTCGTCCACTTCTATGCCACATACTTCACACTGAAACCGCTGGTTCACATAAAAAAGCACTCTTCCCTTTCCACATCCAAAATCAACCAAACGGTCATATCTGGTGAGGACATCCTCTAACGCATCAAATGCACAAATGAGCCCACTGTAACTGGTAGGCTCATATCGAAAATAATCATCATTATAACGATTGTTATACACAATCTCCGTACTCTCTATTCCAAGGAAATGTTCATATTTGTGATTTTCGAAATACTTTGGTGTTTTTCCCTTTTTCTTCTTCATTCCGCAGCCCTTGCCCGTATCTTAAAATCCACTTCACACTCGGATATAAACTGATAATTGATCTCGAGTGCATATTTTATTTTCACGGAAATCTCTGTATCCGCTTCTGTAAAATCCAACTGACTGGTTGCCACATCCACATGCAATGGTCCTGCCGGCGACTGATAGATATTCGTTGTCTTCTGATCCCGGTCAAAGGATAAAAATCCATTGTGTTCTCCTTTTTTGGTCATTTCAAAATGACCGTCATGGAACTTCACACGATTCTTTGTAACCGGTCCGTTTGCCTCAGACTGCACTTCATAAAGCACATAATGTTTGCCGTTTTTCATATAGTATGTGCCTGTTGTGACAACTTCTACCGCACCTTCATCCGTTGCAAACTGATTTCCTGAAATTGTAACCAAGACATCTTTTGTCATATCCTTACTCCCAATTCTAATAGCTTTCTATATCCACTACCTGTGTATCGGTCACATGACATGGCAATACACTGTCTGCAAATGCAATGAATTTCTCCACACCGTCACTTACATAATACTCGTATTCCGGTTTCTTCCGGCTGGTGTTCAACAACCCCTGTTCCGTCAATAATTCTTTCAGACTTTTGGCTGTCTCAAATGCAGGATTGACCAGGTGTACACTGTCTCCCATAAATCGTTTGATCGTATTACGGATCAGCGGATAATGCGTACAGCCAAGCACTAATGCATCCACATGATATTCTTTCATCTCCTGTAAATATCTTGCTACAATATCGTCCGTTACACGATCCTCTAACAGCCCTTCCTCTACGAGCGGAACAAACAACGGACATGCCTTGCTGACAACCGTAATGTCCGGATTCAATTCCCGGATATAATCATTATAAATGCCGGATTTGATCGTACTTTCTGTTCCGATGACACCAACATTGCCCGTCTTCGTTGTCTCTACCGCCATCTTCGCACCCGGCTTCACCACACCAATGATCGGGATATCAATCTCTGCTGCAATCTCATCCAAAGCAAGTGCACTGGCTGTATTACACGCCACCACAATTGCTTTCACTTCCTTGGTACGCAGAAACCGCACGATCTGACGGCTATATTTTAATACTGTATTCTTTGACTTAGAGCCGTAAGGAACCCTTGCCGTATCACCAAAATACACAAGATCCTCGCCCGGCAGCTGCCGCATGATCTCCCTTGCAACTGTCAGACCACCGACACCGGAGTCAAAGACACCTATCGGATTATTCATATCTGTTCTCCTTTTAAAGTTCACAAAATATTTCGCCCTTTGTTCATTGTTTCATATGGTTGATATCCCGGATCTTAATAGCGGCGTTCAAATGCCAGATCGATCTGCCGCTGCACAAGTTCTTCAATATCAATCCCCTGTGCTTTCCACAACATCGGATACATGCTGATCGATGTAAATCCCGGCAATGTATTGATCTCATTAAAGATCACATGATTGGTATCCTTCTCTAAGAAGAAATCCACTCTCGACAGACCATAACCATCTACTGCTGCGAAGATTGCTTTTGCCGCCTCCCGGATCTCATCTGTCTTACCTTCCGGAAGTTCCGGAGAAATCACCGTCTTTGATTCCGCATTCGTATATTTGGCATCAAAATCATAAAATTCAGCCGCAGCTAATATTTCACCCACACCGGATGCTTCTACATCGGCTGCACTTCCCAATACTGCGCACTCAATCTCTCTTCCGATAATATTACGTTCTACCAATATCTTCGTGTCATGCTTTGCTGCCAATTCTAATCCTGCGATCAGTTCTGCCCGGTCATGTGCCTTGCTTACTCCCTGCGAAGAACCTGCTTTGCTCGGCTTAATAAATACCGGATACGAAAGCTTTGCCTCTACTCTGTCTGCCAACTCTTCCATTGTCACATTGCCATTACCTGCATTGGCACGCTCTACCTCGACAGCTCTGACTAATACATAATCTGCCTGTTTTATTCCTAATTCATCTACAATGATCTTGGTATATACTTTATCCATTCCAACCGCAGATGCAAGCACACCACATCCAACATACGGAATCTTACTCATCTCAAATAATCCCTGAATCGTCCCGTCCTCTCCATACATACCATGCATGACCGGGAAAATGACATCTATGTGTCTGGTAGTCACACCATCTGCACCCGACAGGATCACTTCCTGCTTCGTTGCATCCGGAGAAATAACTGCCTCTGTCGTACTCTTTTCCCAACTGCCATCTGCTATACTTTCCAAAGACTCTGCATGTAACCAGTGTCCTTCCTTTGTAATTCCAATATACGTGATATCGTATTTCTCCAAATTGATTGCTTTTGCCACGGTCTGAACCGATATACAGGAGATATCATGTTCTGAAGACTGTCCACCGAATATAACTGCGATATTTAATTTACCCATTGCAGTACTCCTTCCTGATCATCTTTCAGTTTGCAAAATGCTTCGTGCTTTGCAAGCTGCTTTTATATTGTATGATGATGTTTGCATTATTGTCATAAGTATACCAAACTTTGAGGGGGAATACAAGAAATGAAAAAAGAGTTCCGAAGTCTATTTTTACTTTTTACTTCCTAAAAGTGCAATTGCAAAACCGTATGCATCGGTTTATAATATTGAAGAAATTGTTAAACGATACATTATGCGAACAAACTAACAATCATACTATTACCAAGGAGGATTTTCATATGAGCGACACAACCATTTCCAATGCGATCAAATATATCGGTGCCGATGACACCACTTTAGATTTATTTGAAAGCCAGTATATTATTCCAAACGGTGTTTCTTACAATTCTTATATCATTTTAGACGAGAAGATTGCAGTAATGGACCTGTCTCTTATACACATCTGACGCTGCCGAC
>ERZ1027229.1069-NODE-1069-length-13037-cov-8.594901_pt1 | contig 13037 bp, 9 predicted proteins | sample MGYA00519245_ERZ1027229 | MGnify/ENA primary metagenome ERZ1027229 (study PRJEB26926, sample SAMN06164466) | human gut metagenome | biome: ENVO:00009003; feature: ENVO:2100002; material: ENVO:00002003 | host: Homo sapiens | place: USA | collected 2012 ...
TCTACACGTAAGGAGTCGTCGGCAGCGTCAGATGTGTATAAGAGACAGCAGTTATTTATTTTCAAATCTCTCACTCTGCGCCTTAATCAGTTCAACATCGTCAAAGTAATTAATCTTCATCGCATCCCTTACTTCATGAAGTGTCTGTGCAGCAGTCTCACGTGCAGCCTCACTGCCCTTCTTAAGAACTTCATATACATACGGTATATCCTTCTGGAATTCCTTGCGGCGGTTTCTTATCGGTTCAAGCTCTTCCTGCATAACATTATTAAGGAACTTCTTAACCTTAACATCTCCAAGCCCGCCTCTCCTGTAATGCTCTTTCATCTCCTCAAGATTGGCATAGTCTGTGCAGTATCTTGCAAAATGTTCAGGTCTGCTGAACGCATCAAGATATGTGAACACTGTATTACCCTCAATCTTACCCGGGTCTTCGATTCTGATATGCTCAGGATCAGTATACATGCTCATTACCTTCTTCTTAATATCCTCAGGCTCTTCTGAAAGATAGATGCAGTTGCCCAGTGACTTGCTCATCTTAGCCTTGCCATCTATGCCCGGAAGTCTTAAGCATGCTTCATTATCAGGAAGGAGGATGTCAGGATCTGTAAGCACTTCTCCATATGTAGAATTAAACTTATGAACAATCTCCTTTGTCTGCTCAACCATAGGCATCTGATCCTCGCCTGCCGGCACCGTTGTTGCTTTAAAAGCTGTTATGTCTGATGCCTGGCTTATCGGATAGCAGAAGAAACCTGTCGGTATACTCGCCTCAAAGTTACGCATCTTAATCTCATTCTTAACCGTAGGATTACGCTGTAATCTTGACACAGTAACAAGATTCATATAGTACATTGTAAGCTCACATAGCTCAGGTATCTGTGACTGGATAAATATTATGGACTTAGCCGGGTCAAGACCACATGCCATATAATCCAGTGCAACCTCAACAATATTCTGTCTTACTTTTTCAGGGTTATCTGCATTGTCTGTAAGAGCCTGTGCATCAGCAATCATTATATATACCTTGTCGTAATCTCCTGAATTCTGCAGTTCAACTCTTCTTCTAAGTGAGCCTGCATAATGCCCCACATGAAGTCTTCCTGTCGGTCTGTCACCTGTTAGAATAATCTTGCCCATATCTGTCCTCATTTCTATATATTATTGTATTACATTAACCGGTTTAAGATAACTTCCATATACAAATCCGGTACATCCCCTGTACCTTATAAGAACCCATCCGCCTATATTCTCCGCCAGCACTTCACATTCACTGCCTTCTGGAAGCCATCCGGCAACACCGCCGCCGTTGTCCGGAGCTTTTCTTATTGTAAGTGTCGGCTTTGTACCAACTGCCATGTACAGCGTATTGTAATCCTGATTAAGCATTGGCGAATCCGTAATCTTTTCAGCCACGGCTGACGCAGCTGTTGTTGCAGCCTGCTCTTTTGTATGCTGTGTTTCTAGTGCCTGTCCGGCAGATATCTGTTGTGAAGCGTCGTTCTTAACAGCATCTGTTTCTATTAAAGCCTTAATATTGGCATCTGTCGTATTCTCTGATACTACAATATCTTCCGCATGTGAGCTTTCTTCCTGAATATATTCTTTCTGAATATATACATCAGCCTGGACCGTCATCTCCTGCTCTGGCACAGTAACAGTCTCATTCTTCAGGAATACAGCTATAGCTGTAATTGCTGCCACAATGTACACAGCGCCTGTCATTGTAAGCAGTGTCTTTCTTCCCATCAGGCATTATCCCTTCGCTGCCTGATCTCATCATGTGTCTTTTCAATCTCTTCCTTAAGGCATCCTTTTCTTTCTCTCAGGCGTTCTTTGCGCTGTATCTGCATATATTCTTCTCTCTCATTAATAAGAGACTGTATGCTGTCCGCCTGTATCATCATAACACGGAGCATTAGAATGCCATGTATGAGAAGAAGCACTATTGCTATCAGTGTCCACTCTCTTCCTGCCCCGAGCATTATTAACCCTGCCACAAAACACACTGCTGCAATCAGAAGTGTTATTCGTTCAGACTTTTCAAACCCCTTAAGCTGCTTCATTATTATCTGAGTGATAACCTCCCATATTTTTTACGAAATTCTTTTCTGGCTCTGCTTCTTGCCGGCGTGCGGTATACAGTACCTACTTTGTTGTATACCCAGTATCCGCCTATTCCACACTTTTCAATAAACTTAGTATAGAAATGGTACAGTTTTATGTATGCCTGTCCACCAACCTCTGTCTTCTTTCCGGCAAGGATGTAATCTATGAGGTCATTATTACTTCTTATATCCTCTTCAAATATTGTATATACCATGCCCATATCTTTAGCCACATGGGAATCAGAGCCTGCGATTCCCGGCTTATTAAACTTCATTGCAAGAATCCCTGCAAGATTATTACTGAGCAGATTTGTTTTCCCGTTAAATGTCTCTACGAAATCAAAATTCTCCATTAAGTGAGGGTTCTTCTTGCCCTTATGTGTCTTCATGAAAGCATAATATCCGTTACCATAAGGATGTGCCGGTCCTATTATCCCTCCCATTTCATGAACAGCTTTCTGCAGATGCTCAACAGATAAGCCTCTCGCCTCAAATATTCTTGACTTTGCCCCATCCGGAAGCACAATCAGCATATGACCGCCATTATGTGTATCATACTCAATTCCCCTGAGTACAGTAAAATGCCTGTCCGGTCCCAGGCTTGCTTCTATCTTGTCTCTGACTGTAAGCCAGTTATCATAGCCTCTATATGAATTATGATCTGTAATCATCATACCATCGTAGCCCAGTTCCATAAGCCTGCTGACATATTCTTCCATCGTAGCAAAAGCATCCAGAGAGCCTTCCTTAGTATGACAATGCATGTCCATCTTCATTATGCCATCCCCTTTGCCTTACAAGCCTTAGCTTGTGTAAAACAAATCCGGACCTGCAACGCAGGTCCGAATCCGTATGTAAATCTGCCTGAAATAAGCAATTACTGTGGCTGCTTGCCAATGTAAGCAAGGATACCACCGTCAACATAAAGAATGTGGCCGTTAACCGCATCTGAAGCTTCTGAAGCAAGGAATACTGCAGGACCTGCAAGTTCTTCCGGCTTAAGCCATCTGTTAGCCGGTGTCTTAGCACAGATAAACTGATCAAATGGATGTCTTGAGCCATCAGCCTGACGCTCTCTAAGAGGTGCTGTCTGAGGTGTCTCGATGTATCCAGGTCCAATACCGTTACACTGAATGTTGTACTGGCCGTACTCTGAACAGATGTTACGTGTAAGCATCTTAAGACCACCCTTAGCTGCTGCATATGCAGATACTGTCTCACGACCAAGCTCTGACATCATTGAGCAGATGTTGATAATCTTACCATGTCCTCTTTCGATCATTGAAGGAATAACTGCCTTTGATACGATGAATGGAGCGTTAAGGTCAACATCGATAACCTGTCTGAACTGCTCTGCTGTCATCTCAATCATTGGGATTCTCTTAATGATACCGGCATTGTTAACAAGGATATCAATAGGGCCGACTTCCTTAGTAATCTTCTCAACGAGTTCATTAACAGCTGCCTCGTTAGTAACATCACATACATATCCGTGAGCATCAATACCTGCTTCCTTGTATGCTGCAATTCCCTTATCAACAAGTTCCTGCTTAATATCGTTGAATACGATTGTTGCGCCTGCCTTTGCCATGCCTGAAGCGATAGCAAAACCGATACCGTAAGATGCACCTGTTACAAGAGCAATCTTACCCTCAAGTGAAAAATTAACTGACATTTTTCAAATCTCCTTTTCTTAATTTTATAAATGAATTCCAATGTATGTACATCAGAAAAACATTATCTTAAGTCTTTAATATCTACTCCGTCCATATCATCGAAGTCCTGATTCTCGCCAACCATACCCCAGATGAATGAGTATGCATGTGTAGCTGAAGCTGAATGAATTGACCAGCTAGGTGAGATTACCGCCTCTTCATTGTGCATAATGATATGACGTGTCTCTGTCGGCTCACCCATATAGTGGAATACTGCTGCATTCTCAGGTACTTCAAAATACAGATATACTTCCATTCTTCTGTCATGTGTGTGACATGGCATTGTATTCCATACGCTTCCCGGTTCAAGAGATGTAATACCCATCTCAAGCTGACAGCTCTCTACCTGTCCCGGAAGGATATACTTGCGGAGGATTCTGTGGTTAGCATCCTCAAGTGTACCAAGCTCAAGCTTATTCTGAGGAAGGATGTCCTTCTCAGGGTCAATGAATACTGTAGGATATGTCTTATGTGCCGGAGCACTGTTGAAATAGAACTTAGCAGGATCTGAAGCATCTGCACTTGCAAATGTAATCTCCTTAGCTCCCATTCCTACATACATACCATCTCTGTACTTGAACTCATAAGCCTTGCCGTCTACTGTCACAGTACCCTTGCCACCGATATTGATGATACCCATCTCACGTCTCTCAAGGAAATACTTTGCTCTGAGCTCGGCACCTGCCTCAAGTGTCAGCACCTTGTCTGTCGGCATTGCTGCGCCAATTATAATTCTGTCAATCTGACTGTAGATTGTCTTAATCTCGTTAGCATTAAAGAGGTCCTGCACAAGAAAATCATGTCTCAAACGTGCAGTATCATATGTCTTCACATCTACGGGATTAGCTCCTGGTCTTACTTCCATCGTATCTTCCTCCTAATAATTTACATTACTTTAAGAATAGCATATTTGAGCAATATTTTCAAGAGTATGCCACTCTTCATTAACCTCATATCATTGTCTATTCCTGTTAATTAAGTCTGTATATCTTAACATCTCTTCCAAATACGGAATCGCATCCGACATACTCTGCCTTATCTGCACCATCTATGCCAGAAAAAAATTCTTCATAATCACTGCTTTTGTAATCCTTCGTATATTTTCTGTCATCAAAAACTGTTGTTCCAAACAGATTTATCATGCGGTCATTGCCATCCATCATAGATACATCAAGTATAAGATAAAGAGGATCATTCTTATTGACAGAATCAGAATTATAGTTATCTTTAAGCGCCGATTCATAATCAGCCAGATAATAATGCTGCGTATTATAAAGTTCACACGTATAACAAGTAAGAGTCCATGGCTCATTTGTTACAATAATACAATTTGCATTATTCTCAATTTTTGTTAATGTAACTCCCTCTTCCTGATGTTTAAAATAATATGCATCGGACGCAAGTGCTATACTAAGCACGATAAATACTGCACTCACTGCAACACCTATTATATTTCTAAGATTTTCCCGCTTTATAAAATATGTAATAATATACCATACTGCTGTCACTGCAAACACAGCCATGACCGGGTACACCATGAATATATACCTTGTGCAGGTTCTTCCCATCGAGTAAACAGATGTTTTAAAAGCCGCAATCAGAATTACAAATATAACTGTTGTTATAAGTACGACGAGCGTGTACTGAAGGTTCTGAATGCCTTTCGCAATATCAAGCACAAATTTTTTCACCTTGGAAAATATACTCTTCAACCATTTTTCGTTACGGAACACAAAGCACAACGGAACTGTTATAAATAAAATTATCCCAACAGCATAAAGTGCATATACACCTGTCATTGTTTTCCATATTGAATTATGTATTCCAAACAAATCATTAGTCATATATGACCAATACATCTTGTTCTGCCACATAGCAGGGTACTGCTTATACGAATAGCTCATAGAACTATAATACTGTGAATCTCCAACCATATGTCTTACCGTTGCCGGGAATATTGCTATTGACATGCCAACGCTCACCGCCATCGTAATCCCATATGCAAAAAATCTCTTAAAATGCTTTGAAAAAAGATAATACAGACAATACATTAATGTAACTATAAATGCAAACGGCAGAAAAAAATGCACCGTAAAACATCCCAGCAGATTCACAACAAACATTTTAATATATATATACCTGCAGTTTTTTTCCGGATTACAATTTGCATACAATTCATGTGCATAGTAAATAAGCATAATACCAAACATCGTTGCCGGTGAATATATTCTCAGAAATATTGTTATATTCTGTGCTGCCATTGTAAAGCCAAAGAAAAAGCACGCTATAATTCCTGCATTTTCATCCTTAGTCAAACTTTTCGTAAGCTTATATATATACATCTGCATTATGACAAAACAGATAATATTAAGTGCAAAGCAATACCACTTCGACCATTTACCGGGAAACATTGCACATATAAAATGCAGCATCATATATCCAAGCGGAGGATTATAATCCTGTGTTGCATTATAATATATTGCCGAATAATTAAATATTTCGCTCTTATCAACCGTTATATAATCTCTGAGTAATTGTGATGACTGCCATGAATCCGTATTTTTCGGAACATCACCTATATCTTCTTTAAATATATGTGTACCTGCAGTACTGTTGGCAAATCCATAATTCCACAACTCATCAGAGTGAAATCCCTGCTTATTGATTCCAAACATTAATGTTATGTATATACATTGCACAAATATAACAGCTGCCAGTATAAGCATGCGTTTGTTTATTTTATTATTAAGCATCACGTTCCTCCCACCATGCATATAATACAGTTTCACAATAATCATATGAATGATGTCTTACAGCAAATTTGTAATTGTCATCATACTTTTTTATAATACGCATTATTTTGTACATATCAATTGCACTGTGATATATACATACTGCAATAAGAGGATGGTTCTTTTGTATTACTTTTTGGGCTCCATATAGCATATTTTTTTCAAAGCCTTCTATATCAGCTTTAATAAAATCAACTTTCGCATCACCAAAGAACTCATCTAATGCATATATTTTGACATTGCCTTCACCATATCTTCCTATCCTGCTCGTCGTTGAAGCAACAGCTGCCGTATTTTCAACAGACACACACCCCGTTATATCTCCCACGCCCGCATTAACAGCAGTTATTCTGTCTTCTGACAGCCCCCACTCTCTATTAAGTCTTCCTATTCTTTCCATTAATGCATTATAATTTTGTGTATTAGGTTCAAAGCCATATATTTCAGAAAAAACCGCTGTCTTTTCCCATATATATTTTTCTATTGAATCCCCAACGAATGCCCCGCAATCAACAAAGACCTCCCCGGGTCTGTTCCTTCTAAACTGTGGAATACCAAAATACTGTCTTTCGCTGTATATATTTTCATCAACAGGTATTCCTTCCATTCTGCATTCAATAATTGTACTGTACACATCCTTGGAACGGGCATCATTAAGATTTTCGTAAATGTCATATATATCCCTGCAATGCTTGCCAAATAAATATTCATCAAACATACTGCATTCAAGATTCATGTTCCTGCATTGTTTCTTCAGCTTATCACATACATCAGGATTCATTGATAATACCAAAACAACAGGATTATGCGTCATTTCATTGATGCTGTCCGGTGCTACTACTTTTTTCCCCATAAAGCATGTATTCTGCTTACTCGCATTATTATCGCAAAAGCATGCTATATCGACATCTTCACTCTCAATGCACTCTTTGTACAAAACTGCTGTATTCCCAGCTCCAAAAATCACAATGTCCCTGTCTTTAGTTCTCTGAAAAAACTCATACGCCCCTTTTAACTTTCTGCAAAATTCTTCAAAACTGCTCATACTTTCTCCCTCCATGCCTTCTACGGTCATGTATTTCAAATATTCATTTTATCATAGCGCAGTGTCAAAATCCATAAAAATATTTCATCTGTATACACATCTGCACAAACACTACTAAATGCCTATTATGAATCTCTAGCCATTCTCATGCGGAAGCCTCAGCCTGAACAGCTTTCTCTTAAGCCTCTTCCACCTGAACGGTACAAGCGGATAAAGATAACTCTTGCCTGATATAGTATTGTTAAATGCAAGCATGAGAATCCACATGACAATCCCCGCAGCAAAGCCCCACAGGTCGAAGAATGCCGTAAGAATGAGCGTTACTATTCTCACAAACTTAAGCGCATACCCCATCTCAAAGCTTGCCTGTGAATAAGTTGCAACCGTCACAACCGCCATATAAAGCATTGCCTCAGGGCAGAACCAGCCGGATGATACGGCATACTCTCCCACAACGATACCGGCAACAATACTCAGCGGTGTTGACATCATTGTCGGCGTATTCACCGCCGCAAGACGCAGACCGTCTATACAGAACTCAAGAAGCAGCAGCTGCAGAAGAACGGGCACCTCTACATTTTCAGAAATCTTAATAAAATCAAGCCATTCCGGTATCCATGACGGATTGTTAATAAGAAGAAGCCAGAATGGCGTAAGCAGAACTGTGACAATTGTAACGATGAATCTCGACCACCTCAGATAAGTTCCCACCACCGGAGGAAAATAGAAGTCATCCGCCTCTTCAAGGACATCAAAGACGCTCGTCGGAAGTATCATTGCCGCAGGCGAATTATCAACGAACACAACCACATTGCCGTCAAGCACTGCCGCAGCCGCTGTGTCCGGTCTTTCCGAATATTTGAACTTAGGAAATGGATTTATCCAGCTTTTTTCCAAAAGACATTCCGCAAGGCTCTGGACATTCATAGTAAGCGATTCAACCTTTATAGACTCAATACGTTTTTTGAGCTGCTTTACAAATCTTTTATCAACCTTATCCTCTATATAGCAAAGCACAATATCTGAACGTGAGCGTTCCCCAACACCAAGTATCTCCGCCGAGAATAGCGGGTCTCTTATTCTTCTCCTCACCAGCGCCACATTAAATACAAGTGTCTCAACGAAGCCATCCCTTGAGCCTCTCATCACACGGTCTTTCCATGGCTCATCCACACTTCTTGCAGGATACGTTCTCCCATCAATAGCAATCCCGACATCAAAGCCATCTATAAATACACACGTTATTCCCGACAGTATTGCTGTCACAGCCTTGCCGGCGTCATCAATCTTCTCAACTTCCGCATATGGCATTCCGACCTTGAGGAATGTATACACATCCTTTACATCATTCTCTTTCAGTCCCATAAAAAACTGCATAAGCTTATGCATAAGATCTTCCTGCAGGAAGCCGTCAACAAAGAAAAATCCCGCCATCTTCCCACCAATATCGACAGTCCTGTACAGAATATCAAAATTGTAGTCCATTCTCAGCTTTTGCTGCATAAGCTTCACATTATCTGCTGCATTTATACTAAAATCCCTCATTGTGCCATTCTCCATTTCATTATATGAACTATATTCATTATATGAACACTGCATGAATTGACGGCATCAGCCGTCTGTGCCGTTTTATATAGAGCTAGTATGCACAATGTCTGTCATTAATATACAAAAAACAGGCACCATGCAAGTGTATATATCTATCACCTGTACAGTGCCTGTCATTCATCATGCAATCATATCAGACTGCACAACAATGTTATTACCACAACAATGTTATTATCATAACATTGTCATATATTACTGCTGGCTCTTCTTAAGGAGTGTCTCGTACTTCTTCTTAGCATTAGCTTCTGCCTCTGAGAACAGCTTCTCTGCTCTCTCAGGATTCTGCTTCTTAAGGTTGATGTAACGGTTCTCTCCCATGATGAAGTCTCTGTATTCCATTGTTGGAGCCTTGCTGTCAAGAACGAATGGATTCTGTCCTTCTGCTTCCCTACGTGGGTCGAATCTGAACAGGTTCCAGTATCCTGACTGAACTGCAAGCTTCTCTTCCTCAATCGCCTTAGCCATACCCTTACGGATACCATGGTTGATACATGGAGCATAACCAATTATGATTGAAGGTCCGTTGTAGCTCTCAGCTTCCTTGATTGCCTTAACACACTGAGCCATATCAGCACCCATAGCAACCTGTGCAACATAGATGTAACCATAGCTCATTGCAATTGCAGCAAGATCTTTCTTCTTAACATCCTTACCTGCAGCAGCGAACTGTGCAATAGCACCAAGGTTAGTAGACTTAGAAGCCTGTCCGCCTGTGTTAGAATAAACCTCTGTATCGAATACGAATACATTGACGTCCTTATGAGCTGCAAGAACATGATCAAGTCCGCCGTAGCCGATATCATAAGCCCATCCGTCACCACCGAGAATCCACTGTGACTTCTTTGAAAGGAATTCCTTCTCTGCAAGAACTTCCTTAGCCTTATCGCATCCGCACTTCTCAAGTGCAGCAACAAGCTTATCTGTAGCTGCTGAGTTAGCTTCGCCGTCTTCGTATGTTGCATAGTACTCTTCGATAGCTGCCTTAATATCAGCATCATCTGTATTAGCAAGAATATCATCAAGCTTATTCTTAAGTGAGCTGCGGAGTGCATCAGCACCGAGCTTCATACCAAATCCAAATTCTGCATTATCCTCGAATAATGAGTTAGCCCATGCAGGTCCCTTGCCGGCCTTATTAACTGTATATGGAGTTGAAGGTGATGAACCTGCCCAGATTGAAGAACAACCTGTTGCATTGGCAATCATCATTCTGTCACCACAAACCTGTGTGATAAGCTTAGCATAAGGTGTCTCACCACATCCTGCACATGCACCTGAGTACTCAAGCAATGGCTGTCTGAACTGTGATCCCTTAACTGTAGCAACCTTGAACTTCTCAAGCACATCCGGCTTATCTGATACAGTAAGTCCGTAATCAAAGAACTTCTGCTCATCCATCTGTGACTCAAGTGGAGCCATCTTAAGTGTATCAGCCTTGTTATTGCCAGGGCAGACATTAGTACATGAACCGCATCCTGTACAGTCAAGAACTGATACTGTCATTGCAAAGTAATATCCAGGCATACCTGTCATTGCATGAACCTTCATGCCTGCAGGAGCTGCATTCTTCTCTTCCTCATTCATAACAACAGGACGGATTACAGCATGTGGACATACATATGCACACTGGTTACACTGAATACATGATTCTGAATTCCAGCATGGAACATCTACTGCAACGCCACGCTTCTCATAAGCTGCTGTACCCTGTGGGAATGTACCGTCGATAACATTCTTGAATGTAGATACAGGAAGCTTATTACCCTCACATGCATTGATTGGCTTCTGGATATTGTTAACGAAGTCAAGAACCTCAGGTCTTCCTTCTGTTGCAACAGTAGAAAGATTCTCATCCTTAGCGTTCTTCCACTCTTCAGGAACAGGTACTTCAACAACTTCTCCGGCACCTCTCTCGATAGCCTCAAAGTTCATTCTTACAACATCTTCACCCTTCTTAGCATATGAATGCTCTGCTGCTGACTTCATGTAGCCAATAGCCTCATCCTCAGGAATGATGTTGGCAAGCTTGAAGAATGCTGACTGAAGAATTGTATTGATACGTCCGCCAAGTCCGATCTCCTTACCAAGCTTAATACCATCGATGATATAGAACTTAACATTATGCTCAGCCATATATCTCTTAGCCTGTCCAGGAATGTGATCTGCAACCTCTTCAGGTGACCACTCACAGTTAAGAAGGAATGTACCGCCATCCTTAACATCCTGAACCATGTTATACTTGCTCATGTATGCAGGGCAGTGACATGCAACAAAGTCAGCCTTATCAATAAGGTATGTAGACTTAATAGGTGACTTACCAAAACGAAGGTGTGATGTTGTAACACCACCTGACTTCTTAGAATCATAATCAAAATATGCCTGTGCATACATATCTGTATGGTCACCGATAATCTTGATTGAGTTCTTATTGGCACCTACTGTACCATCTGCACCAAGTCCCCAGAACTTACATGATGTTGTTCCGGCCGGAGCAGTATTAGGATTCTCTGTACGTGGAAGTGAAAGGTTAGTAACATCATCCACAATACCGATTGTAAAGTTCTTCTTCTCTGTATTGTTGTATACAGCGATGATGTCTGCAGGAGTTGTATCCTTAGAACCAAGTCCGTAACGTCCGTTAAGAACTGTAACATTAGCGAACTTAGAATCCTTAAGTGCTGCAAGAACATCAAGATAAAGTGGTTCACCGATTGAACCAGGCTCCTTAGTTCTGTCAAGAACATTGATTACCTGTACTGTCTCAGGCATTACTGCAAGCAGATGCTTAGCTGAGAATGGACGATACAGACGAACCTTGATAGCACCAACCTTCTCACCCTTTGATACAAGATACTCAATTGTCTCATCGATAGTATCACAAACTGAACCCATAGCGATGATAACCTTTGTTGCATCAGGAGCACCAACATAGTTGAATGGCTTGTAATCTGTGCCAATCTTGGCATTAACCTTGTTCATGTACTCTTCTACGATATCAGGGATTGCTTCATAATATGGGTTAGAAGCTTCTCTTACCTGGAAGAAGATATCAGGGTTCTGAGCTGAACCGTGAAGTACAGGATGCTCCGGATTAAGAGCTCTCTTCTTGAATGCAGCAACTGCATCCATATCACACATTTCCTTAAGGTCTTCGTAGTCCCACATCTCAATCTTCTGAATCTCATGTGATGTACGGAAACCATCGAAGAAGTGAACGAATGGAACACGTCCCTTGATAGCTGCAAGATGTGCAACTGCACCAAGGTCCATTACTTCCTGAACACTTGAGCTGCAAAGCATTGCAAAACCTGTCTGACGACATGCATAGATATCCTGGTGATCACCAAAGATTGAAAGTGCATGGCTTGCAAGTGCTCTGGCTGATACATCAATAACGCCAGGGAGCAGCTCACCTGCTACCTTATACATATTAGGGATCATAAGAAGAAGTCCCTGTGAAGCTGTATAAGTTGTTGTAAGTGCACCTGCTGCAAGAGCACCATGGAATGCACCTGAAGCACCACCTTCTGACTCAAGCTCGAATAACTTAACAGTGTCTCCGAAGATGTTCTTTCTTCCCTGTGTTGCCCACTGATCTGTATAATCAGCCATTGGTGAAGAAGGTGTGATAGGATAGATGGCAGCTACTTCTGTGAACGCATAAGATACGTGAGCGGCAGCTGTGTTACCATCCATAGTTTTCATTTTTCTTGCCATGAATGAATACCTCTTTCTCTGTCTCTTATACACATCTGACGCTGCCGACGAC
>ERZ1027229.1074-NODE-1074-length-13009-cov-11.433302_pt1 | contig 13009 bp, 12 predicted proteins | sample MGYA00519245_ERZ1027229 | MGnify/ENA primary metagenome ERZ1027229 (study PRJEB26926, sample SAMN06164466) | human gut metagenome | biome: ENVO:00009003; feature: ENVO:2100002; material: ENVO:00002003 | host: Homo sapiens | place: USA | collected 2012 ...
AGATAGGAGTCCGTCTCGTGGGCTCGGAGATGTGTATAAGAGACAGGTACAAATAATGTACACAAACCTGTACAAAGCGTAATTATATTAGCAAGATACGCAAAATGTATACATTTTGCACCACTTGTTAGGGGGTTCCCCCCTAAGACCCTGCGTAGTGTACGTAATTCCTCTTAGCCGATATTAATATTATCAGGCGATGCGTAATCAAGAATCTCGTTTTCTTCCGGATCGGAATTTGATTTTGCGTCCGGGTCGATGTTTAAAACACTAAGAAGTCCCTGCGCGACAGATTCCGTAATGAGAGTTCTTAATGTTGGTTCCGGCGTTGCAATCATTCCGTAAGATCGGACGGCCTCGATGATGAAAGCGTTGCGGTTTGTAAAACCGTACGCTTCAAAATTATCAATTTTGGAAATTACGTCCGGGTCGTTTGTGTAGATGTGAAAATCTTTTCTTGCCATTTTTTGTTCTCCTTAATTTTGAGTTTTCAATTTTTCTGCTGCAGTAATTGGATGTATTTCTTGAGTGTGTTTCTGGAAATCTGATGTTTCCGCATAAGATCGACTTGCTTAATGCTCCGATCGGAGAGATAGAGTTTAATGTCAGTCTGCAGATCATCGCTCAATTTTTCGATCTGGCCTTTAGGCCTGCCGGATTGTTTAGGGCTTGCCTGGATTCCATCTTTAATCCTCTTAACAATCGTTTTTCGTTCCGTCTCGACGCGATCCAGCTCGACGATCAGCAGCAGCTTAATGGTTCCCTGCAGGGCGGTTCTGGTAACAATGCTCTGTTCCTCTGCTATTCCCATCATTTTCTTGATGTAATCGCTGCTCACGGTCGGGTTATCGAGGAAGATGAGGGAAATCCCGCTGTTTAGCAGCTCCATGTACACCTGATAGCTTTCCTCCGCGTCTGCGCGCGTAAATCTTGAAATATCCTTCATGATGATCGTGTCCCCGGCCTGCAGGCGGCTGATCAGCTTCTTCCAGCGTGGGCGGTTGAAGGACTTGCCGGAACAATCGTCTTTATAGCAATCCTGCTCGTCATATTCGATCTGGTTGTTCCTGCAGTAACTCTTAATGGCCTGTTCTTGTCGGGAATACTTCTGTTTTCCGCGTTCTTCCTCGGTAGAGATACGCATGTAGTAGTATATCGTTCCCATCTTATCTATCCTATCCCTCCTTTATTGTGTCAAAAAAACTCAAGTTATCCTGCTACTTATATTATACTGTCAAAAAAACTAGATGTCACGAAAAACAGCCTTAATTTGTGAGAATTTGACACTTTTGCAAAAAACTATTTGCCGATATGTTTTTTTGACACTTTTTGACGGAGATAACCGCGATGTGCACCAAAATGGACGAAATATGGGAAATTCGGTGAATATAGTGCGCTATGAGGGTCGGCGATGCCCTAAGAAAATAAGTGTTATACATAACAATAACAATGTATAACACATGTATAACAACAACTTGACAGGAGCGTCGAGGAGTGCTATTTTGGTGATATAACAACAAAATAACCACGAAAGCGAGGAAAAGAGAATGGGAGAAGTCAAACAGACCAATTTTCGCGTTGACCAGGACACAGCGGATAAGTTTCGGGAGTTCTGCGCGGCGGCCGGAATGAACCAGGCACAGGGATTTGACCACATGATGCAGGTATTGGAGCTGGATCGCGCAAAAGAGGCGGTGCCGAGCCGGGCAACAGAGATTGAGGAATATGAAATGCACGTTAAGGCGATCTTGAGCGCCTATACGAACAGTCTTGCAATCAATAATGACGCGGAAGAGCGCGTAAAAGAGCAGTTTTCGGCATCATTGGAGAGCAAGGATAAGACGATTCAGGATCTGCAGGGACAGATAGCACACCTAAAGGAAGAAAAAGATACTGCAGAGAAGATGGCTGCCGGCGCGGCAGAAACTGCAGCACAATCCATGAAAGAAGCGGCTGCAGCCACGGAGAAAGCGGAGTCTGCAAGCCAGCTCGTAGCCGAAAAAGACCGAACGATCGGAACATTGGCGGAAAAATTGGCAACGGCAGAAGCGAAAAGTGAGGGATATGATGCCCTTGAGCAGAAAGAAAAGGAATCACAAGAGCAGATCCGGACGCTGCAGCTTACGATCGAAGAGCAGAAGAAAGACCATGCTGCAGAAATGAAAGATCTGCAGAGGGATACGGAGCGTAAAATTTCGGATGCGCAGAAAGATGCTGAACTGGAAGTTGTGAGTAAAGTAGCGGAGAAAGAAAGAGAGTTGAACGTGAAAATGCTGCAGTTGGAACGCGAGAACGCGAAGCTGCAGGCGAAAATCGAGATACTGGAGGAAAAGCTGCAGTCTAAGGAGTGAGAAGCATGGAAAAGCTGACAAAAGGGCAGAAAGAGGCATTAGAGGCCGTCAGAACGGGAAGAAACGTGTGCATTACGGGCGGCGGAGTCGGAAAGAGCTATATTTCCCGAAAAATCATCGAAGATCTGCAGAAACAAGGATCAAGTTGAATCGTTCATTAAGGCGATAGGAGGCTGATAGAGCATGAAAAAATGGAATACCAGTATTACTTTTGAATCGCATGAAGAAGTCGTAGGTGTTTTGAGCGCACTTGAAAAATATAAAGGTGAGTATATTCCGGATGGGGTTGAGAAATTAATAGGTCTGCTTGACACGATGAATCAGGAATGGTCACGCATGGAAGAGGAGCTTCTGCGTGAAAGACTGGCTAACGATGAGTTTTTTCGTTTTGGATATGAAATGGGATGTGAAAAAGCAAAAGAAGCTTACCTGCGGCAAGCAAAAGAAGCGAAAAGACTGGCTTTAAAAGGCGATTCGGCGGAAATGATAGCAGAAAAGACAGGCCTTTCACTTGAGGACGCAAAGATGGAAGAAGGAGCAGTCAAGGCCTTACTTGGAGTGATAAGCGCGGAAGAGATTATTGAGCAGTTCGAGTTGTAAGGGGAGGAATAACACCTCCCCTTTTTAAAGGTCAAAAAGACGTTTCCAGAAGCTCTTTTTTGGTTCGTCTGGGGTTACCGGCGCGGGATCTGCAGCATTATGCACTGGAGCATCTGCAGGGGGATCTGGCTGTTTCTGAGAGAGCAGATTGATCTGCTGCTGTTGAGCAAGCAGTTGTTGCTGCTGAGATAATAGCAACTGCAGTGATTTGATCTGATCATCTTTCTGCTTCAACTCGGTTTGCAATACGTTTAACAACTGTTGGTAACTGTTGGAAAGCTGGTTGAAAGCCTCCTGAGAAGCATTTTCTTCGGCTTTTTCACTTTTTTCGGTGTGATCAGGGAAAATATCAAGGATAGCTTGCCGTTTTAGCATTTTCACGCCATTCTTCTCGACTAAATAGGGTGACAACCGGGTGTTTAACTGTTTGTAAATCGCTTGAGGGGTAAGATTAAGCTCCTCTGCGAACTGTTTTACGGTTAAAAGCTCCTCTGGATCTTGTGTCTTTTGGGTATCATCCATTTTTTTGTGCCTCCTTCTGCAGCTTTTTGATCTTAGCGCTGTATTTTTTCACTACATTGATGCTTAGGCCAGTTCTATCGGCGATTTCGGCGAGTTTAAGGCCCTCGTTGATCAGCATTTTGATAATTTCCTCCGGACTCTCCTGCTCTGATCGCAGATTTGAGCTAATTTGCTTTACGGTTCTAAGGCATAATCCTGTTTTTGCGGCGATTTCGGATAGTTTAAGCCCCTCTTTTTTTAAGGCTGCTACAATTTTTTCCGGATCTTCCTGATCGTTACGCAGATTTGAGCTGATCTGTTTTACAGTTCTAAGGCTCAATCCTGTTTTGTCAGCGATTTCCTGCAGTTTAAGGCCCTCTTCTTTCAGGGATTTCACAATTTCTTCCGGAGTTTCCTGATCAGTACGAAGTTTTGCACTGATCCGTTTTACGGTTCTAAGGCTTAAACCAGTTTTATCAGCAATCTCCTGTAGTTTTAGGCCTTGCGCTATGTAGTCCTTAACCTGTTTTAAGGGATTTTCCGGATTTGATGGTTCGGAATCCTGTCTTGATCGGTTAAAAAGGTCAGGATCGGCATTCCCGAGGCCCAGATTGGCGCGGATGGTTTCATCCTTGAACTTTCTGAGCCATCCAGGGCGGTTTCCCGGCAGCGGCGCGGGCTTACACTCGGACATTACGCGGTGATCAGGCAGCGGATGCGCGAAGTTGCGGTTGAAGTTAAGGACTGCAGCACTCGTTTTCTCCGCGTCCAGGCCGGACTGGCGGCAGAAGATCCAGAAGAAATAGCACATCTGCTCACGATAACCAATATCATAGCCGCGTTTCTGCAGCGTTTCAAGATCCCGTATTCTCGCCCGGGCCAGGTCTGCAGTTGATCGGATCAGCTCCGGCTTTGGAACAATTTTCTTTCCGGCGCGGGCTTTTCGATCCTCTTCTTTACGGGCTTTCCACTCCTCATAGCCGTCAAACAGCGGCGGAAGAATATAGTCCGCGAGGGCATGGATGTCCCATAATTTCTCTGTATTCAAGGCAATAGAGACAGGATAACGCTCTTCTAGGGTAGGATGGAACGTGCCGCCGGATACGTAACCCTCTACGCGGCTGTTGATGGAGCTAGGGAGGCGGACGTAGCTGGTGAGCTTCTGCGGGGATGCACAGAAGTCAAAGGCCAGATCTGCAGATGCAGCATTCAGCTTTTTGGTAATCTCCTCTGTGATTCGTTTGAGGAATGTTCTGCAGTTGATTCCCTTTTGACCGCGTGGAACCTGAAATGGCTGATCCAGAACGTACACAAGACGGATGTTCCGGGAGGCCTCTATGTAGGTTGGGGTAGGGACTCCGGCATGTAAGACCGCCTTAGCCACCTGTTTTACGGCAATAGAGGTAGGATAATCGTGCTGATCCTGTTCCTTAGATGTCCGGTAATCGACATCAATAGCAAGGGCGCAGACAGCCTTAATATTGGCCTCACGGGCGTTTTCTTTGGTTTTATACGTGGAAATGGACAGATAGAGGTTATTCTGTCCGTAGCGTGCGTTAAGGATCTGCTGCAGGCGCAGCGGATCGCAGAGCGACCACGGGTTATAGAATCTATGCACAGCATCGGATGTACTCATGAACTTCATGTAGCCGCATCCGTGCGTGTTGGCATAGAGTATATTTAGTATTTTAGTACGATCTGTGCGATCGTATGGTAGCAAAACGCCGTTTCCTTTGCGCAGGGCGTTGTCAGGGGTTAATGTATGCAAAAAAAAGCCCTCCTGTAGCGAACAGAAAGGACAAACCCACTTGACATGCGCGGGGGAACGCGCTTATAATATTGTCTGAGTGGAGACATATCTTTGGTCAAGTAGATTTGTCAAAGGAGTCGGCGTGGGGACGCCGGCTCTATTTTTTTATTCTGTTTTGTGGTTTTGTGTGGTGAATCTAAACAAATTATATGGCGTGAACGCGAAAAAGGCAAGGAAAAGCGCGAAATTTCTGTATTTTTGGGGGCAAAAAAGGGCGATGTCCCTTATATGTACACAAAAATGGGGGTTTTGCGAAAAATATAGATAAAAAATATTTAAACATACATATATAACAAGCGAGTTGCAGCATTTCCAACATGGGTGTAGACTAAGAAAAAAAGTGCCAAAAGTGCAAAAAGTGCAAAAAGTGCCAAATTTCGCCTATATGTATATGGTAAAGGCATTGCCGTGGCTCGTTTGTTGTTGGAGGGTGTTCTATGGGGTCTGTTGGTGATCATTCTTGTGTTCTCTTTCGTTTCTTTTTTTGGGACGGCTATTGGGGGTATGTGTTCCGGGATTCTGAGGGTTACTTTGGGGAACTGCTGGATATTGAGGAGGAACCGGAGGAATTTGGCTATGAGGGGGCGAGTCTGGGGGAGGTGTTTCTGGAGTTCCTCTGTGCGGTCGATGATTACGAGGAGATTGAAAAACGGCTGCAAGAGGATGTAGAGGTTCCCCCGCTGACCGATGAGGAGCTGGATGAGATGTACCAACGGTTCCTCGCCCGTCTACGAGAGCGTTATCTGGATGAGGGGGACGATGGCGGAGAAAAGTAGGGCTATGTTGCTGGAATGGCTGGAAATACCTAAATAGGGCGTATAGGATGCAGGATATGGGAGATCGCCCGGGTGTGAGTGGATGTGGCGCAAGGTGCTGCCTGCCGCCGGGAGAACGTGCATCTGTGCTGCAGATCAAAAATGAATGAAACTTTTGTGATTGATATGAATATGGTATCGTCACAGAAGTTTTTTATTTTACAAATATCAGAAAATATTTTGCTTTTGCTAAAGAAAAGAGAAAATAGTATGCAAAAACTAAAAGGGTTTGACAAATATAGGCGGCACTTATAGAATAAAATTATCATATGGTTCGTGTAGATCAAAGAAAGGAGAACAAGCGTATGAAGAAACGAGTGACAACGTTATTATTGACAGGTGTTTTGATGGTAATGAGCAGTGTTCCGACAATGGCAGCAGTGGCAAGAGTCCCCATTGGACCGTGTCCGAAATGTGGTGTGCAGGCTTGTAGTACGACGGAAAGTACAGGATATGAGCATGATGAACTGTTTGCTTGTAAACATGGCAAGAGCGGTTATGATCGCTATAGAGTTTACAAGACAGTGACCCGGAAAAATTGCTCCAATTGTGGTTATTCATCTACCAGTAAGGAGACGGAAACACATAAATTTTATAAATGTGAGGGTAAATAAAAGGAGTAAAGGGTGAAAAAATGAAAAAAATATTCCTTTCGGTATTTGCGTGTACTGCGGTGTTTGCTTTTATCGCTTGTGGAAAGACGGCTGCTACAGGAAATAGTGCTACAACATCGACAACGACAACTAGCACGCAGACGGAAGATGTGCAGAAACCCACTCGAGTAAATGAAGAGCCGCAGCTGTCGGCCGGATCACCGAGGTATACTCCTATTGATCATTCGAGATTTTGGGAGACTACAACCGGTAGGACACATCATTCAGAAAGTAATCATCATCATTAAGTAAGAAGAGAAGAGGTATCTTTACGGATACCTCTTCTTTATTTTGTTTTTTTCCGGTTTTGTCATTCTGTATTTGCACAATCAATTAATCACGAAAGGAGAAAGAGGAAGTACATGAAAGACAATATGTAGAACAGAAATCTATGAAAGACACATCTTGTTGTGTTTCGTCAGGGATTGGGTGAATCTTTGGCTGAAACTAAGTCGCACAAACAGGTACAGGGAATGTACGTTTCGTGCTAAGGCTGCGACCAGTGATCAGATGAAGTCCTGGGCAGCAACGTTGATCTCACTGGGGAAGTGATGGATCACAGGAATTGGACAGAAAATTCATCGCGTACCCGTGTCCCCATTGACGGGGCGGACATAAGGACGCGCCGTCAATGGGGCACACCACGGAAAATGTAGGAAAAATGGGGACTTTCGGGATTTTTGACAGGATTTTCTCGGGACTTTTGGGAAACAGGTACGTCCCCGGCCTAGGGACAGAAAGGAAAGAATACAGATGGCAAGGAGAGGAAAGGCAAATCTGGAACAACAGATGAGATCTGAGATAATAGCAACTGCAGTGATTTGATCTGATCATCTTTCTGCTTCAACTCGGTTTGCAATACGTTTAACAACTGTTGGTAACTGTTGGAAAGCTGGTTGAAAGCCTCCTGAGAAGCATTTTCTTCGGCTTTTTCACTTTTTTCGGTGTGATCAGGGAAAATATCAAGGATAGCTTGCCGTTTTAGCATTTTCACGCCATTCTTCTCGACTAAATAGGGTGACAACCGGGTGTTTAACTGTTTGTAAATCGCTTGAGGGGTAAGATTAAGCTCCTCTGCGAACTGTTTTACGGTTAAAAGCTCCTCTGGATCTTGTGTCTTTTGGGTATCATCCATTTTTTTGTGCCTCCTTCTGCAGCTTTTTGATCTTAGCGCTGTATTTTTTCACTACATTGATGCTTAGGCCAGTTCTATCGGCGATTTCGGCGAGTTTAAGGCCCTCGTTGATCAGCATTTTGATAATTTCCTCCGGACTCTCCTGCTCTGATCGCAGATTTGAGCTAATTTGCTTTACGGTTCTAAGGCATAATCCTGTTTTTGCGGCGATTTCGGATAGTTTAAGCCCCTCTTTTTTTAAGGCTGCTACAATTTTTTCCGGATCTTCCTGATCGTTACGCAGATTTGAGCTGATCTGTTTTACAGTTCTAAGGCTCAATCCTGTTTTGTCAGCGATTTCCTGCAGTTTAAGGCCCTCTTCTTTCAGGGATTTCACAATTTCTTCCGGAGTTTCCTGATCAGTACGAAGTTTTGCACTGATCCGTTTTACGGTTCTAAGGCTTAAACCAGTTTTATCAGCAATCTCCTGTAGTTTTAGGCCTTGCGCTATGTAGTCCTTAACCTGTTTTAAGGGATTTTCCGGATTTGATGGTTCGGAATCCTGTCTTGATCGGTTAAAAAGGTCAGGATCGGCATTCCCGAGGCCCAGATTGGCGCGGATGGTTTCATCCTTGAACTTTCTGAGCCATCCAGGGCGGTTTCCCGGCAGCGGCGCGGGCTTACACTCGGACATTACGCGGTGATCAGGCAGCGGATGCGCGAAGTTGCGGTTGAAGTTAAGGACTGCAGCACTCGTTTTCTCCGCGTCCAGGCCGGACTGGCGGCAGAAGATCCAGAAGAAATAGCACATCTGCTCACGATAACCAATATCATAGCCGCGTTTCTGCAGCGTTTCAAGATCCCGTATTCTCGCCCGGGCCAGGTCTGCAGTTGATCGGATCAGCTCCGGCTTTGGAACAATTTTCTTTCCGGCGCGGGCTTTTCGATCCTCTTCTTTACGGGCTTTCCACTCCTCATAGCCGTCAAACAGCGGCGGAAGAATATAGTCCGCGAGGGCATGGATGTCCCATAATTTCTCTGTATTCAAGGCAATAGAGACAGGATAACGCTCTTCTAGGGTAGGATGGAACGTGCCGCCGGATACGTAACCCTCTACGCGGCTGTTGATGGAGCTAGGGAGGCGGACGTAGCTGGTGAGCTTCTGCGGGGATGCACAGAAGTCAAAGGCCAGATCTGCAGATGCAGCATTCAGCTTTTTGGTAATCTCCTCTGTGATTCGTTTGAGGAATGTTCTGCAGTTGATTCCCTTTTGACCGCGTGGAACCTGAAATGGCTGATCCAGAACGTACACAAGACGGATGTTCCGGGAGGCCTCTATGTAGGTTGGGGTAGGGACTCCGGCATGTAAGACCGCCTTAGCCACCTGTTTTACGGCAATAGAGGTAGGATAATCGTGCTGATCCTGTTCCTTAGATGTCCGGTAATCGACATCAATAGCAAGGGCGCAGACAGCCTTAATATTGGCCTCACGGGCGTTTTCTTTGGTTTTATACGTGGAAATGGACAGATAGAGGTTATTCTGTCCGTAGCGTGCGTTAAGGATCTGCTGCAGGCGCAGCGGATCGCAGAGCGACCACGGGTTATAGAATCTATGCACAGCATCGGATGTACTCATGAACTTCATGTAGCCGCATCCGTGCGTGTTGGCATAGAGTATATTTAGTATTTTAGTACGATCTGTGCGATCGTATGGTAGCAAAACGCCGTTTCCTTTGCGCAGGGCGTTGTCAGGGGTTAATGTATGCAAAAAAAAGCCCTCCTGTAGCGAACAGAAAGGACAAACCCACTTGACATGCGCGGGGGAACGCGCTTATAATATTGTCTGAGTGGAGACATATCTTTGGTCAAGTAGATTTGTCAAAGGAGTCGGCGTGGGGACGCCGGCTCTATTTTTTTATTCTGTTTTGTGGTTTTGTGTGGTGAATCTAAACAAATTATATGGCGTGAACGCGAAAAAGGCAAGGAAAAGCGCGAAATTTCTGTATTTTTGGGGGCAAAAAAGGGCGATGTCCCTTATATGTACACAAAAATGGGGGTTTTGCGAAAAATATAGATAAAAAATATTTAAACATACATATATAACAAGCGAGTTGCAGCATTTCCAACATGGGTGTAGACTAAGAAAAAAAGTGCCAAAAGTGCAAAAAGTGCAAAAAGTGCCAAATTTCGCCTATATGTATATGGTAAAGGCATTGCCGTGGCTCGTTTGTTGTTGGAGGGTGTTCTATGGGGTCTGTTGGTGATCATTCTTGTGTTCTCTTTCGTTTCTTTTTTTGGGACGGCTATTGGGGGTATGTGTTCCGGGATTCTGAGGGTTACTTTGGGGAACTGCTGGATATTGAGGAGGAACCGGAGGAATTTGGCTATGAGGGGGCGAGTCTGGGGGAGGTGTTTCTGGAGTTCCTCTGTGCGGTCGATGATTACGAGGAGATTGAAAAACGGCTGCAAGAGGATGTAGAGGTTCCCCCGCTGACCGATGAGGAGCTGGATGAGATGTACCAACGGTTCCTCGCCCGTCTACGAGAGCGTTATCTGGATGAGGGGGACGATGGCGGAGAAAAGTAGGGCTATGTTGCTGGAATGGCTGGAAATACCTAAATAGGGCGTATAGGATGCAGGATATGGGAGATCGCCCGGGTGTGAGTGGATGTGGCGCAAGGTGCTGCCTGCCGCCGGGAGAACGTGCATCTGTGCTGCAGATCAAAAATGAATGAAACTTTTGTGATTGATATGAATATGGTATCGTCACAGAAGTTTTTTATTTTACAAATATCAGAAAATATTTTGCTTTTGCTAAAGAAAAGAGAAAATAGTATGCAAAAACTAAAAGGGTTTGACAAATATAGGCGGCACTTATAGAATAAAATTATCATATGGTTCGTGTAGATCAAAGAAAGGAGAACAAGCGTATGAAGAAACGAGTGACAACGTTATTATTGACAGGTGTTTTGATGGTAATGAGCAGTGTTCCGACAATGGCAGCAGTGGCAAGAGTCCCCATTGGACCGTGTCCGAAATGTGGTGTGCAGGCTTGTAGTACGACGGAAAGTACAGGATATGAGCATGATGAACTGTTTGCTTGTAAACATGGCAAGAGCGGTTATGATCGCTATAGAGTTTACAAGACAGTGACCCGGAAAAATTGCTCCAATTGTGGTTATTCATCTACCAGTAAGGAGACGGAAACACATAAATTTTATAAATGTGAGGGTAAATAAAAGGAGTAAAGGGTGAAAAAATGAAAAAAATATTCCTTTCGGTATTTGCGTGTACTGCGGTGTTTGCTTTTATCGCTTGTGGAAAGACGGCTGCTACAGGAAATAGTGCTACAACATCGACAACGACAACTAGCACGCAGACGGAAGATGTGCAGAAACCCACTCGAGTAAATGAAGAGCCGCAGCTGTCGGCCGGATCACCGAGGTATACTCCTATTGATCATTCGAGATTTTGGGAGACTACAACCGGTAGGACACATCATTCAGAAAGTAATCATCATCATTAAGTAAGAAGAGAAGAGGTATCTTTACGGATACCTCTTCTTTATTTTGTTTTTTTCCGGTTTTGTCATTCTGTATTTGCACAATCAATTAATCACGAAAGGAGAAAGAGGAAGTACATGAAAGACAATATGTAGAACAGAAATCTATGAAAGACACATCTTGTTGTGTTTCGTCAGGGATTGGGTGAATCTTTGGCTGAAACTAAGTCGCACAAACAGGTACAGGGAATGTACGTTTCGTGCTAAGGCTGCGACCAGTGATCAGATGAAGTCCTGGGCAGCAACGTTGATCTCACTGGGGAAGTGATGGATCACAGGAATTGGACAGAAAATTCATCGCGTACCCGTGTCCCCATTGACGGGGCGGACATAAGGACGCGCCGTCAATGGGGCACACCACGGAAAATGTAGGAAAAATGGGGACTTTCGGGATTTTTGACAGGATTTTCTCGGGACTTTTGGGAAACAGGTACGTCCCCGGCCTAGGGACAGAAAGGAAAGAATACAGATGGCAAGGAGAGGAAAGGCAAATCTGGAACAACAGATGAGATCTGCGGTTTTTGGAGCGTTCCGGGAGGGCATGGACAAGCGATCCGCCAAAATGCAGGGCGCGGATCTGATGGAAAAAAAGATCTATTCATACGCCAGCCGGAACCAGTTATTGGATCGGATTCATGATTTTGTGGGGACGATGAAGGACGATCTGAGACAGGAGGGGATTCGAAAAAGAGAGGAACTGCGGCCGGAGCATGTCGAAAAATATCTGGAAATAAAGGCGATAACATGCAGCCAGAACACGATCAACGAATATGCAAGCGAACTCAAAAAGATCGGTCGGCTGATCGGAATAGATCTGCAGGTGGAGCCGGTGATCGCAATCCGGAAGAAATCGGACAGCCGCGGGGCGGAATCGGTTATGAGCCGGGAAGATCTGGGTAAGATTCTGGAATATGCCCGGGAGCATCCGGAATCCGGATCAAGCGTTGCGATCCGGTTGGAAGCACTGATTGGGGTCCGGGTCGGGGACCTGGCCTATGGCATCCGGATCGATCAGGGGAAGCTGCGGATCAAGAGCAAGAACGGAAAATGGTGCGAGAGGATGATCACACCGGAAATCCGGAAGATTCTAGAATCGGAGAGTTGTCGGAAACTGATAGACGGGGATCGGATCAGGTTCCCCAAAGATGGGTCAATTAACAAATATCTCTTACGGACGGAGAGAAAGCTGGGATTGGAGGAGCATAGCTTTCACGACATCCGCCGGAGGATCGCCCAGGACAAATATGACGAGTTCCGCACCAGCGGAATGAGCCGCAGCGAGTCGCTGCGGGCAGTTTCAGCCTGGCTAAACCATGGGCCGGATCGTCAAAAAATGCTTCTGGAATCGTATATTGCAGATCCATGGTAAATTTTAAAATTTGAAAAAATGGAAAATCGAAAATCGAAAATTTAAAAAATCCAATTTTGGAAAATTAAGAAAATGGATTTTGGGATTTTTGAAAAAATCAAAAAGTGAAAAATGAAAAATGCGGAAAATCAAAATAGGGAAATCGAAAAAACGCCGTGTACAAATAATGTACATGAAGAAATTTGCAGCTGTCTCTTATACACATCTGACGCTGCCGACGACTCCTTACGTGTA
>ERZ1027229.1083-NODE-1083-length-12906-cov-4.706326_pt1 | contig 12906 bp, 6 predicted proteins | sample MGYA00519245_ERZ1027229 | MGnify/ENA primary metagenome ERZ1027229 (study PRJEB26926, sample SAMN06164466) | human gut metagenome | biome: ENVO:00009003; feature: ENVO:2100002; material: ENVO:00002003 | host: Homo sapiens | place: USA | collected 2012 ...
TACACGTAAGGAGTCGTCGGCAGCGTCAGATGTGTATAAGAGACAGCTTTATGATTATTCCGTCATACCTATGAAGGCATCGAAGCCCGGTCATGAGAATGTTCCCTGTATTAACACAGAACAGGTGGAAAAATACTTAGGCTGGAATGGAAGACCGTGTTCTCCTGTCATCCTGCCATTTGTTTATTTCTTTAATTGCAAAAGCTTTTTTATGGACACGGATAAGGAAATATATATGCTTTATAATGCGGGAATGCATTGTGGAAGAAGAACGATCGGAGAGCTTACTCCTGAGTTTGTAAGGGAAATTCTCACAACCTCTTCTCAGTATTTAACAAGGCAGATGTTACCGTCAGATAAATTTATATATGGTTATTTTTCACGATTTAATGAGGTAATGACTTCCTATAACATATTGAGACATACCGGAACGGTATGGTCTATGATGTGTGCATATGAGGTTACAGGCGATAATTCTTTACTGGAAACGATAAATAAAGCAATCGATTATCTTCTCACACAAATCAGTTATAAGGATAATGAGACGGCATTTGTTATTGAAGCAGGAAGCAGGGAAATTAAGCTTGGGGGAAATGGAATTGCTGTTATTGCGCTGACGAAGCATATGGAAGTATTTGGGGATCGTGACTTTACGGATATGATTACGCTTCTGGCAAATGGAATTTTATATTTGCAGGATAAAGAAACCGGAAAAATGACTCATGTTTTAGACGCAGCCAATTTTGAGGTAAAAGAGGCCTTCCGTACCGTATACTACGATGGAGAGTCAGCATATGCCCTGATAAAGGCCTATGATATTACCGGTAATAATGCTTATCTTGATGCTGCAAGACGGAGTATTGATTATTTTATAAATAAGAATTACGTAGTACACAGAGATCATTGGCTGGCTTATGCAATGAATGAGTTTACCAGGTTTGTACATGAAGAAAAGTATTATACATTTGCACTCAGAAATGCATGGGAGAATCGCGAGAGGATTAGAAAACAACAAACCTCATATCATACTTATCTTGAATTATTGATGGAAACCTATGACATCTACCTGAGAATAAAAGAACAGAACATTTCAGTGGATTATATGAATCAGATTGATGAGGATGAATTTGTTGAGATTATCAAGCACAGGGCATTTCATATGCTGGATGGATATTTTTATCCGGAATATGCGATGTATATGGAAAGGCCGGATAAAATTCTTGGTTCATTCTTTGTACGTCACGATGATTTCAGGGCGCGAATTGATGACAACCAGCACTTTATTGATGGCTATGCCAAGTATTATAAGTTAATTTTGCATAATGGAGAATGATTGCTATATGTGGAGAATGAAGAATAATGATTTGGAAGCTCGTATTGGGATTCCGGATGGCTTTAAGGTAAAAGGGGGAGATGGCAGAGCCATTTCTTCCTGGAATGAAGTGAAAAATGCAGACGGTTATATTCTGTCTTATTACAGAGCCAGTGAACCGGAGCTGTGCATTAAAACCAGGTATTCACAAAAACCGGAGAAAACCATTCTGGGTTTTCGAAACGGGGTGGAATATCTTGCGGATGTGTGTGCATATCAATTTTGTGACGGTGTGGAAATCAGGGGGAACAAATCGGATAAAATTCCATTTGTACCTGTTTCAATGAAATTAAAGGCTCAAAATGTCATTTGCCTATCTGAAAATGAATCGAAAAAAATAGAAGCAGAATATAAAAATACGATTCCTTGCGTTAGCTTTCAATCGCTGGATGAGAATGTTGCCGTTGTAGATGAATATGGAATGGTGACCGCCAGAAAAAAGGGCATGACGGAAGTCATCAGCCAAATGGAGAATGGAGAATGTACAAAAACCCGGATCGTGTGCGGCCGCGACCTGTCGAGAACACGGGAATCAGATGCCATGATCATGCTGATGGGAGATCTGATGTGTGCGGTAAATCATCAGCGTATAGTCCAAAATAAGGAATTTGATTTTACAGGTTCGTTTGACGATATCAGCACGATTATTCAAAAGGGAGATTTGGCAATTGGTGTACTGGAAACCATGTGTGATGACCATTCTCCGTATGAATGCGAAGAACTGAGAACTTCATCCGGAAGTCCTAATTGTAATTCACCTTCAACCTTTATCGGAGCTGTAAAGGATGCGGGCTTTGATGCATTGGTTACAGCAAATAACCATAACTGCGATACGGGGGCTGGAGGATTGAAAAATACAGTTTCGTTGATCAGAAGTAATGGTATGCAAAACATAGGAACACTTAATGATAATCCGGTTTATTTTTCCGTTAAGGGGATAAAAATTGCCGTGATTGCTTTGTGTATGATTAATAATGGACACGAAGCTAAAATGAATTTGTGGATGGAGGAGCTTGGCCGGTACAAAACAGAATTATTTAAACAGTATGTTGATGAGGCAAGAAAAAATCACGCGGAATTCATTATTGCATATCAGCATTGGGGAAAGATGAATTCCTCTGAGATAAAATCCGCTCAAAGAAAAACGGCGGAAGAAATGGCAGAAGCAGGAGCTGATCTGATTGTTGCATCGCATCCTCATTTGATGCAGAATTATGAAATACTTACCACCTCCGATGAAAGAATGGTGCCATGCGCTTATTCATTGGGAAATTTTCTCACATCAATGAATGAATTCAGTGAAAACAGACTCGGTGCGGTTATGTGCTGTAAACTGCATAAGAGTCCGAAGGGTAAAGTGTCGTCTGCAATATCGTTTATTCCGACAATAAGCAGAGACGATGCTTCCTGTGGTATAAAGATAGGAATTGCCGGTGGAAAAGAGAGGGAAAGAATTGCGGAGCTCCTGTCAGAGAATGCCCGGATGATACCCTCAGTGCCGGAGCCGGACGTGATGCTGCAGGGCTCTGTTGTGTTGAAAAAAATATTTTCTTATTTGCCGGAGTGCCGGATAAATCAGGATGCGTGTATTATTTCCCAGTTATCCATACTGAACGGTAAAAAACAGGAGTTGAAGGAACGGTGTGCAGAGCGGGTAAGGATAGATATAGAAAAAGACCTTGAACAGTGCCTTTCAAAAAACCGGGCAGAATATATGATAGTTGATTTTTATGCTGCTGCAGCAATTTCTCTTTATAAAATGGATGATAATTATTACACGGCCTCCGATGCTTTTGTTTTATCTGATTTTTACAAAACAAATAAAGACAAATTTGAGAAACAGACACCTCCGTTTAGTGAAAGCTTCTGGAAAGAACAGATTAGGAAATATGCCGGACTTTTGCTGAAATATTATCCTAAAGAAAAGATTGTATTAGTTCGACTGAGCTTTTCTGAGACACTGGTAGTAAAGGGAGAGATGAGAAACGGTAAAAACCGGAGCGCCTTAAATAATCGTATCAGGGAGCTGGAGAGCTATTTTATTTCTATTGTGAATCCGGTCGTTATTGATATAGCAGGGCATTATTTCGGAGATGCACAGTCCACCTCGCCGTCTGCATTTGAGGAACATTTTTATCTGGATACTGCCCATAAGCTGAGAGATATTTTTGAAAGTAAGAGTCATCAATTTTATTATTCTGAAGAGAATCAGGAATTCAGAATGGATAGAATATTAAAGTATTATGATAATCTGATGGCACGCGGTTATCAAAACAGAATGCTTAATCAGGAGCAATTGGCAGATAGGATCATCATGTATTCGTCTAAGGAATTTATCCGGTCACATTACCATGGAATAATGGAGTTGATGAAACACCATGTGGCAGACCTTGAAGAAGCAGTACTTTATCTGGAAGAAAATGAATTAAATAACGAACTGCTGAGTGCAGCCAAAGCAATTCAGATGATCGTAGAGAAGGATCTTTCCGGGTCTTATGAATGTTATCGGATATTATTCATATGGAAAATGCAGATTCTGAAGGAGATGGCATTACAGTTCTCGGAAATGGTCGGATTCAATGTCTGTGAGGACGAGTGTGAAATTTTCTTTCTGATAAAAAATAATGGGAAAGCTCTGGAGCAATATTTATCCGCTAACCACAAAATAAAGGTGGATATCTGGGGAAGCTGTATTTCCAGGGAGATAATGAATCGAAATAAGCAGGATATAGTGGTGAATAAATATATCTTCAAGCAGCCGCATTTACTTGCCTTTGAAGCTCCGGTTCCATGTGATGTTCCGAAGGATAACAGTTTATTTGAGAACAATTCCTGGCGAAGAAGGACCATTGAAGAAGCATTCCGGCATTCGGGAATAGATGTCCTGAAAGCATCATCAGCTGACTGGATCGTGATAGATTTTTATGATTTGATCTGTAATGCCGTAATGTTCAGGGGACAATTGTGGGAAATAGATGATTTTGTTCAAAGAACCGGATTTTATAAGCAGGTATCAGGAGAATGCAGCCGGAATACATATTTCTTTGAAAACTATGATATGGAATATGCCGGTGAACAAATGACAAGGCTTGCCCGGTTTTTGCTCGGAAAATATGGAGAAAACATAATTCTTATAAAGACAGACCTGAAGGATACCTATATTGATCTGGATGACAGGCTGCAAAAGTTAAACAGCGGAAGCGAAGATCTGGAAAAGAGAAAGCAGGCAATTTTGCAATATGAAAAGATGTTTGAGGATTTGACGAAATGCTATGTGATCGATATTTCAAAGCATTATTTTGCGTCGGATAAATTTCCGCTTGGTGGTGCTCATATTGTCCATTATGAGGATGAGTTTTATAATCAGTCATGCTCCATATTAATGCAGATTTTTTCGGGATCCGGGCGTAAATGCTATGATGAGGCGGATGACAGGTACCTGTTTATGAGAGACCAGAGGCTGAATCGCGGTTAGTATATGAAGGGAGAATCGTGCGATAAAAGATGGTTCATATTGCTGCTGATGATACTCATTACCGTCCGGATCACTGGTTGTGAGAATTCATACGCTTGCAGATGTAGCAGTTCAGCCGTGCCTATTCATAAGCTGCCGGAAACGGTTGACAGATGAATTGTGGTGTGTGATACTTTGAAATAAAAACAGACATAAGAGGAAATACTACCAAAGAAAAAGGTCTGTGCAAAGAAAGGATATCGAAAATGATACAGACAGTTTTACTATTTATTCTGGGACTTATTCTGATCTGTCTTGGGGGTGACCGGTTAGTGGATGCGGCAGTAGCAATTGCCAAAAAGCTGGGGATTCCGGAGATTGTTGTAGGAGCAACCATAGTAAGTCTCGGTACCACCCTTCCTGAAATTCTGGTATCCACAACGGCAGCATTTGATGGATCTGCCGCAATCGCAGCAGGAAATGCATTTGGCTCGATCATCTGTAATACGGCATTGATTGCGGGACTGACCCAAACGATACGGCCGTCTAAAAAGATTGAGGCAGCAGCCATCCGCTGGAGAGGGATTTTTTTCTTTGCGGTATTGATCGGCATGAACCTGTATGCTTATCTTACACAGAAATTCAATCGTCCGGCAGGTATTGTGCTGATCCTGCTGTTTGCGGTGTATGCGTACCTTAATATTAAGAAGGCTGGATCTGAGGGCGAAGAGAGTGAGAATGGAGAGGATGGGAAGAAAGAAGGCGGCCCGATCTGGAAGCATCTGCTTGTTCTTGTGGTATGTGCCGTGCTTCTTTATTTTGGTGCTAATCTGCTCGTGGATAACGGTATTCTGATTGCGGAAGCCCTCGGTGTGCCGGAGCGTGTCATTGCGGTTACATTTATTGCACTTGGAACTTCCCTGCCGGAACTGGTCACTTCCCTGGTTTCGATTATTAAGGGCTATGGAAATGTCGGACTTGGCAATATCGTTGGAGCCAATATCCTGAATATGCTTCTGGTAATTGGTATTCCTTCTGCAATCGCAGGTATTCCATTGGAACGATCCACGGTCTTGATCGACATGCCGCTTGCCTTGCTTGTTATGGCAGTGCTGCTGATACCGATTCTGATCCGGAAGAAATCCTCCAGGGTGCAGGGAATTGCATTACTTGCCATTTATGCGGCATATTGTGTTGCTTCTTTTATATAATTCATAGGAAGGCGCTTCGCTTATAACAAAGATCCGGTAATGTCTGGTGTGCAGGCATTACCGGATCTTTGTTATAGAGGGTTACTGTTCACACAGCAGCTAGACACTTGCTGTCAGGCTGCGTAAGAACATGATTTGAGTAGAGCACTTAGCGAGGTTATTTCGAGCTTAGTGTGAACCATACAAGTTCACTTGGCGAACCAAAGGTGAGTCTGGTGAAGCTTGTTCGGGAGTGAGCAGGCTCCTTTTGCGAAGCAAAACTTCAAATGGGCCTGCGAATAGTTGCTGGAACGAGGTACGAGTGAACAGTAACTAAAATAAGATGAGGTGACAGGCATGGCAAAAACGGAAGAGGAAATTTGTAAAGAATGTAAGGGAAACTGCTGCAGGTCCATGGGATGCTCTCTTTCTCCGGAGGATATGATCCGTGGAATCCGGGCATGGAAGGAAACGTCCGGAGCAGAGTGGATGCAGCACAGAAGGACAGAAGAAGCAAAGGCAGAGGAAACCATGGCAGAAAAAGAGCCTGATACTGAAGAGATCGAGAACTGGCTGATGAACAGCAGTTGTGCGTTGGATTCCTTTGGGTATCCGGGAGGGAGTCTGCTTTATGTGCGGATGCGTCATAAGTGCTTTACCTTTATCGGAGTCGATGCCATGGGAGAATGTGCGGCATTGACGGATACAGGATGCCTGTTATCCTATGAGGATCGTCCCAAGGGAGGACAGATGCTGATTGCAAGTGAGGATCATCGCTGCACCCAGGAATACACCAGGGAGATGATGGTGAAGGACTGGATGCCTTATCAGGAACAGCTTAAGCAGATCTGGAAAAAGTGGTATGAGAGGTTTATGCAGGATGGGACATTTGACCGCTGTGAGGAAGAATATATGAAGCTTCAGAGAACACGCCGGGAGCAGATGATGGCTTCCATGCAGGGTTGATAGAGGGATAGAGGAAAATGTATGCTCAAGGTTTCACATATTAAGAAAAAGTATGGAAAACGAACCATATTGGATGATATCTCACTGGAAGCAGAGTGCGGACAGTGTCTTGCACTCGCAGGGAAAAACGGCTGCGGCAAGACAACACTGATGCAGATTCTGGCAGGAGCCATCCGGCCTGATGCAGGAGAAATTTTCTTTTTCGGAAAGAATCCACTGCAGAAGCGCACATACTTCCGGAAGTATGTGGGATATGTTCCGCAGGAGCCGCCACTTATTGATGAGCTTACCGTGAAGGATAATCTGAAGCTATGGGGTGTCTGGCAGTCGGAGCACCGGGAATTGCTGCTTTCCTCCTTTGAACTGGAGGAACTGCTGAAAACAGAAGTCCGGAAACTGTCGGGAGGAATGAAGCGACGATTATCGATTGCCTGCGCACTGGCACAGTGGCCGCCGATTCTGCTGTTGGATGAGCCGACAACAGCACTTGATTTATATTATAAGGATAACATTCAGCAATGGCTGATGCAGTATCGGAGCATGAATGGAATTGTGCTGCTGACTTCACATGATGAAAACGAAATTCTTTCCTGTGACCGCTGTCTGATTATGAAGCAGGGAAAGCTCACAGAGCTCACGGGAGAAGATTTGACCATAGAGGAAATCAGAAAAGAAATCATAACACCGGATAAGTAAGGGTGAAGGGAGAAGAAAAATGCCGAAATTTGATCCAATGACAGGAGAACTCATTGTAGAGGAAACTACAGGGGAAGCCACAGGGAAAACGCCCGGAGAAGGAACTGTTTCTATAGCAGAAAACCAGACAGATATTGGGCAGACAACAGAACAAACCGGAAAACAGTTTGTGCCAAGGTTTGATCCGATGACGGGACAGCCAATTTATACCGCACAACCGCAGCCACAATCACAGTCGCAGTTTCAGTCACAGCCACAGTTTCAACCGCAGCCTCAGGCACCGAAGAAGTCGCACAAGACAGCAATTATCGTTTCGATTATTGTTGGAGTATTGGTATTGATTGGAATTCTTGCTTTTGTATTAGCAGCAGTGCTGTTTTCCAACCCGAGAACAACGGTGGAAAGGGCATGTGCAAAAACCTTTTCCGAAGGTGGATATTTATATGATGCATTGAAGGATATCCATGGATTTGGAAAAGAGTATACGGTTACCTCCAACATTCAGATGGATATGCAAAGCGAATATTCTGACGGCTCGATCGTATTGTACACGCAGCTGGGAGTAGATGGAAAAGACAAACAGCTTGCTGGAACGATGGCATATAACAGCGCATGGATTAATATTCCTGAAATCGAATATAAGCTGCAGATTGATGAGGATGAGGTTCGTCTTCAGATCCCATCGGTAGACAGCCATGTGTTTACTTATAATTATACAGAGGAAAAGCAGGGATATCTGACAGAAATAACCTCGGCAGAAGATTTACAGATGATGGATGATGCATTGGAAATGATCTATTCCAGCGAATCCCCGGAAGATATCAAAAATACAGAGTTTGGCGTGAAGCTGATGAACTGGTACCGTTCCCTGAAAGTGGAAAAGTCAGATGCCGGGCAGTTTGAAGTGGACGGAACCAGCCGGAAGTGCAAGGGATATGCGATTTTGGTGACACGGGAGGATATGAACCGGTTTAGGGAGATTTATCAGGAATATGTCGAGACCGTGATGACAGATCGGCTGCATGCGCTTGGAATGTCCGCAGAGGAATACACGGAGCAGATATTTGCAGATATTCAGGATATGGAGGATGCAACGATCCGGTTTTATGTGTATCAAAAGGAACTGGCCTGCGTGGAGCTTGAAGCTGCAGGGGATATTTATCAGGTGATTTTCCATGGTGGAGACTATCGTACACAGAATATCGAGGTGATTGCGAATGATGTTACCGTATGTTCGATCGAAGGTGAACTTGCAGGGGATGAGGAAACCATCACAATGGATTTTTCTGGGGATCGTGCAGAGGTGACATACAACCGGAGTACGGGAGCTTATGATCTCAAGGTGGAAAATACTTTTGAAATGAACGGAACACTTTCTCTTGGAAGTAAAGAGATGAAACTGGTCGTAGATCAGCTTGCCCCGGAAGGAGATTATTCGGATTATTCTTTAAGTGGGGATATTGCTGTAACTAAGGGTGCGGTCATTGACACAATGAAGGGGGAAACCTTTGATATTGGAAATGCCAGTGAAGCGGAGTATGATGAGTTATTTGATGATCTGAATCAGTTGCTTTATGGATTATTGGGATACTAAAAGGAAACCGGATGAAAACATGGATTGCTTTTTTCATAGTGGAATGTAAAAGAACAGGGAAGACACTGTTAAAGTCCATAGGAAGCTTTTGTGCCTGCCTGCTTCTGACGGCGGTATTGGTAGCGGCATTCAGCGCGATCATGCAGAATGCACAGGTGTTTCAGAAGGTGAATATTGGCATTGCAATTCCGGAGGGAGAGAGTATCAGCCGTCTGGCAACACAGTATATTTCCTCTATGGACAGTGTCCGTTCGGTCTGTGATTTTTATTATCTGGATGAACAGGAGGCTGTGGAACAGTTAAAGCAGGGAACCCTTCAGGCGGTAGTTGTTCTGCCTGAGGGCTTTTATCATGATGTGCAGGTAGGGATCAATCCGCCTGCACAGATTTATTTTCCGAAGGATGTTGCGCAGAACACACAGGTATTTGAAGAACTGGTGACTGCAGGAGTATCCTTTTTACAGACCGCAGAAGCGGGCGTTTATGCAGCGTTGGACACGGCCTCTTATTATGGTATTGAATTACAGGGTGCTGGGCTTGGTGATACGATTGCCTATCTGTTTGCCAAGCAGATGTTGAAAAGAGACAGCGTATATTCTGCCAAAATGCTCTCGACCATGGGAAATCTATCGGTTGCGGAGTATTATTACGCAGCAGGCCTTGTGATTCTGCTTATGATGTGTGGGATCCAGTTTGGATTTTTATATGGAAAGCGGAAGAGATCTGTGGAGGATCAACTGAAAATCCGGGGCGTGGGAAGTATCCGGCAATCCGTCGTTAAGGTCCTGGTAATGACGATGTTTCTGTATGTAACAGGGCTTTTGTATTATTTTGCGAGAATTGGTATTGCCGACCGGACTGGAACTTATTTCGTGCTTTATCAGGGGAAAATATGGTATGGCCTGTTGTTCTTATGTCTCGGAATAGCGATTTATTTTCATGTGTTGTATGAACTGGCTGGCAGCAGTTCGCAGGCAGCGGTATTTGTTTTTGCAGTGAATATCATTACGATCATCGGAACCGGTGTCCTGATTCCGGAGGCTTATCTGGGAAGAGAGATTGCCGGAATTAGTCGTTTCCTGCCGATGAAATACTGGAATGCATACGCAGCGGGAATGCTGGAAGGTGAGATGCCCAAAGAAGCGGTAGCCGGAACGGTATTATTCCTGCTTATCGGAATGGCGGCCGGGATGCTCCTTTCCTGGAGGAAAGGAAAGAGCGGGCATGTTTTATCCGAAATGTCAGAGAGCATATTCATGCATAAGCACACGCTTGCCTCAGTACAGGATCAGAACCGGATTCAGGCTGAACCGAAGACGCAGATGCAGTCACATAGCCACCTAAAGACTGAAGTCTGTGAACAGTTACGAGGCTATTCTGAGACTGAAATCTGTGAGCAGCCATGTAGCCATTTCGGGCTTGAAATCTGTGCGCGGTCACATAATGATATCCGATCTTGTATGCATGCCCATACAGGTATATGCAAAAACATAAAAAAAGTCCCAATGGGATTTGTTTATTATAAACTCCAACTGAAATTATGGCTGAAATACAGAATCTGCTGGCTTCAAATACTGTTTCTGGTACTGCTTCTTCTGGTGATTGGAGGTATCCATATCCCGGATACAAAAAACAGCAGTATCGGACTCGTGGGCGTGACATCCGGTATTACGCAGACCATTGCGGACCGTCTGATGCAAAAGAGGGATGTGTATCAATTTACCACTTATGAAGGCACGGAAGAGCTGGAACAGGCGGTAGAGGCAGGAGAGCTGGAATGCGGATTTGTGTTTGACAAAGAATTTGCAAAGCAATACGAAGAAGGTTCATTTACAGACAGCATTACTTATGTCTATACTCCTTTTACAACGAAGGGGATGGCGGTACGAGAGACTGTATATGGAACTGTTCTGGAGCTTTATGGAGAAAAGCTTTTGCAGCAGAATCAGGAAACAATTGTCGGACAGAGCTCCGAAGAGATTTCAGCAATGCTGGCAGATCGGTATGAATATTATTTGAACAGTGATGCGATTTTCCATACAGAAGTGATTTATGTGGAAACGGATGCCGGAATGGAGAGTGACTTAAGAAGAGCAGAGCCCGGCTCCGACGGGCAGAATGGAGACGCAGACTGGCCGGAAATCGGGAAAACGAACCACAATCAAAACCACAATCAAAATAGTAATCAAAATAGTAATCAAAACCGCAATCAAAACAGAATTGCAGGTCAGCCGGCTGATATGGAAAATTTGATTCGTGGTGTGATTGCCTGCATGATTTTTCTGACGGTTTATCTGTCAGGAGCATCCTGTAAGGAAGAGAAAAATCAGCATTTCCTGTCAATATTGGAGAAAGGAAAACGCCACAGCTATGAGTGTGCCGGAATGCTGGCTGCGGCAACGCCGATGATGCTTGTTGGGACAGGCTTATCCTGCTTAATCATATTGCAGTCGGAGATGCTGGATGCGGCGAGTGGAGCAGGATTTGTAACCGCAACGGGAATTGGAATGGTAATTGTAACAGAGATTTTGCAGATGCTTCTGCTCATTGTGGTATCCATTTTATTTACTGCGTGTACGATGTGTATATGGAAAAAAGATATGGGAATGTTATCGGCACTTCCTGTACTTATACTGCTGCAGATAATCATCTGCCCGGTAATTTTTGACATGGCAGTGTATGTACCGGCCGTGAAATATATCCGGTATCTCTGCCCTATTGCTTATTATCTTTAAGTGCTTCCTAAAGTTTTCACAAGCAAGCTCCATTATTTTATAAGAACTTGATTTTGGACTATTTTTTCAAGTTTTGTTGCATTATATCCAATTTCGCTATAAGAATTAGCAATGTCTTTGCCACAATGGTTGGATTTTGGACATATATGCTTCTTGCAGCATCCATATATCCAATTTCGCTATAAGAATTAGTAATCTCTTTGCTGCAATGGTTAGATTTTGGACATTTATGCTTCTTACTGCAACCATATGTCCAATTTCGCTATAAGAATTAGCAATGTCTTTGCTACAATGGTTGGATTTTGGACATATATTCTTCTTGCAGCATTTATATGTCCAATTTCACTATCATGTTTTCAGTTCTTTTCATTACAGATAATGAATTTTGGACTATTTTCTTATGAATTGCTCCATTATGTCCATTTTGAAAAGTGCAGCTTGCAATTTTGAGAAAGATCCCTTATGATGAACTTAGACATGCGACTGACGGAAGCAGAGTGATCTGTGTAGGGGCACCTACAGGGAGCATGTGAATAAAGAAGAGCCGACCGTCTGGGCAAACACAGTATCGCATGTGTATGTCCAGATTTTTTATGTAGAGCACTTAGCGAAAGCAAGCCGAAGGCGCAGGTTGAGGTTAGTGCGAACGATACCTGGACACTTAGCGAGAACAAGTCGAAGACGCAGCATGTGTCTGGAAATCAGAAAATTAGAAACAAGGGTAACTATTCAGAACTCCATTCGTAAAACCGTTGCTAACGCAACGTAGTTTACCTTATGTGGTTACTTCGCCATATAAATTATGTCAAATGTCCTTACGAATGAGAGCATTCGACGTCCATATTGTCATAATTCTGTCTCTTATACACATCTGACGCTGCCGACGACTCCTTACGTGT
>ERZ1027229.1084-NODE-1084-length-12906-cov-3.903976_pt1 | contig 12906 bp, 9 predicted proteins | sample MGYA00519245_ERZ1027229 | MGnify/ENA primary metagenome ERZ1027229 (study PRJEB26926, sample SAMN06164466) | human gut metagenome | biome: ENVO:00009003; feature: ENVO:2100002; material: ENVO:00002003 | host: Homo sapiens | place: USA | collected 2012 ...
GACAGGTTTGCTGCTATTGCCGTTATCGCAGGCTGCGGGCAATCACTTTTCCAAACAGCGAAACGACCCTACCTTAGGGCTGCAAATGGGGACCGTCTTGGTCTGTGGCAGTTTTTTGTTCCTGGGCATGCTCCTGTTTCAGCCGGTAGGCTTTTGCACCCGGGAGCGCGTGACCGCTCCACCGGCAGAAAAGCGCAGCCTATGGCAAAATCTTACGGAAATGTGGCGCATGCAAAGTTATCGTCGCATTTTGCTCTCCGGATTGCTGCGCACACCTACTGGGCTAATGAATTTGCTGCAAATGACCGTGCTGTCTTACTACTTTGGCAATAACGGGCGCACGCCTTATGTGCACTATATGCTGTTCTTAGGCATTCCGGCCTTTTTAGGCCAACTCATCGCAGCAGGTGTAGCTCCCAAACTGGCAGACAAGTACGGCGCAGCCACCACATTTGCACAAGCCAATGTATTTGCAGGACTGGCTTTATTGTCTGCCTTTGCGCTGTTTCTTTGCCGACCGCAGCAGCTAACGCAAGCCCTGCCCTTTACGCTCTTGATCCTGCTTCTGTTTTGTAATATGTTTTGCTGCGGTCTGGTCAATACCGTGCAATCCATTTTAATTGCAGACGCAGCAGACCAAACGGAGAAAGAAAGCGGCATACGCCGGGACGGCATTTTTGTGTCCGGGCAATCCTTACTCATCAAGCTGTCCACCGGTGTGTCTGCTTTGCTGCAAGGGCTGGTGTTTGCGATCAGCGGCTTTAGCGGAACCGCCGTCCGTCAAATCAACCGGGCGCTATATGCCGGTGCCGACTTCGCAACGGATCCTTCATTTGCAACGCCGCGCTTCGCTATGTTCTTTTTATTCCTGTGCCTGCCGGGGATCGCCTATCTGCTGTCTGCACTGCCGTATATAAAAAGCAGAAATCCACAAAAGGCACCTGTATAAGCGCCCTCTATGCGTTTGTTCTTATCAAAATCTATACAAAAAAGGCGCAACCCATAGGAATTGCGCTTTTATATTTTGCCTGTGTGCGCCGCTATGGATCTTCCAGCATAAAAAGCCCTCTAAAAAATACGGAGGCGCTCCAAACAGAGTGCCTCCCATATTCTTTGCTGTTTCATTTTACAGTGCGGCGATGAGCGCTTCCATTTGGTCCATTTTGCGCTCCATGTCCGCCACCAGGGCAAACTGGTTGCGGGCACGCACCAGGTTATGCTCCGGATAAGCGGTCTTAAAGTAGGTGTCGCCGTTCAGGTAATCAGTCAAAAAGCGCATACCGCACTCAAAGGTCATCAACTGGGCAGAAAAGGCCAACTGGTCGATCTCCGTTTGGGTCAGGCTCTCCCCCGCCTGGGACAAAAAGCCCTTGGCATAGGCGCCGAAATACTCCAGATCCAAACTCACCTTGGACAGGTCCGCCTCGTCCTCGGCAGCGGTGTTGGCGCCAAAGCGAATAGAGTCGCCAAAATCATAATGGGCAAGACCCGGCATGACCGTGTCCAGGTCGATCACACAAATGGCCTCCCCGGCGGTGGCGTCAAACAGCACATTATTCAGCTTGGTATCATTATGGGTCACCCGCAGAGGCAACTGACCGGCAGCCGCCAGGTCGCTAAGCCGATGGGTGTCCGCCTTGCGGTCCTTTACGAACTGCATTTCCGCCTGCACATCGGCGGCACGACCGGCCTTGTCGGCTTCTACCGCCGGGAGAAACTCGTTCTCATACCGCCACAGGGTGTTATGGAAATTCGGAATGGTCTCATACAGAGTCTCAGCCGGAAAATCCGCCAGCAGGTGCTGAAACCGGCCGAATGCCTCGCCGCTCTTTTGGAACAGAGCTGCGCTCTCCACCGCGTCATAGCTGATAGAGTCCTTTACAAACACATAGGCGCGGAAGTAGTCCCCATCCGGTGCAGTGTAATACTGCGCGCCATCCTTGGTCTTGATAAAGTGCAGGGTCTCCCGGTCCGGGTCGCCGCCGGCAGCCCGAATCTTCTCCTGCAAAAAGGAAGTGACTGCAAACACATTCTGCATCAGCCGGTCAATGTCACGAAATACATTGTGATTGACTTTCTGCAGCACGTACCGCTGCTGACCGCCCTCCGGCAGATCGGTGGTAATGATATAGGTTGTATTGATATGGCCGTTGCCAAAGGCCCGACAATCCACCGTCTTGCCCTGAAAATCAAAGCGGTCGATCACCTGCTGAATACTCTCCATACAAGGGTCCTCCCTTATTCTTGTGCATACGCTCAAAATGTCCTTTTATTTTACACTATTATGCCATCTTTTTCAATACCTAAAATAAAAGGCCGTACCGACTATGCCAGTCGATACGGTCTTACTTTGTATAAATTTTGACTTACTCTCGGCGCAGCGCCTCAATAGGCGACAGCTTAGCAGCCTTGCGGGCCGGGTAAATGCCGAAAAACAGTCCAACACCGCTGGAGAATGCCAGCGCCAACAGGATCACCCACCAAGTGATCTTGGGGGTAATATTGATAACGGCACAGGCCGCATACGCGCCTGCAATACCCAATACCAAGCCGATGATACCGCCGATCAAGCACAAAATCACCGATTCGGTTAGAAACTGCAAGGTGATTACCTTGGTCTTGGCGCCCAAGGACTTTCGTATGCCGATCTCCCGCGTTCGCTCGGTTACGGACACCAGCATAATGTTCATCACGCCGATACCGCCAACGATTAGGGAAATCGCACCTACACAGGCAATAAATGCGGTCAGCACCTGCATAACAATATCTACGATCTGAATATAGGTGGCCATGTTCTGGGCAATATACATATTCTTGGCAAAATTGCCGTGGGCCGCTTTCAAGTAGTTGACGGTGGCGTTACCTACAGCGTCATTGTCTGCACCGTCCTGGGCGATCACGAAAATGGAGCTCAGGTTGGAGTTGGCGCCGGTGATCTGGGTCAGCGTCGTGCATGGCATAAACAATGCGATCACCGGAGAGTCCTCGTTCTGCTGAAACATAGTTGACAGAGAGGAACTGCCGCCGGCGGACTGGGCAATCTGGTCAATATTGGCCACACCCGCTATCTTGACCTTCATGGACTTACCGCTGGAGGACACAGTCACATACTCGCCGGTCACATCTTCATACCCAAATACACTTTGAGCACTGTTAATACCGATCACGGCAATAGGCGAATTGGCGCTGTACTCCTCATCGGTAAAGAACCGACCGTAGGTGCAGCCTTCGGTCAAGGCGTACTGAATATCACTGTTTACGCCAACCAGCATGGCGGTAGCTTCCTTGGCCTGGGAGTCAATGGTGGCCTTACCAAAGCCCATCAGCATAGGCGAGCAGCGATCCACGCCGTTTACACGGCTTTTAATATTCTCTACATCCTTCAAGGTAATGTAGTCGTTGTCCGTAGCCTGGGTGGTATCCACCGAGACCATCACGGCGTTGGAGCCCATATCCTCGATTAAAGAGACAATATAGTCCCGGGCACCGGTACCGGCTCCCACAATCATGATCACAGAGCTGATACCGATAATGATACCCAACATCGTCAGGAGCGAGCGCATCCAGTTCGCCTTTATGGCTTTGACAGCGATTTTAAAGCTTTCTGAAATGTTCACAAAAAGTGCTCCTTATTTCGTTGTACTCAGTTTGTCAACCACCTTAACCTTAAAGGAGTCTTCCTTATAGGTAGTGGATGGTGCGGCAACGATCTTGTCCCCGGCTTTCAAGCCATCGGTTACCTGGTATGCGCTGTCAGACATAGCGCCGGTGGTAATGGCGGTCTTGGTGACCGTCTTTTCCTCCTCGTTGTAGAGGTACACATAGGTGCCGGTCTTATCCAGTACAATCGAGCCGGTAGGCACGGTTACAACGCCCAGGTACTCACCGGTGCTAATCACCACATTGGCTTCAAAACCGATGATAATGTTCTCGTCCGGGTGTTTCACTTCCACCGTACACTCCACGCCTGCACCGGAGCTGGTTAGGCTGGACAGACCGCTGATACCGGCCATGGAGCCTACATTGTCCAAGATGGAGCCGGTAGATCCGCCGGTGGCGGTAGGCGCCTTGGCAGTCACCTCGCCCTCATACTTACCATAAGCGGTGGTAATGGTGCAGGGCATACCCACCTTCACCCGATGGTTATCGTACTCACTCAGGCTGATGGTCACGACCATGGTGTTCATATTCTCCAGCACAATACCGTCATTGACCAGGGAGGTCTGCTCCCCGGCTACCAGATCGCAGGTGGTGATGGTACCGTCAAAAGAAGCGGTCCAACCGGCCTGCAAATCCTTGTTTGCGTCCTGCAAAGCGGTCAGGGCACTCTCTGCACCCTCCATTACGCTTTTTTGTGCGCTGACAGCGGTGTCGGAAGCCTCTACCGCGTACATTTTGGACTGGGCATACAGGGCAGCCAATTGCAGCTGCTTAGTGGTCAACTGTATATCCGTCGTACTGGTCAGGTCTTTTGCAACGCTCTTCCAGTCAATTTCCTTTACAGCCTGCGCAATGCTCTTTGCCAGCACATCGCCCATCACTTTCAGATTGTCCTCGTTAATCAAGCCGTCGCTGATGGCGTCACGAATGGCCTTTTCCACCGCGTTGGCGATGGCGTTGCCATCGGTAATATTTCTATCCAACGCCTTGCTGATGGCGTCTGCTGTGGTCTTCATGATCTGCATCATGGTATCCACATCATTGGTCATATCGCGAATATTATCGGCAATCTCGGCCAAAGTATCGGACAGATCCTTGAGCGCACCGGTGGTGCTGGTCTTCTCAAACTGCGCAATATACTGCACATTACCACGCACCTGAACAGTCACCTGCTTGGAGGACTTCAATTTCGTGCCGTTGGCATCGTACCAACCGGAGAAGCTGTAATCCTTGGCAGGAACAGCCTTGATCACCACATCTGCACCCTCGTCATACTTACCTGCACTGGTAGAACCGGCGGTATTATTACCCACCTGCACGGTACCGTAGCTCTCCTGGCCGGCCAGCACCGTTGCCTTTACCGTATAGGTAGCGGCCTTAGCGGTGGTTTCTTTGGTGGTAGTCACCCGTGTTGTGGGAACTGTGGTCGGCAGCGTGGTGCGGTGCTTTTTCGTTGTGGTCTTCTTCTTTGAGGTAGTGGTGTTGGCACGCTTTTGCAGCTTGGCAATCTGCTTTTCCAGCGTGTTGATCTGCTTATTGACCGCTGCCAAATTCGACTTTGCGGCAGTCTGATTGCTGCGAGCGGCGTTGTACGCCTTCTTAGCGTCCGTATAAGTCCCCTGCAATTTGGAGATCTGGGCGTCCACATTAGAGGTATCAAAGGTAGCCAGTTTGTCGCCCTCTTTGACCTTGTCGCCCTTTTGGACAAACACTTCTTTTACAGTTGCCACAGTGCCGACCTTGTATGTACGGCTGGCGCCTGCGGTCACATCGCCGGTAGCGCTGACCGTCTCGTAAATATCGCCGGTAGAGATGGTGTGCAGGGTCACCTGCTCGCCGCCGTTGACCTTGCGCACAATAAAGATACTGGTCACGATAATGGCGATCACCAACACGATGGCGATGGGAACGATAATTCGTTTTTTACTCTTTTTAACAGTTGCCATAATTTCGCCTCTTCGATTAAAAATTATACAAAGTGTGTAACGTGTCTATTATATCACAGGCTGTATAATTGTCAATAACAATTTGTAAAGTTCATAACCTATTCACATTTGCCGGCAGCCAATGCGCGGGCTCCAATGTCTTTTCTGTAATGCACACCGTCAAAGTGCACTTCCCGCGCAGCGGCATAGGCGGTATCCAGCGCCGTCTGCAAATTGTCACCCAAGGCGGTAATGCCCAGCACGCGCCCGCCGGCAGTCACCAGCTTGCCTTCCTTTTGCGCTGTACCGGCGTGGTACACGGTAACTCCCGCTCGCTGCCCATCGGTCAGACCGGTGATCTCCAGCCCCTTGGGGTAAGACTTGGGATAACCGCCGCTGGCCAAAATGACACAGGCGCAGGCTTTATCACTCCACCGAATGTCCAGCTGCGCCAGCGTACCGGCGTTAATGGCGTCAAAAATATCCATAATATCCGTTTCCAGCCGGGGCAGCACCACCTGGGTCTCCGGGTCGCCGAAACGGCAGTTGTATTCAATCACCTTGGGGCCCTTGGGGGTAAGCATCAAACCAAAGTAGAGGCAGCCTTGGAAGGTGCGCCCTTCAGCATTCATAGCCGCAATGGTGGGCAGGAAGATGGTGTCCATACATTGCTGCGCCACCGCTTCCGTATAGTACGGATTGGGAGACACAGTGCCCATACCGCCGGTATTCAGCCCCTTGTCGCCGTCCAGTGCTCGCTTGTGATCCATAGAGGACACCATGGGGCGCACGCACTTGCCATCGGTAAAGGCCAGCACAGACACTTCCGGCCCGGTAAGGAACTCCTCCACCACAATATGATTGCCGGAGGCACCGAATACCTTGTCCTCCATAATTTCCTTAACACCGGCCACCGCTTCTTCCAAAGTTTCCGGAATCAGCACGCCCTTGCCCAACGCCAAACCGTCTGCCTTAATGACAGTGGGGAATTCGTTTTTCTCCGTAATATATTCAATGGCCGCCCGGGGATCGTCAAATACCCGATACTCGGCGGTGGGAATATGGTACTTTTGCATCAGATCCTTGGAGAACACCTTGGAGCCTTCAATGATAGCCGCGTTGGCTTGGGGGCCAAAAGTGGCAAAGCCCGCCGCGTTCAGGGCATCTACCATACCGGCCACCAGCGGATCGTCCGGGGCCACGACCACCAGGTCTGCCTTAATCTCCTTTGCCAGCGCCACGACGCCGTCTATATCCATCGCCGCCACATTGTGGCACACTGCATCATAGGCAATGCCCCCATTACCCGGGCAGCAATGCACACTGTCCACTCTGGGTGACTCTTTGATCTTGCGCACCAATGCGTGCTCGCGGCCACCGCCGCCTACCACCAAAACCGTCATATTCTTTGACCTCCAAAAAAGACTTTTAGGAGAACTGCCGTTTTGCCGCCAATTCTCCTGTATTTTCTGTATTTTATTTGTTTTTATTGATAATCCGACTCTCTGCCTTACCGCTCTCCAAATCAATAAAACGGGTAAAGAGGGAAACTTTATTGTCCTCGTTCAGGCTGTCCCAAATCATTTGAGTAAAGCTGTCCAGGTCGCCGTCCATCTCCACCGGCACCGGCTCGCCCTCAAAGGACGGGATCGGATCGCCGTCGCCCTTGTAGGTGTGGATCAAATGGCCCAGACCGGGCACCGCTGCATACTCAAAGAAGTAACGCAGGCAGGAGTCGCCCCGACCCATATTGGACTTTAAGATGGACAGGTTGTAGTCGCCGTTTGGCTTGACAACGCCGCTGATTCTGGGGGTGTAGTTGGGCGCGTCCGGCTCAAACTCCCGGGTAAGCAGCGCGTGGCGATAGCACTTGCCCTCTGCCATAAAGTCATAGATGGTATCCGTCTGGTCACCGTTGGTGACAATGGTCTTGCCGTCCAAGCACAGCACCGGGTTGTAAATGATCAAAGACGGGTCCTCCATCTTGCTCTCATCAAAAGCCTTGGTGCGAATGCCGCCACGGTCGTTCTCCTCAAACACACGGTTGCGGGAATTGACGCTGCGCCCCATAATAAAATAGGCGATCATTGCCGTTTTCCCGTCCTTGCTGCGACCCAACACGATCCCACGGCCGGGATAGCTGTTGCCGGACAGCAGGGTTGAAAGCTGTTGTATCTCCATAATAATCACCATAGCCTTTCAGGCTACATACCGTTCATTAAAAATCATTAACACCTTGCTGTAGCCTGACAAGGCGTTCATGGTGATTACAGCCATCTCAAAATGATGCCAAAGGCAAATTTTGAGGGCAATATAATCTGTATAGTGTGATTTTTCACACTATACCTCAATCTAAAATACGGGTCTTGTTGCCCGTAATCTGAATTTTATCTTGGCAAAAGAGTGCCACCGCCTGAGGCAGCAGCTGCCATTCGCACTGCTCCATCACCCGCCGCTGCAAAACCTCCGGGGTGTCCCCCTCCAGCACCGGCACCGCCTTTTGGGCGATGATGGGACCGGCGTCGCAGTCGGCAGTCACAAAGTGCACCGTAGCGCCGGTCAGTTTGACTCCGCTTTGCAGCACCGCCTCATGCACATGGAGCCCATAATAGCCCTTGCCGCAAAAAGACGGAATCAACGCCGGGTGAATGTTCATCATTTTGCCAGGGAAAGCGTCTACCACCTGTTCATCGAGAATGGTCAGGAACCCGGCATACACCACCAGATCCGCCTGCTCCGCCAGCAGCAGGTCCCGCATGGCAGCAGAGTAAGCGTGTACATCCGGGTACGCCTTGCGCTCCAGAACCTTACCGGGAATGCCGTGGGCCGCAGCTCGCTCCAGCGCATACACGCCGGGCTTGGAAGCGATCACACAGGTAATTTGCCCACCGGGGATCTCTCCCCTGTCTTGGGCGTCCAGCAAAGCCTGCAAATTGGTGCCCCCACCGGAAACTAACACCACAATGCGCTTCATACCAGCTCCACGCCTTTCTCGCCGGACTTGATCTGGCCGATGATTGCAGCCTGCTCCCCTGCCTGTTGCAGGATCCGCACGGCCTCGTCCGCCTTCGTGGCGTCTACGGCAATCACCAAACCGGTGCCCATATTAAAGGTATTATACATATCCCGCTCCGGAATGTTGCCTTCTTTGGCGATCAGGTCAAAAATAGGCTTCTTAAAGCACTTGTCTTTCTCAATCACAGCGGTGAAACCATCTTGCAGCATACGGGGCACATTCTCATAGAAGCCGCCGCCGGTAATGTGGCTGATGGCGTGCACCCGCACGCTGTCCATCAGTGCCAACAGGGGCTTTACATAAATGCGGGTGGGTGTCAGCAACTCTTCGCCCAGGCTCTTGCCCAGCTCCGGCACCTGCACATGCAGCCGCTGGGAAGAAATGTTAAACACCTTGCGTACCAAAGAGAAGCCATTAGAATGTACGCCGGAGGAGGCCACGCCGATAAGCGCGTCTCCGGCTTGCAGCTCCTCACCGCTGACCAACTTGCTCTTTTCGCCAACGCCAACAGAGAACCCGGCCAGATCATACTCGTCCTCCGGATAAAAGCCGGGCATCTCCGCAGTCTCGCCGCCAACCAGAGCACAACCGGCCTGCACACAGCCCTCAGCCACACCGGCCACGATCTGCTCAATCTTCTCCGGGAAGTTTTTGCCGCAGGCAATATAATCCAGGAAGAACAGGGGCTTGGCACCGGAGCAAGCCACATCGTTAACGCACATAGCCACACAGTCGATACCTACGGTGTCGTGCTTATCCATTAAAAAGGCGATCTTCAGCTTGGTGCCTACACCGTCTGTACCGCTGACCAGCACCGGCTCTTTATAGTCGTTCACCGGCAGTTGAAACATACCGCCAAAGCCGCCGATCCCACCCAGCACGCCGGGCACGGTGGTGCGCTTTACATGGGCCTTGATCCGCTCCACAGACTCATAACCGGCGGTCACATCTACACCGGCTGCCGCATAGCTTGCACTAAAACTCTTTTCCATACTCAGATCTCCTCCAGTTTCTTTTGCAGGTCTGTATCTTTTTGGCGCACGGCAGCGGCCATATCCGCCCGCATTTGCACCAGTTTGTCCATTAAGTCGTCATTGCCCACAGCCAGAATTTCCGCTGCCAGCAGCGCTGCGTTCTTAGCCGCATTGACCCCAACGGTAGCCACCGGAATACCCGGGGGCATCATCACCGTAGCCAGCATGGCGTCCATACCGTCCAGCACCTTGGCGCTGCACGGAATACCAATCACCGGCAACGTGGTGGAAGCGGCCAGCACACCGCCCAGGTGCGCCGCCATACCGGCGGCTGCCAGGATCACGCCAAAGCCGTTCTCCCGGGCACTCTCTGCAAAGGCCATAGCCTCCTTGGGGGTACGGTGGGCGCTCATTACATGCACCTCTGTCTCAATGTTCAGCTCCCGCAGCTGCTTAATGGCCGGTGCCACCACCGGCAGATCGCTGTCCGAGCCCATAATGACTGCAACTTTTTTCATAAAACTGTCCTCCGTTTGCGGTGGCGCACCGGGCGCGACACCGGGTATGGCAAGTATTTTTTCGTTTATATTACGGCTATTATACGCTATATGCGGTGCTTTTTCAATAGAAAAATACAAAAACCAACCCGTGTTTCCACAGGTTGGTTTTCTCTGTTAATCGTAAATGCTTTCGTCCAGCTTACCGGCACCGATAAAACCGGCAGCGCCGTCCATATCCGCAGCGGTAATTCGCCCGTCTCCGTTAAAATCCAACAACCGCTCATACGCGCCCTCGCCCCGGTCAATGGCGGCTGCGTACTGCTGTAAAGTCACCAGATCCCGGACGTTCACATACCCATCGCCGGTCAAATCATAGACCATCACCGGCACATCGCCCAAGTCTACGCTCTGTGTAGTGACCGTTACCTGCACCTGGCGGCATAAGTAAAAATCCGCCCCCACGGTCAAGGTATAAGTACCCGGCGCCACGGCAATGGAAAATGTGCCATCCTCGCCGGTTTCCACGCTCTCATCGCCCAACTCTATCGTCGTGCCCACCAACAGATAATTGTGGGGGTGACTGCCGTCCATGCTCTCCATAGCCACCGCACGCCCGGTAACGGTGTAGCTAAGCGCCGGTTGATAATTCCCATCATAGCTGCTGCCGCAGCGCCGGCAGGTGTAGCGGGTGTAGCCCTCCTCCGTTGTCGTCGGCGGGATCACAACGGCGGTATAATCGTGCCCCAGGGCCGGGGTACTGACGGTGTCGGACAAATGCGCTCTGCACCGGGTGCAATAATCATAAGTATAACCCGGCAGGGTGCATGTGGGCTCAACGCGGTGGGTGGCAGGCGCCGTATGCCCCAGCTTGGCAATCGGGGTGGCATAGCTGTCACCGCAAGTGCAGGTGTAAAGGATTTGGCCGTCTGCCACGCAAGTGGGTTCTGTGCGTTGGGCGGTGTACACATGGGTGTGTACATGCACCGGCACAGCAGCCGTTTGGTCGCCCCAGGTCAGCGTGGCGGTGTATATACCCTCTGTCCAGTGATGGGCGACCTGATCGTCCGTCAAAGAAAAGACATGGCCGTTATAGTTTTCCTCTGTCAGCGGCAGGATCACCTGGTCGCCGGTATCATAAGTGATGGTAATTTGCAACCGATCGGTAAAGGCGTTCAGGTCAAAGTAAGCATAGGTCTGCCCATCGCTGTCCGTGCGCGCCGTGCTATCCACACCGGTGACCAGCACCTGATCTGCCGGGAATGCGGCAGAAAAGCCGATCACTTTACCCGGATACAGATACGCCGTGTATGCCCCCAGGCTGTGGTTATTGGTCACTTGAAAATAATAGGTCTCCCCTGCCTGCAAAGTACAGGTGAGATCAAAATTCAGATCATAAAGGGAACGGTCGTCGCTGCCTTGCCCCAGGTCCGTCTTGCTGCCGTCGCATAGGCGCACCACCGTGTCCACACTGCCCACGGAGTAAAAATGGTAAGTACCGGTAGCAGTAGGGGTGTAGCGATACCAATCTGTACCGTTGTAGGATTGAAATGTGTTGCCAAAGGTGGCGCCTTGGGTCAGCTCCAGCACCGGATCAAAGGTAATCTGTGCCGCTGCGTCCGCATAATACTGGGCAGTGGTACCGGTCATTCCCCGCAGGGTAAAGGCAGTCATAGGACGGCCGTCCTCGTCCTGGTACCCAACCGCGTACTGACCAAAGCCGGTGCCCACCGGGAACTGCGCAGCGGTCAGCGCCTTGCAGTCAATAAAGGCACAGGCGCCCAGCTGCAAACTGCCGGCCATATTATCAAACTGAATATCCGTCAGCCCGGAGCAAGCGGCAAAGGCATAGCTGCCAATCCCCGTGACCCCGGCAGGAATTCGTATCGACTGCAAGGCTGCGACATGGAAAAAGGTGTTACTGCCAATCGTTCTTAGGCTGTCCGGCAACTGCACATCCGTAACAGCCGTCAACTGGCGAAGCAGATTGTCCCCCAGCCCGGTAATGCCCTCCTCCACTTGCACCGTGCGGATTTGGCTGCGGTGGGCGGCAAATGGTGGCAGACTCTCCGGGGTGTAATCCGGCGTAGCACCGGTGCCGGTGAGGGTCAAGGTGCCGGTGCTCTCCTCAAACACATAATCCACCTGACTATCACCTAAAGTCCCCTGCTCCCCGGCAAAGGCAAAAAAAGATGGCACCCCAACAAACACAGTTACCAGCAGAAAACAAAAGATCACACTGTACTTTTTCATCAGGATACCACCTCACATATTCTGTTGTCATTATACCATAAGCCTGCCGCCGGTGCAACCGTCAGTCCGCCAGCACCTTACGCAGCAGCTTGCGCACCTTTTGCAACCGGGTACGCACCGCAGAGCCGGAAATACCCAGTGCCAGACCGATCTCTTTACTACCGTAACCCTGGCGCCGCATAGCGAGCAAAATCTGATCCTCTCGCCCCAGCATACCCAGCACCTGTGCCCACTCTACCATGGTGATGGGATCCGCCCGATCCGGCAGGTCAAAGTTCTCCGGTATTGCCACGCACACCGCCCGGGCAGCAATGGCTCGGTAGTGGTCGGCGCACACGCTGCGGGCAATGGACAGCAGCAGGCTTTTGTCCGACTTGGGGAAAGCAGCAGCCGCCAGCAGCCACTGCCAATACTGCATAAAGGTCTGCTGGGTCAGTTCCTCGGCCAAATCAGCAGACACACGGCCGCGAATCCAACGCAGCACCGCAGCATAAGATCCGGCATAAACAGCATTAAAGTGCTCATACTTTGTACCTGTCTCTTATACACATCTGACGCTGCCGACGACTCCTTACGTGTAG
>ERZ1027229.1097-NODE-1097-length-12766-cov-7.327826_pt1 | contig 12766 bp, 7 predicted proteins | sample MGYA00519245_ERZ1027229 | MGnify/ENA primary metagenome ERZ1027229 (study PRJEB26926, sample SAMN06164466) | human gut metagenome | biome: ENVO:00009003; feature: ENVO:2100002; material: ENVO:00002003 | host: Homo sapiens | place: USA | collected 2012 ...
TCTTGAAATCTTATACTTTTAATATCAAAAGTATCTCTAGTTGGAGCCTCAAACGGAACTCCAAGTTTGTGTAATGCTACAACAACGGCTCTCTTTTCAGAGACATTAAGTTTTGTATTAAATTCATTAGCCGAATCGGCATAACTCTTCTTATGCTGAGCATATTCCTTGAAAATATCTAATGCTTTAACAGCCATTGAACGCACATTCTTAATCTTCTTTTCTTGCTTCCAATGTAAAAAATAAGAGCCTCCATAAGTACCGATTAAAGCACCTATAGCTCCACTGATGAGTGGTAACAACCAACTCCATATATCATATGTTTCCTGTATAGCACTAACTGTTTCCATAATCACAAATATTTATCAAGTATTGCTTGTTTCTCACTCGCTGCATTTTCAATCAAAGTGCGAGCCTCAGTAATCTCTAATTCTAATGCTTCTATCTGGGCTATGATGCGTCTTTGTTCATCAATATGAGGCATAGGAATTTTGTACTTCATTATATCATCTTTATTGCCTCGTGGCATCTTAATACCCTTTTTGCCCTCCATCACATAGTCAAAGAAGCTATCTCTACGAAGCATATAAAAAATATACTTAGGAAGATATTCACCCGTGTCAGGGGACCTAAGTACGAGAACATCTTTCGAACATCCACCCTCCTTGTCTGCAAACCAAATCTTTTTAAGATATGGACGAATGTTTGAAATCAATATATCCTCAGGCTTATATTCGGTGATAGATGATATATTTGCAACTCCTTCAAAAGGAAGAACACCCAATTTGTTCTGAAGCATATTGTCGGTTGTGATATATGCTTCAGGCTCTATGTCGCTATACTTAATAGTCTTGGTAGCAAATGGAGCTATAGTATTTAACGTACTATCTGCAAAATTTAATGAAGATAGCACGCTCTCTATATAAGTTTCACACTCATCAATCCGCAACATAGAGTCAGAAACAGACTTATCAACTTTGGCGATTTCTTCTACAATCTGTTTCTGAATATCAATCGGAGGAACGGGGATTTTGATATTACCTATTATGTCAAGTGATAATTCTATTTGTCCACTTTGCCCCACCGCCATATTTTCAATATAGTCGAATCCTATTGCTCCCAATACGCATAAAGCATATTCGGGTAAGATTAAGTTTTGATTAGGTCTAAAAATAGTAATATGACTATCTACGACAAAATCTCCATCTTCATTAAAGTATGTAACCCTACCAGCAGTCCCTACGCCTGTTGAATTTATCAGCAAATCACCTCTTACAAGTTTTCTTTCATCAACAACGAAAGTTTCATCTACATAATGTTTTTCAGAAAAGTCAAAATCAAACCAACCTCTTGCTTGCCCAGATTTTATTATTTGAATTTTTGATTTACCATATTTGGCAGATTTCCCTCGTTTAAGTAATATTGATAAGTCTATTAATTTTAGCTGGTTATATTTGCTGTTGATTAGGACTTTTTTTTTTGTTGTCAACGATATACTCTTTTCAAAACTATCACGATCGAAAGTAAGCATATCAATCAATGACACACGACTAATATGAGACTGCATTCCCTCTGCTATTGGCGATGTGTAATCGCCCTTGAAAGCTCTATATACATAAGTGCTTGCTTTATTAGGATTATCATAACAATTTGCATCGAAGAGTTTGGTACACTCATCAATATTCTTGCCCTTCTGTATAGCATGAATTCCCTCATTACCTCGACGATTTGAGAATTCATAGCCTAAGAAGCGTTTTTCTACATCTTTTTCCCCGCTCTTGACGATAATAACTCTTTGAGGATATGCCAAAATAAAGTACAAAAGTTTCTCCGTCTCGATACTTAATATCGCCTCAAACAACTTTGCCTCATTTCTAGCAGAGATTTTATTTTTATACTCTGCATATATCTCATGTGCTTTTACTTTATCATTTGGCGATTTCTGTAACAATGTGACATAATCTGTATAATCAAGTCCCTCCCAAACATGAGCTACATATTTTGAGGCAGGAGTTTCAATGCCATTAATAGTTACATCATTCAATGTGCGGAAGAATGTATCAACAGCATTTTTTGTGTTGGTAGCAAAATAATTATCTCTACGGCGGAGGAATAGAACAACAGTATTTGTGTTGGTAGCCATAAAGGTATTGCTACCCAATTCTGCTATTGCAACAATATCAAAGTATTGCAATATAATCTCACGAGCCTTCGTATAGATGCCTGAGTTGCTCAATATTGAACTTGGGAGAATAACTCCTGCTATACCTCCATCTTTAAGTAACTGCTTTGTACGCTCGATAAACAGACACTCTATTTCAGAACTATTATCTGTCAATGAGTTGTACAGCTCAAAATCTTGCTCTGTATAATAGTCGCGGGTTGTCTGACGGAATGAAGAAACGGAATATGGAGGGTTACTCAATACTATATCGAACTGCTGATTGTCCTTTTGACCGTCATTGACCTGTTTGCGTAACTTTCCCTTATATTCTTTGTTATTGTAGAAATTGGCAAGTCCATCACTGAGGATAACATTTGCTAAACCATCACCGTGCAAATAACAACCCACCTTGCCAACTTTTACAAGCCGGTAATCCTTTTCGATGCCATACACATAGTTTGTTGCCCAATCAAAATGACAATTCTGCCAATTGACAAGGTGCTTTCTTGTCTCCTCAATATATTTAGAAGTATCACAATCGTTTATGATGTCTTGAATTTCGTGCATAAACTCTGTGATAAAATGACCGCTACCAGCTGCGTAATCAATCATATATGGCAGGATCTCCCCATCTTTGCGAGAAAGTTTCTCCGCCATAATAGAATCCAATGGAAGACTCTTAATGATAAATTGTGCAATTGGCACAGGTGTAAAGTATTGTCCAGCCTCTTGTTTGAGACCAGTAGTAAGTAATAGCTCGAAGAAGTCAGACAAATATTGCTGTCTCTTGTTGTATCGAATTCTGTATCCCTGAATCAACTCTACAACCTCTTTTACAACTTTTGCATTATCTTCAAATGAAGCTTTGTCATACACCTCCTTGATTGCAAACTCATTATTCTTTTCAAGACGGAGTTTGTTTACCTCTCTTAAAAGGTACTGTTTAGTATCTTCATTCAGGTTGGCACAACGCTTATCAAAGTCCTCATTGTTGAAATCGCTAACAGTTCTGTCCAAAAATTTTTTCATTCCTTTACTATAAAGGTCTGTCAAGCGAAGTTGGAAATCAACGTGATTGTCTCGTCCTTCAAGCCATTGGAACTTTAATTCTTCACCCTCACCAGTAGTTGTTTCATCATAAACCTTACACAAGAAGAGCGTAAATATCTTATTGAAAGCATTTCCCTTGTCAGAAACCACATTGTGGCGCAGTATTTCAAGGAAACGGTTGAAGATAAAGCTTGAATCTTCTGCTTTAATCTCCTTTAATTGTTCCTTTGTTAAAGCCCTGCTCTGGAAATTATATGGTTGCACCCAAGAATCGAAGATACCGTTGTCTTTGGTAAGCTTATTCCATTTTTCGTAAATATCCTTAACATCACCATTGCGATAATCATCTTCAATCTTGATAATCTCATTCACATATACAAACTTATTGCCTTTCAATTCTGAGGCATATAACATTAGCACATCAGCCTTGCCACCAGATAATTGGAAATATGTGAATAATTGCCCACCATCCTTACGGATTCTTACTAATTCCTTGTTGTACTCCTTGCCAAGTGTCTTACATTCGATAAGCATATATGGTGTACCATCTTCGCGATTAACACATATATCCAATCGTCCTGATGTACCATGTCCAGATGGCCAAGTCTTTTCTAAATTTATATTCTGAGGTTTATATCCTTTACAGAGTAATCTGTCAACACACTCAAGCACTACAAAATTTTCGGGCTGTGAGAAATTTTGTGTAGTCTTGCTTTCGGCAATAATATCACTGCCATAGTTAATGCTTTGTTTTTCAAAGTCAATCTCTATGGTATAATCAACATATATTTTATGATAAATGCCATTTGTTCCGTTTTTGGGGACAAATCCTAATGTTGCAATATGTTTCTTAATATCCATAGAATCCTAATTTGTTTGCAAAGTTAAGAAATTAATTAGAGAATACCTCGTTTCTATTTGGATTTCTCGAAAAAATTAATATAGGAAAACTTTTGATGTGGTGAGCAAAAACGAAATCGTAAAGACGTTACTTTATTTTGTTGTGCTTGAAATGTAAATGATGGCGAAATTCTAAGGTTTAGTTTATCCTACTTGGCTATACGGACTAAACTTGTTTTGCTGAGTCCGCAGACAAAGATATCGCAAATCGAAGACTTATTTACGGATAAAAAATGTAGTTCCAAAATTTTATTGGTAGATTTTGAAAAATATTTCAGGTGTGTTTGAGCCGTTTCCGATTTTTATGCTACTTTTGCATAAATACGAGTGACTTTGACAGCAACTCACAGCAAAGCCAGAAATAAACACGGTTGCCAATTCGTTACCTCTATTTTATCCTTTCTCTCAAACCTCTTATAAATAAAGAGGTTATAAAAGTCTTCCAGAATTACTCAAAATTTTTGGAACATCGCAGCATCGTATTATGAAATCCCGCAGTAAATTTCCGTGGATATAATTACCGGATTAGCGGTCGAGCCACTGTTTCAGGCGCGTGACTTTATCCTTGCCTACAACAATCTCCGCATCAGGGTATTCTGTCAGGATTATCCTGATCTTGCGGTTGAACCAATTGGAGATCCGCCGGACCGACGATATGTTCACTATATGCCGGCGGGTCGCCCTGAAAAACTGCAACGGATCGAGCTGGGTGTCAATATCGTCAAGTGCCATGTCGATGTGATATTGCCTCTCGTTTTTAAGATAGATGCGCGCCAGTCCGGATTCAGCGGAGATGTAGCTTATTTCGGATACAGGCACAGTGATATATCCGTCTTTCTCCGCTACAAGAAACCGCTGGCGATATACCTCCGGTTTCCCTTGCAAAAGCCGGTATATCTCCGCTATCTCCTTTGTCGCCGAGGGGGTAATCATGCGTCTGCTTTTCTCGACAGCCTCGACAAGTTCTTCCTTATCAACCGGCTTCAGAAGATAGGCGATTCCGTTGTAATGAAAGGCTTTAATGGCATATTCATCGTAAGCGGTGGTGAAAATGACAGGTATGTCGCCGGGAATATCTTTCAGCGCGTCGAAACTCAACCCGTCGGAAAGGCGTATGTCGGCAAGAATCAGGTCAATTTTTTCCGGTTCATTAAAGAATCGGCGTATATCGGCGATACTTGGCAGAGGTCCGTAAACCGTGATGTCGTCGAAGCTGCTGTTGAGTAATCTTGTGAGCCTTTCGGCGTTATGTCTCTCATCTTCTATAATAAGTACATTCATAACCGTATTCTTTATAATAATGGAACGCCGACAGAATAAAAATGGTCGCTGTCCTCTATCTTGATTTCTTTTGAACTCAACAATAAATATCGGCTTGCGATATTTGACTGCCCTACTCCGGTGGATTCAGCAGGATTTTCCAACGGCTGTTTCAAATTTCTGACCACAAGATAATCCTTTTCAGCCCTTATGTCAACAATCAGAGGTTGCTCGGGAGAAAAGGCGTTATGCTTTATCGCGTTCTCAACGAGCAGTTGCAATGAGGCGGGAGGAATCTTATAACTCGAAGTGCGCAGACTATTGTCAATGTTTACCTTGATACCCTCTCCATGACGTAGTTTCATCAAGTAGGCATAGGAATCAATGAATTTCAGTTCGTCGCGCAAGTCTATGAGGTTGACATTCAGATTGCGCACGATATGCCGATAAACCTTTGACAGATGTGAAAGAAAGTCACTTGCCGTTTCAGGATCGCTTTCGATAAGCTCGGAGAGTGTGCTGAAATTATTGAAAAGGAAATGGGGATTTATCTGGAGTTTCAGTGAGTTTAGCTGGAACTGCAACGCGGTTTCCTTTTCTTTTATAAGGGCAATCTCAAGCTTCTGTTTCTCGTCCTGCGCTTTCAGGTATGATTTGAGATAGAATGAGTTGGCATATACGCTTGATATGAAGGTCGCAATCATGGCAAACGTATAAGCCCCTTTCATATTTATCAACTCATTATATACGGCGTTACTGTCTATATCGCCCCAGATAAGACAGAAAAGCGAGACCATGCCAAAGGCTACGACATTATTGATTATCAGAAGTCCTGAGGCATAGATAATTGTCCAGAGATAAGATGTCCTGAATGGCAGGAATTTAAATAGCAAATAACAAAAACCGAGCGAAATATAGGTGAATAAAACACATAGCGAAAAATCAAACAGATAATCAGACCAGATCATTTCAGGCAGTTGTTTAGATGTTTCATCGTCAAGCAACAGCCAAATTATCAGATATAAGGCATAGGATACGGCAGAAAGAAGAATGCCGTTTTTCCAGTTCATTATGTTAGTGCCCGGGCTTACCATCTGTCAATTAATTTATTAGCGCAAAGTTACTCATTTTCCCGCAAAGGTAGATAATGACAACGGAGATTCATAGGGGAAAGTAATCGAGCCGGACAAATCAAAGGTTGAAGCGGACAAAACGATAAATAAAGCGGACAAATCACCCATGCCGATTCAACTGCCGAATTGTCCGTTTCATCGCCCATTTTGTCCGGCTCACGCAATTTATCCTTTTATGCGCCATAGTAGGAGGATAATTTTGCAGGCTGAAAAAATATAGTCAATCAAAATAAAACGATGGAAAAAAGACAGTTTTTCGTGCTTACTGTTATACTGGCACTTCTATTTTCCGGCTGTAAGAAGGAAGCCGGGGAGATGCCTGCAACAGAGTATCCTTCTCTCCGCGTGACGGAATCGGCATTGGAGACAGTGGACAAATACCCTGCTACATTCAGAGGTCGCCAGGATGTAGAGATAATACCTCAGGTTTCCGGCAAAATTACTTCTGTCAATGTAAAAGAAGGCCAACGAGTCAAGAAGGGGCAGACACTTTTTGTCATTGACCAAGTCCCCTACAAGGCGGCATTGCAGACATCATTGGCAAACCTTGAATCGGCAAAAGCAGAAGTAGCATCCGCACAGCTAAACTATGACGGCAAGCAGGAACTTTTTGCACAGAAAGTGATTTCCGATTTTGAACTGAAAAAGAGCCGTAACGCACTTTTAGTTGCCGAAGCAGCCATGCATCAGGCTGAGGCGCAGGTCACGAATGCCCGCAACGACCTGTCATATACTGTTATATCCAGCCCGTGTGACGGCGTGGTCGGTATATTGCCTTATCGTGCCGGTTATCTTGTGAATCCCGGGATGCAGACACCCCTGACGACGGTGTCAGACAATTCGGAAATGTATGTTTATTTCTCTATTCCTGAAAACCGGATGATTGAACTTATACGCAGATACGGCAGCACCGAAGCAGTTCTGAAATCTATGCCATCGGTGCGTCTTTACCTCAACGATGGCTCGGATTATGATGCAGAGGGTCATATCGAGAGTATGAGCGGCGTACTTGACAAAACCACAGGGAGTGCATCACTCAGGGCCGTATTTCCAAACGCAAGCGGACTATTACATAGTGGCGGCGCGGGTAATATCGGCTTGACCAACAAGCATGACAATGTAATTCTTATTCCGCAGGGAGCTACATACGAATTACAGGACAAAGTCTATGCCTATAAAGTTGTCGACGGTAAAGCCCATGCCGTACAGTTGAAGGTTAAACCCGTAGCCGAGAAGAAGCAACATCTCGTTTTGTCCGGTCTTGCAGTAGGTGATGTCATTATTACCGAAGGTGTAGGCAACTTACAGGACGGATCTGATGTCAATCTGAAAAAATGATAAAGTGAAAACTATGAATGTAAAGACTTTTATAGAACGTCCGGTACTCTCGATAGTCATATCAGTCGCCATCCTCCTGTTGGGGCTTATAGCTCTTATGGGCTTACCTATAGAGCAATTTCCTAATATCGCACCTCCTACTGTCGAGGTTATGACATCTTATCCGGGAGCAAATGCAGAGACGGTTGAAAAGAGTGTCATCGTGCCGTTGGAAGAGGCAATAAACGGAGTGGAAAATATGACCTATATATCTTCCACCTCATCAAATGCAGGTGATGCTTATCTGACCATATATTTCAAACAGGGTACAGACCCGGATATGGCAGCCGTGAATGTTCAGAACAGAGTGTCTACCGCTGCAGGTCTTCTCCCGGCTGAGGTTACAAAAATCGGAGTGACGACCAACAAGCAGCAGAAATCAATGCTTAAAGCCATAACGCTTTATAGTCCTGACGACAGTTATGACACCCAGTTTCTCAATAACTATCTTGCCATCAATGTAATTCCGCGTCTCAAACGAATATCGGGCGTAGGTGCCGTGACATTACTCGGCTCCAACTATAGTATGCGCATCTGGCTCAAACCGGATATTATGGGGCAATATGGTCTGATTCCAGCCGATGTGACCGCTGCACTTGCCGCTCAGAACATAGAGTCTGCAACAGGCTCTTTCGGTGAAAATTATGAAGGAATATTCCAATATACAATGAAATATAAAGGGCGACTTTCCACTCCTGAGGAATTCGGGAACATAGTAATCAAGTCGCTCCCTTCGGGAGAAGTATTGCGTCTGAAAGAAATAGCGGAGGTTGAACTTGGTGATGAGGCATACAACTACCGCAGTCAGACCAACGGACATCCAGGTGCGCTTTTTATGGTTTATCAGACAGCCGGTTCAAATGCGACGGAAGTAATAAATGCCATAGACAAAGAGATAGCGAAAATGTCGAAGAATCTGCCCAAAGGAGTTGAGTTCGGTGACGTGTTCTCGACAAAAGACTTCCTTGACGCCTCGATGCATCAGGTAATAAAAACACTGTTCGAGGCATTCTTCCTTGTGGTGCTGATAGTATTTATATTCCTTCAGGATGTCAAGTCGGTGATTATTCCTGCAATTTCCATCATCGTCTCTCTTGTGGGAACATTCATAGTGATGTCGCTTATTGGATTTTCAATCAATCTTCTGACTCTTTTCGCACTTGTCCTTGCAATCGGTATTGTGGTCGATGACGCGATTATTGTGGTTGAGGCTGTGGAGGCAAGATTTGATATAGGATATAAATCTCCGTTCATGGCTACCAATGACGCCATGAAAAGTATCACTTCCGCTATCGTCACGACTACTTTAGTATTCATGGCTGTATTCCTTCCTGTATCGATGATGGGAGGAACATCAGGAACATTTTACACTCAGTTTGGATTGACCATGGCGGCCGCAGTAGGTATCTCTGCAGTCAATGCACTGACTCTTTCGCCCGCACTATGCGCCATTATGCTCAAGCCGCATAAAGATGGAGGCACAAAAACGGGATTTGCCGAAAGATACAGGATAGGATTCAATTCTGCGTTCAATCATCTCACGCATAGGTATGTGCGTGGAGTGATATTCTTTGTGCGCCGCAAGCCTATTATGTGGGTTGCCCTGGTGGTGTCTATAGGGCTGCTCGTATTCTTTATGAACACGACAAAGACAGGTCTTGTGCCTGACGAGGATACCGGTTCTATAATGGTAAATATCACTACTCCCCCGGGGTCGTCAGTAGCCCGCACCAATGAGATTATGAAACAGATTGAACAGCGAATCGACAGCATCCCTGAAATAGAGTTCTACAGCGAGACAGTAGGATACGGTCTGATTGGCGGTGCCGGTCCGTCAAGCGGCATGCTTATAGTGAAACTCCATAACTGGGCAGACCGAAAGAAAGATGGGAGCGATGCTCAGAGTGTGGTTGATAAAATCAATGCCATAGGCTTAGAAATTCCGGATGTCACAGTCTTTGCATTCCTGCCGCCTCTTATTGACGGTTATGGTGTCAGCAGTGGCTTCGAAATAAATCTACAGGATCAGGCTGGTGGTCGTGCTGACTCTTTGTTCTCGGTGGGTCAAAGACTAATTGCAGTCCTTCAGGAAAGGCCGGAAATATCTTCGGCTTACTCAACTTTCAATGTTGCATTCCCACAATATACCGTGGAGGTTGACCCGGTGAAATGTGAAAGAGCCGGCATCACTGCGGATGCGGTTCTTGAAACACTGTCGGGGTATTATAGCGGTGCTTATGTTTCTAACTTCAATCGCTTCTCTAAACTTTATCGTGTCATGATTCAGGCATCGCCGAATTATCGAGTAGATGTCGAATCTCTTGACCGCATAAAGACCCGGACACCCGACGGCATGGCTCCCTTGAGCAATTTTGTAACCATTACCAAAGACTATGGACCGGAATCAGTGAGCCGATTCAATCTATATAGTTCGATGGGCATCAACGGTGAGGCAGCCCCCGGATATAGTTCCGGCGATGCGATAGCCGCTGTGCGTGAAATCGCAGATAAGCTTCTGCCAAAGGGTTATAGCTATGAGTTCTCAGGCATATCCCGTGAAGAGAGTGAGACGTCCAACAACACTGTGTTGATTTTCATGTTCTGCCTTGTATTCGTATATCTTATTCTGTGTGGACTGTATGAAAGTTTCCTCGTCCCGTTTGCAGTGCTTCTTTCAGTCCCGTTTGGTCTCATGGGCAGTTTCCTTTTTGCCAAACTTATGGGACTTGAAAATAACATTTACCTTCAGACAGGGCTCATTATGCTGATCGGTCTTCTTGCCAAGACTGCGATTCTTGTAACCGGTTATGCCATTGACCGACGCAAGGCAGGAATGTCATTGATACAATCGGCTGTCGGAGCAGCAAAAGCCCGATTCCGTCCTATTCTGATGACTGTACTTGCGATGATATTCGGTCTTTTACCACTTATGTTTTCCTCCGGTGCAGGTGCTAATGGCAATAGTTCTTTGGGGTCTGGTGTAGTAGGCGGATTGCTTGTCGGTGCTTTAGCATTACTATTCTTTGTTCCCGCAATGTTTATCGTATTCCAGGCACTACAGGAGAAAATCAAGCCTGCCCAGTTTGGGGTTGAGAAACTTCCCGATCTCCAGATCGAAGTCGAAAAGGAGGAAATTAAAATCCAGAAAAAGAAGAAAGGAGAATGAAAAAGATTATTATTGCAGCAGTAGTTTTGCTTCTCACAGGCAGCTGCTCGACATACAAAGAATACAGCCGCCCGGAGGAAATCAGCGCCAACAATCTCTTTGGAGAAGATGTTGCTGTGACCGATACTTTTACGACAGCGTCGATTCCGTGGCATGAATTTTTCACAGATTCAAAATTGCGGACTTTGATAGATACAGCGTTGATAAATAATTCCGACCTTCGCATTGCTTCTCTCCGTGTAGAACAGGCTGAGGCGACGCTTTCGGCAGCTCGTCTATCTTACCTCCCCGGGGTTTCCTTGAATCCACAGGGAGGCATAAGCAGTTATGCCGGAGATAAGGCAGTAAAAACTTATTCCCTCGGTCTATCAGTCGATTGGGAAATAGATATTTCAAGTCGTATCACCAATGAGAAACGAGGAGCTTTTGCCAACTTACAACAGCAGAAGAATTACCGGCAGGCTGTCTCTACACAACTTGTAGCGACTGTAGCTAACAGCTATTATAATTTGCTCACTCTTGACCAACAACTTTCAATCTCTCAGCAGTCTCTTGAAGCATGGGACGAGATTATTCGCACCCTTGAAGTACGCAAGACTGTAGGAGAAGGGCACCAAGCGTCTGTAGCGCAGGCGAAAGCAAGTCGTCTCGAAGTGGAAACTACCATTCTGTCGCTGTCCCAACAAATAAAGACTCAGGAAAACTCATTATGCACTTTGTTGGGATGGACTCTGCGAAAAATCGACCGTAGTGAATTGAAATCCCAGATATTTCCCGATGACATTGCAGTGGGCGTTCCCTTACAATTACTGGAGAACCGTCCGGACATACGCCAGGCGGAATATGCCTTACAGTCGGCATTTTATTCGACCAATGTCGCGCGGTCTGCGTTTTATCCGTCTTTGACCCTAAGCGGCACTGTCGGTTGGACAAACAACAGCGGAGCAGCAATCGTTAATCCCGGCAACTGGCTTCTTAACGCCATAGCATCATTGGTGCAGCCATTGTTCAATCGTGGACGCAACATTGCAAATCTAAAAATAGCGAAAGCCCGGCAGGAAGAAGCCCTCATCACTTTCTTATGCCAACAAATTTATTATGCAAAGTGACTTAAACTAAATCACAGCTACAAAAGTAATTATAAAAAGATTTATCTCCATCACTTTGCATAATATTTTCATCAGAAAGACTTTAAAAAATCCATTAACTTTTCATTTCCTTGCCACATAGGTTTAGTATCCACCTCCTGAACAACTTTAATATAAGCTTTTTCTATAGCCTCCCGTTTCACTTTTGAGTCCGCTCTTGCATAAATTTCTGTAGTTTGCACATTCACGTGCCCCAAAATATCTCTAATATAAACTAAGTTAACCCCAGCTTGTAACAGATGCATTGCCTTACTATGCCTAAGACTATGACAGCTTATTTTCCCCTTCATTAACGTGGGATGAAGTAGCTTTGCCTTTTTGATGTATCTATCCAGTATATTCGCCACCCCTGCTCTTGTCAGCTTTTCGCCCCAACAGTTTGTAAATAGCGGATGTTGTAGACATTCTGATCTCAACAATCCATTCTCTTTCATATATATTTTCAGTATATCCAACTGTTCTTCAAGCATTGGTACAACTCTATTTTTATTCCCTTTTCCCGTGATTATTACAGTATATGGTTCATCTAATCGAACACATTGCGGAGTTAGGCTTATTACTTCTGACA
>ERZ1027229.1100-NODE-1100-length-12752-cov-3.796094_pt1 | contig 12752 bp, 7 predicted proteins | sample MGYA00519245_ERZ1027229 | MGnify/ENA primary metagenome ERZ1027229 (study PRJEB26926, sample SAMN06164466) | human gut metagenome | biome: ENVO:00009003; feature: ENVO:2100002; material: ENVO:00002003 | host: Homo sapiens | place: USA | collected 2012 ...
GCTCGGAGATGTGTATAAGAGACAGGTCTTGCAGCAGGGGCGCGCCGGGGACAGTCAGCTGGCCATAGACCCGGTCGCAGTCCACCGGGTGCAGCCCGGCTTGTGCCAGCAGGCGGCACACATAGCCTTTCCCTGCGCCGGTAGGCCCGGTTACGCCGATAAGAAAAGGCCGGGTTAGGTCTAAAATGCGAAAGGCCGCTGCCCGGATCAGCCGGTTGTATACTGCCATACCCACCCCGGTTTTGCGGGGCATACGGGCGTAGACTTTTTTGGCGCCCAGTTCGTCCAGCCGCCGCAGGGCGTCAAACAGCTCTCGTGCCTGGCTTAGGTCGTCGGTGGCCTTGCCGTAGGGCACCTTGGGCACCGTCACCCGGTCTTCTTCATAGCACAGGGCGTAGCAGCCCGGTTGGCTGTTTACAAAGGCGGCGTAGGCGGCGCTGTCGCCGTTTACTAAAATCACCTGCGCCTTGGGGGCGTAATGCTTGTATTTCATGCCGGGAGAGGCGGCGGTCTCGCCGTCTGCCATCTTTTCCAGCACCGCTGGAGCCACGGCAATGGGGCCGATCTCTGCCTCCAGCATTTCCTTGGTTACTGCGCCGGGGCGCAGCAGCGTTGGGGTAGGGGTAGCCAGGGTGATTACCGTGGACTCCACCCCGTAGGCGCAGTCGCCGCCGTCTACGATGGCAGCAATCTTGCCGTTCATATCCTCTTGCACATATTTGGCTCTTGTGGGGCTGGGCAGCCCGCTGGTGTTGGCGCTGGGGGCCGCTACCGGCACCCCTGCCAGTTGCAGCAGTCGGTGGGCCACCGGGTTCTCCGGCATACGCACCGCCACCGTGTCCAGTCCGCCGCTGACGACTTTGCCGATTTTATCGCTCTTGGGCAGGATCACCGTCAGCGGTCCGGGGAAAAAGCGATCAAAAAGTTTTTTGGCTTTCTCCGGAATTTCCCGCACCAGCGGGGCAATGTCTGCTTTCTCTGCCACATGCACAATCAGCGGGTTGTCGCTGGGGCGACCCTTGGCGGCGTAAATTTGTGCCACGGCGGTTTCGTTCAGGGCGTCGGCGCCCAGTCCGTACACCGTCTCGGTGGGAAAGGCCACCAGCTGCCCCTGCCGCAGCAGTTCCCCGGCCAGCGCCAGGTCTTGTTCTGTTGTTCCCAGTTGTTTGGTTTCCATATCTTGTGTCCTTGATTTGATTTGCGGTTGAGGTAGAACACCTCCGGCGCAATCCCCCCTGCGGCTATGCCGCTTTCCCCCCTTTGCAAGGGGGGCGAAGATTTTGTAACCGATTTGCCTCCCTTGTAAAGGGAGGTGGCTGCGAGTTTGCGAGCAGACGGAGGGATTACACGGCGGGAGCAAGCCCCCGCCCCACGAATTACCCAATAAACACAAGCCCCCGCATTTGTGAAAATGCGGGGGCTATTTGCTGTACTCAATAAGTTACACTAAATCTCGATGAATTCGTTAAACACGGCGGTCATTTTTTTTGCTGATCTCCAGGTCAGTTCTTGGCTGCTGCGGCTTCTTCTTTGTCCAGCTGTTCGGAGGTCTTGTTGTAGATAAAGTCGATCAGCTGCTTTTTATTCTCCTCTTTATTGATGGCGATGACGGAGTTGCCGTTGATGGTGTCATACCACCAAGTGTCCGGGAAAGGTACCCGGGCCTGGTGGGTGCTGGTGGCGCAGCTGCCGGCCTTGGCCACAAAGCTGCACAGTTCGCTTTTGGTCATATCCGTCTCAATATATGGGGCGGCGTTGCTGGCCATTTTATACAGGGTAAAGGGGTTGCTGGACTTCATTTTCTTAATAATGGCGTTCATCACCGTGCGCTGGCGCTTGGTGCGTACAAAGTCCGTGTCGATCTTGCGAATGCGGCAGTAGGCCAGGGCCTGCTTGCCGGTCAGGTTGTGCTTGCCGGCCTCTAACTTCACATTGCCGTAGCGCTTGGGGTGGCCGGTGACCTCCTTGGCCTCCGCCTTGGTAACCTTCACTTCTACGCCGCCGATGGCGTCCACCAGTACCTGGAACATCTCAAAATCCGCGACCACATAGTTGTCAATCTTTACGCCGAAGTTGTATTCAATGGTGTCTACCACGCCGCTGTAACCGCCGTACTGGCAGGCGGCGTTCAGCCGTTGACTCATATCCTTGCAGGGGATATACACCCAGGTGTCTCGCAAAAAGGAGGTCATCTTAATGGTGTGGTGCACAGAGTCCACGGAAATCAGCATCATGGTGTCACTGCGGGAGGCGCTGGCCTTGTCTTTGGGTCTGGCGTCTACGCCCAACAGCAGCACATTCTTTACCCGCGGGTCGCTCTTTAGATTCGATGCTGTCACATATTCATTTTCTTTGTGCGCATGATAGGTGATCTTGCCCAGCACGCCGGTGGCGCAGCCCACAAAAATGAAAATCAGCGCCAGCAGCACGCAAAAGATACTTAGCCCCACTTTTGCCTTTTTGCTGCCCTTGCCTTTTTTTGGCGGCTTGCCGTGTTTGTCGGTGGGGGTATGGCTGCGGCCCACGGTGCGGGTATCACGGCTTGTCCGCTCCCGGTTGTGGGCACGCGTGGGCGTAGGCGTGTTGCTCCGGTCCGTATAAAAATCTGCCGGGCGCTCGCTCTCAAACCGGCGGGGCGGCGCCGGTGGCTCTATGTAACCGTTTGGGTCATAGTCGTTCTTTTGGTTGTACGGTGCAGAGGGGGCGTAGGGGTCCCGATAGTCGCAAGGGTTGATCCCGCTTTCGTCCTGCCGGTCGATCACATCCCGCTGCCGACGGTTAAAATCCAGGTCCACTCCCGGGTCCAAATGCCGGTCTTCCTCCGGCACCGTGCGGTCCAGGGCGTCGTTCTCCCGCCGACGGCGGGGGTCAAAGCCTTCCTGTTCAAATCTGGGCATTCCGATTACCTGCCTTTCTTTGCTCCATAGTATTACAAAAAGAACAGAAATGCAAGACCTGTTCTGTAAATTCTTGCCCGGCAGAAAAACAGTTGACATTCCCCGGTGCTATGGATTAAAATGGAGAAGATGAGCCGGGCAGGCAGTTGCGCGCAGGTTACTGCGTGAGGAAAGTCCGAGCAGCACAGAGCAGGATAACGGCTAACGGCCGCCGGGGGCGACCCTAGGGAAAGTGCAACAGAAATAAACCGCCGCTTTTGCGGTAAGGATGGAAAGGCGAGGTAAGAGCTCACCGAGGGGGTGGAGACATTCCCTGCCATGTAAACCCTATCCGCTGCAACATCGACTGAAGGGTTGTTTGCTCGACACAAAACTTCGAAGGATGGCTGGAGCGCACGGGCAACCGTGCGTCGAGATAGATAATTGCCCAAGACAGAACTCGGCTTACGCCCGACTCATCGCATTTTTTGATTTGTATTTGAGGTGTGCCTATGCTGGTGAATATGCGTGATCTGCTGGCGGATGCCCGTGTCGGCGGCTATGCCGTTGGCTCCTTCTCCGTTGCCAATATGGAGATGGTGCTGGGTGTGCTGCAAGCGGCAGAGGAACTGCGCGCCCCGGTGATCCTCCAGATTGCGGAGGTGCGGCTGCGCCAGTCGCCGCTGGAGCTGATCGGTCCCTTGATGGTGGCCGCTGCCCGGCAGGCAAGCGTGCCGGTGGCGGTGCACTTTGACCACGGCAAAACGGAGAAGAAGATCGGCCAGGCGCTGGAGCTGGGCTTTACCTCCGTGATGTTTGACGGCTCTCATCTGCCGCTGGATGAGAATATAGCGGAGACCTGCCGCATTATAGAGATGGCGCGCCCTTACGGTGCTGCTGTGGAGGCGGAGATCGGCTGTGTAGGCGGTTCGGAGGATGGCTCTGAGGAGATCGCTATGCATTGCACAGATCCGGCGGACGCGGTGCGCTTTGAGCAGGAAACCGGGGTGGACGCTCTGGCCATCGCCATCGGTAACGCCCACGGCAATTATAAGGCCACGCCCAAGCTGCGGTTTGATATTTTGGCGCAGGTGGCCGAGGATACCCACACGCCCTTGGTGCTCCACGGCGGCACCGGCATTTCGCCGGAGGATTTCCGCCGCTGTGCGCAGACAGGGATTCAAAAGATCAACATTGCCACGGCCACTTTTGACAGCGTGGAGCAGATGGTGCGGGGCGCTTACGACGCCGGTGCTATCGGCGGTTACTACGATCTGCAAGGGGCAGAGGTGCAGGGGGCGTATAAGAACGCCCACCGCCACATTTTGATTTTCGGCACAGACGGCAAGGCATAAACCTGTCGCCTGCGCATAAATTTATGGAGAGGGAACTATGAAGTACATTGAATTTGACAGAACCAAACCGCTGGATTTTATCCCCATCGGCCGCATTGCCATTGATTTTAACCCCACGGATATGTATAAGCCGCTGTCCCAGTCGTCTAACTTTAACAAGTATGTAGGCGGCTCTCCGGCCAATATTGCCGTAGGTCTGGCTCGGCTGGGCTGCAAGGTGGGCTTTTGCGGTTGTGTGTCTGCCGACCAGTTTGGGGACTATGTGGTGGAGTATTTCCAAAATGAGGGGATCGACACCTCCCATGTGACCCGAGCCAAGAACGGCGAGTGCATTGGCCTGACTTTTACGGAAATTCTGTCTAAAGAGCAGTCCTCCATCTTAATGTACCGGGATAATGTGGCAGATTTTTGCCTGGCGCCGGAGGATATTGACGAGGCGTATATCGCTTCTGCTAAGGCCATTGTGATCAGCGGTACGGCGCTGGCCAAGTCTCCGTCCAGAGAGGCCTGCTTAAAGGCCATGATGCTGGCCCAGAAAAACAATGTGCGCATTATCTTTGACATCGACTATCGGGCGTACACCTGGCAGTCCAAGGACGAGATTGCTGTGTATTACAGCTTAGTGGCTCGCGGTGCGGATATTATTATGGGCTCTCGTGAGGAATTTGATCTGATGGAGGGCATTGTGGGCGTAAAAGGCTCCGACCCGGAAAGCGCCCGCTACTGGCAGTCCTTTGGTGCGACGATTTGCGTCATTAAGCACGGCAAAGACGGCTCCACCGCCTACACCAACGACGGCAATTATTACTCCATTAAGCCCTTTCCGGCGGTGGTGCTCAAGGGCTTTGGCGGCGGCGACGGCTACGGCTCCGCTTTTCTGTACAGCCTGCTGCAAGGCAAAGAGATGATCGAGTGCCTGGAGTTTGGCTCCGCCTCGGCCTCTATGCTCATCTCCGCCCACAGCTGCTCGGACGCTATGCCCACCGCAGAGGCAGTGGCGGCCTTTATTAAGAAAAGCAAGGAAGAATACGGCGAAATGGTGGCTCGCGCCTGACGAACCGCCACCCGGAATAAAAAACAGACTCGTATGTAGTGATCCTATATACGGGTCTTTTTATTTTCAAATGGGAGGTTCTGCAATGCAGGCATACAGATGGACGGCAGAGCGGGTGCTGCGGGAGTTGAACAGCGCCCCCGGCGGGCTGAGCCGCAAACAGGCGGCTGCCCGGCTGGCAAAACATGGCGAAAACCGGCTGGCGCGGAAAAAGGGCGACAGCCTGTGGCGGCGGTTTATGCTGCAACTATCCGACCCGATGATCCTGGTGCTGCTGGCAGCGGCCGCCGTGTCTGCGGTGCTGTGTGTCGTGCACCGGGAATTCCCTGCGGATGTGCTGATCATTATGACCGTGGTGACGGTGAATGCCGTCTTAGGCGTGGTGCAGGAGAGCAAGGCAGAAAAGGCCATTGCCGCCTTGCAGGAGATGACCCCGGCCACCTCTCGGGTGCTGCGGGGCGGGGCAGAGTGTACCGTGCCCAGCCGCACTCTGGTGCCCGGCGATGTGGTGCTGCTGTCTGCCGGTGACCGTATTCCCGCAGACTGCCGGGTGCTGGAGAGCATTGGCCTGCGGGTGGAGGAATCCGCCCTTACCGGCGAGTCCCAGCCGGTGGAAAAATCCGCGGCCCCTTTGCCGGACGATGGGCAGCCGCTGCCGCCCTCCGCTTGCAGCAATTTGGTATTTATGGGTGCTAATGTGGTGTACGGCCGCGGGCGTGCTGTGGTGATTTCCACCGGTATGGACACGCAAATGGGACACATTGCCCACGCCCTGAACACCGCCGGACAGAACGCCACGCCTCTGCAAAAGAAATTGACCCAGCTGTCTAAAATTTTGTCCCTGCTGGTGCTGGCCATCTGCGCCGGGATCTTTGCGTTAGATGTAGGGCGCAGCTTACTGGCAGGCGGGCTGACCTTTAGCGGCGCGCTGTCCACCTTTATGGTGGCGGTGTCCCTGGCGGTGGCTGCCATTCCGGAGGGACTGGCAGCGGTGGTGACGATTGTGCTGTCCATCGGCGTGACCAAAATGAGCCGTCGCCACGCAGTGATCCGGCGACTGACGGCGGTGGAGACCCTGGGCTGTACGCAGGTGATCTGCTCGGACAAAACCGGCACGCTGACTCAAAATAAAATGACCGTTACCGCCCGCACCGGTGTGCCGCCGGAGCAGCTCATGACCGCTATGGCGCTGTGTTCGGACGCCCACCGGGCCGGGGACCGCATGGAGGGTGAACCCACAGAGGTGGCGCTGGTGCAGGACGCGGCAGACCTGGGGTTGGAAAAGGAGGCGCTGGAGCGGCAGTACCCCCGGGTGGGGGAACTGCCCTTTGACTCTGCCCGCAAGATGATGACGACGCTCCACCGCACCCCGGAAGGCGTGGTGCAGTACACCAAGGGTGCGCCGGATGTGGTACTGAAGCGGTGCACCCACACCTGGCAGCAGGGGAGGGCGGTACCCTTGACTGAAGATCTGCGCCGCCGGATCCTGGACGAAAATCGGCGTATGGCAGACCGGGCGCTGCGGGTGCTTTGCGCTGCAACCAGGCAGTACCCGTCCCTGCCGTCTGCCCGGTCGCCGGAGGCACTGGAACAGGGGCTTTGCTACCTGGGGCTGGTGGGTATGATGGATCCGGTGCGCCCGGAGGCGGTGGAGGCCATTGCCGCTTGTCGCCAAGCGGGCATTCGTCCGGTGATGATCACCGGTGATCATCGGGATACTGCCGCGGCCATTGCTCGGCAGCTGGGGATTTTGGAGCCGGAGGGGGAGGTGCTCACCGGCGCCCAGCTGAGCCAAATGGACGATCGGGCGTTGGACGATGCCGTTGCCCGGTGCAGCGTGTTTGCCCGTGTGCAGCCGGAGCATAAGGTGCGCATTGTAGAGGCCTTTCACCGGCAGGGGGCTGTGACTGCCATGACCGGCGACGGGGTCAACGACGCCCCGGCCATTCAGGCGGCGGATATTGGCGTAGGCATGGGCATGACCGGCACGGATGTGACCAAGAATGTGGCGGATATGGTACTGACGGACGACAACTTTGCCACCATTGTGGCGGCCGTGGAGGAGGGCCGCCGGGTGTATGACAATATCCGCAAGTCCATTCAGTTTTTGCTGTCCTCTAACTTGGCAGAGGTGCTCACCATTTTGGTGGCTACTCTGCTGGGCTTTACCATTTTGGAGCCGGTGCACCTGCTGTGGATCAATTTGATCACCGATTGCTTCCCGGCGCTGGCGCTGGGTATGGAGCGGGGCGAGCCGGAGATCATGCGCCGCCGACCTCGAGATCCAAAGGACGGCATTTTTGCCGGGGGTATGGGCTTCGATGTGGCCTGGCAGGGACTGCTGGTAACGGCGGTGACCCTGCTGGCTTACTTCAGCGGTCTGCTACTTACCTGCCCGGTACAAATGGACTGGGCGGCACTGGTACGTATTACGGACCCGCTGGCCCATAAAACCGGCATGACCATGGCGTTTTTTACCCTGTCTATGGCGGAGATCTTCCATAGCTTTAATATGCGCTCGCGTCGGGCCAGTTTGTTCTCTATGGGGCAAAACGGCTATTTGTGGGGTGCCATGGTGCTGTCTTTGGTGCTGTCCACGGTGGTGCTGTATGTGCCGGCGTTGGCTGCGGCTTTTGATTTTGTTCCTCTGTCCGGTACAGCCTACGGTGCGTCGATGGCGCTGGCTCTGGCAGTGATCCCGGTGGTGGAGCTGGTCAAGGCAGTGCAGCGGGCCGTCCATCGTTAAAACTGCAAAAAAGTGCGGCAGGCAAGGAAATTTGCCCGCCGCCTTTTTCATTTTAACACTTCCTTTTCCCGCGGTTTTATGCTATGATAAAGGACGGTGATTTGGGTGCAACTCAAAAAGAATGATGAGATTCAACTGAATATAACCGCCCTGACTTCCGAGGGCAGTGCCATCGGGCGCAAGGACGGCGTGCCGATTTTTGTGCGTGGCGGTGTGCCCGGTGATGTGGTTACGGCGCATATCATTAAAGCCAAAAAGAACTATGCCGTTGCCCGGCTGCAGCAGGTGCTGGAGCCATCGCCTCATCGGGTGGAGAGTGACTGCCCGGTGTCCGCCCAGTGCGGCGGCTGTGCCTTTCGCACGGTGGATTACGCGGAGGAACTGCGCTTTAAGCAGCAGCGGATCGACGATGCTTTTCAGCGGATCGGCCACCTGGATTTGCGGGTGGAGGGCGTGTTGGCAGCGCCCGATACCGTGCGCTATCGCAATAAAGCCCAGTACCCGGTGCAGCTGCAAGACGGCCGACCGGTAGCCGGTTTTTATGCCTATAAGAGCCACCGTGTGGTGCCCACCGAGGATTGTCTGCTCCAGTGTACGGATTTTTCCGCCGGTGTGGCGGCTTGCCTGCAATGGGCGGAAGAACATCAAATTTCCGTATATAATGAGGAGACCGGCACCGGCCTGCTGCGCCACTTGTATTTCCGCAAGGGCCAGGCTACCGGCCAGGTGCTGGCTTGTATTGTGATCAACGGCACGGATCTGCCCGGCGGGGACGCACTTTGCGCCGCCTTGCGTGCCGCTGTGCCCGGTTTGGTGGGCGTGGTGCTAAACAGCAACACCCGGCACACCAATGTGATTTTGGGTGATCGGGATCGGGTGCTTTGGGGCAAGGGTGAACTGCTGGACAAGCTGTGTGGCAAGACCTTTGCCATCGGCCCCCATGCTTTTTATCAAGTGAACCACGACCAATGTGAACGCTTGTATGCGCTGGCAGGGGATTTTGCGGGCTTGACCGGCGACCAGGTGCTGCTGGATCTGTACTGCGGCGTGGGCACCATCGGCCTGACTTTAGCGGATCGCTGCCGCCGGTTGATCGGCGTGGAGGTGGTTCCCCAGGCGGTGGAGAACGCCCGGGAGAATGCCCGGCGCAACGGTATTGAGAATGCAGAATTTCTGTGTGCGGACGCAGCCGGTGCGGCAACGCAGCTGGCGTCCCAGGGCGTGCGCCCGGATGTGGTCATCGTAGACCCGCCACGCAAGGGCTGCGCGCCGGAGGTGTTCGCCGCTATTGATAAAATGGGCACCCAGCGGCTGGTGTATGTGTCCTGCGACCCGGCAACCTTGGCACGGGACTTGGCGTTACTGGCCACCATGGGCTACACCGCCCGCCGCGCCTGCGGCGTAGACCTGTTCCCACGCACCCCCCATGTGGAGACCGTGGTGCTGGTGGAGAGGGACGATTGATATGTCAAGAAAGATGGAAAACGGTTTAATGACTAATGATAGCGCTGATGATAATATCGCCGTATCCTCAGTGTCTATGCTTAAGAAAAGTGTGAATAGTCTGGTTACCGCTTGCGAACATTCAATGACAATGATGAATGGAATATGTGGTACGGATTATGTATGCGAAGTACCCATTTACTATATTTCGGATATACATTTGGAGGAGCAGGGCGATTTAAAGGATAAATCATTTCCGCAGATTTATGATTGGCTGTTGTTAAAATGTAGGAATTTAGTGAAATGTTTGCCGGGACAGAAAGGGATTATCTTAATAGGCGGTGATATTGCCAATGATCGCAGATTAGTACATGCGTTTTTGTATGTACTGCATGAATTGATGATTGAAATAACGACGACTATGCCGATTCTTTATGTGCTTGGCAATCACGAATTGTGGTGCGGAGAGGACGAGCACATTCCGTGTCAGGAGATTTTCAAGTTGTATGAAGAGGACAATAGCTCTTTGGCTACTTTACTTGAGAATGCGCTGTACTATCGATATAAAGGCTTGAGCTGGTCACATAGAGTATTAAAAGAGGAAGAACTCATTTCAATGAGCGAAGCCGATTTGAAAGAACTGTGCGATAGTTCAAGTTGCTTAATATTTGGCGGGTTAGGATTTACAGGTAACAATCCTTGGTATAATGCGAGAGGTGGTGTGTACCAGAGCGTAGTTAGCGAAAGCGAAGATGTGGCTCGTACAGAAAGGTTTAGAGATACCTATAATAAATTGCTGCGATGCGCAGGAGATAAGTGTGTTCTTGTGCTTACCCATACGCCCATTCAAGATTGGAGTGATGACCAGTATAGCACAAACTGGATTTACATAAACGGACACACACATCAGAATCGGATTTCAAAAACGCATAATGGAGCTCGTGTTCTTTCTGACGCGCAAATCGGTTATAATCCAAAACCATGGAAGTTTAAGTGTTTGTCCATAGAGGGCGAATACGATCCGTTTGAAAAATGGAGCGATGGCATTTACAAAATTAGTAACGAACAATATGTTGAATTTTATCGCGGCCGAAATGTTCATATAATTTGTAATCGGCCTGACCAAATATATATGTTGAAACGCAATAATAAGTATATGTTCTTGCAGCAAGGAAAAAGGCTTTATGTTTTGTCCGGTGGGAAACAGTGTGTTGCTGATTTTGAAATATCATATTATTTTGAAAATATGTTGGAATATGCAAACCGGCTTGCACAATTATACTTGCCGCTGAAAAATATATTGGATCAAATCTCACGAGAAGTGCGTTTGTTCGGTGGGCATGGCACGATACACGGTTGCATTGTTGATATTGATCACTATATGCATATTTATCTAAATCCTTTTGATGGTAGCTTGGTCCCTTACTATGCGTTGAATCCTGATTTCAAAACAGTATATAAGAGTACAGAAAAGCTGTTAGAAGCTCATTCAGGGCAATACGGATTGGCTGCAAAGTCATATACAAAAATGTTAAAACAATATACAGCTCTCAAAAAGAAGAAAAAGCTGCCCTTGATTAGCGGCAGGAAAAAAATGCTCGGAAGCGGTTCATCGTCTACCCAATATGTTACGAGTCGGGCAATGTATTCTCCGTCTGCAAAAATTTATGAATTGCAGTATTTGATAGATAAGAATGTCATTCGCCATTGGCAAGACGATGTAATGCAGTAATGATTTAAATGTCAATTGTGTTTTAAGTCGTAATACGAAAAATTGACGAAAGGATGAGGTAAATGAAACTGAAAGACGGTATGGTGCTGGGGCATGTGGATGGCGAGGATTTTGCCATTGCTACCGGCAAGGCCATGAAGCACTTTAACGGTGTGATCCACAACAATCCCACGGCGGCATTTTTGTTTGAGCTGCTCCAGACGGAGCAGACGGAGGACAGCCTGGTGGCGGCGCTCACGGAGAAATACGATGTAGACGCAGACACAGCTCGGGCGGATGTGCGTGAAATGCTGGATACCCTGCGGGCTGCCGGGGTGCTGGACTGAGTATGCAGACGATCACCGGAGACCTTTTGCAGGACAGTCTGCTGCACCTGCTCTATTGTGCTTTAAAAGAGGAAAAACCGGCGCTGCCTACGGATTTGAACTGGGAGGCGCTGTTGCAGTTGGCCAATCGCCAGCAGGTATACAACACCGTGCAGCCGGTGCTGGAAAAGGCGGCGGTGCTGCCGCCGGAGCAGCTGCAGCGTTGGAACGACTATCGCTTAACGGAGCTGCAGCGTACCCTGTATGTGAACAGCCAGCGACAAGCCGTTTGTGCGGATTTGGAGGCGCAGAACATTCGTTATATGTTCTTAAAGGGCTTGGTTCTGCGGGCGCTTTATCCCCAGACCATGATGCGCCAAATGAGCGATAATGATATTCTGTTCGACCCCGATCGGCGCGGCGACCTGGCCAAGATTATGCGTGTGCACCAGTTCACCTTAACGGTGGCTACGGACAAGTCCGATGATTACTACAAAGAACCCAACTGCCTGATCGAGTTCCATCGGGAGTTGTTTAACCACACCGATTTGCAAACTGCCTTTCCGGCGGCGCTGGTGTGGCAACATGCGGTGCCGGACCCGGATCATCCCTGCTGCTACCGTATGTCCCCGGAGGATAATTATCTGTTCACTCTGGGCCATATGTACAAGCACTATATTATGGAGGGCTGCGGCGTTCGATTCCTTTGCGATATGTATTTGCTGCGCACCAAGCAGCCGCAGATGAATATGAAATATGTGGAGTCTATGGTGGAGAAGATGAGGATCTCCTCCTTTCACCAAACGGTGATCGGTTTGGCGGAGGCTGTGTTTGCCGGCGGCGAACTGACTGACGACGGCCGGCAACTGTTGAACGATATGTTTTCCGGTACCGTTTACGGCAAGGGCAAGACCATGGCGGAGAAAGTGGACGAGCACGGCGGCAAAGGACGCTATATTCTCTCTCGCCTGTTTCCCAAAGTATCCATTATGAAAAACACCTACCCGGTGCTGGAAAAATGCCCCGTTTTGCTGCCTTTCCATTATCTTGTGCGGTTGTTCAGCCGCCTGCGGCATCGAAAAAAAGAAATTCGCAGCGAGGTTCGCCAGCTAAAGAACAGCAAAGGGGATCGGCCGTGATAAACGTACTTTTTGTAGGTCTGGGCGGCTTTTTGGGCGCAATACTGCGCTATCTGCTTGCTGTCTCTTATACACATCTGACGCTGCCGACGACTCCTTACG
>ERZ1027229.1108-NODE-1108-length-12695-cov-7.367959_pt1 | contig 12695 bp, 16 predicted proteins | sample MGYA00519245_ERZ1027229 | MGnify/ENA primary metagenome ERZ1027229 (study PRJEB26926, sample SAMN06164466) | human gut metagenome | biome: ENVO:00009003; feature: ENVO:2100002; material: ENVO:00002003 | host: Homo sapiens | place: USA | collected 2012 ...
ACCGAGATCTACACGTAAGGAGTCGTCGGCAGCGTCAGCTGTGTATAAGAGACAGATATACAATCAGCTTGAAATTCTTAAATTACTTAATCCTGATGACGCAAAGTACTATGAAGAGCAGATAGGAGTGCTTGAAAACGGCTGTGAAAAGGATTGCAATGAGCTGTTTTCTTTCTTGCAGGGTACTCCCAATGAAGTCGCATCAGAGGTTTATGATATTCTTGATATGTTTAGAATATTGAACAATTCCTATAATAAGCTTTCTAATGTTACTGACATAGAAAAAGATGATGTATTATTTTCTGGATTTGATGGCAATGAAGAACCTAGCCATTATAATTATGCAAAATGGTTAATTGAAGGAAGAAATCTTTATAAAGAGTTTGCAAATTGTGAACTTAATAGTCATTACAACAGATTAGACTATTATCGTGAAATGTTGTACAGGTTTAACACTATCAACGCAAAAAAGAACACTCAACTTTTAACTTTAGAGGAAATAAAGTCAATTATTAGATAAGTTGAATACAAACCACTCTTAACATAGGGTGGTTTTCTTATATCTATCCTAAAGCTGAACAACGCAAGAGTAAAGAACATAATATGCACATTATGCAGTCTTAACGGGATTTCCGTTGACTACAGCGGACTTACTCTGCACTGGAATGACGGACTTCCTGTTGACGAAACAGAGCAGATACAGACCTTAAACCTCGCAACAGGCGGCAAGGCGGTGATGTCGCAGTATGCGGCACTCAAACAGCGGGGCCTTTCGGATGCGGAGGCAGAGGCAGAGCTTGAACAGATAAACGAAGAAAATGCCGCCGTTCAGCCGTTACAGCTCGGAGTGATAGACAATGGCGAATAAGTCGCAGCTTGATGTGCTTATCGGGATTTACCGTGAGGCTCAGGCAAGGCTTGCGGAAATCGTAACGGGGAATTACGGTGCAGGCACAAAGACGTATTACAACAGTGTGCTGAAACAGCTTGAAAGGCTCATGAAAGAGCTTGAAGCAGAAACAGGACAGTATATAAGCACCGAAATTCCCAGACAGTATAAAAAGGCTCTTGACGATACATACGCTTATTTCAAACGCAATAATCTGCAAATGAAGCGTCCGGATATGTTCTCACACATACACAGTGACGCAGTTTCAGAGCTTGCAAACGAAATGCGGTATCACATAAATCAGGGAATTTCCATTGCAGGCAGACGTGTAATGCGATATCTCGATACTGCAAAGGACAATGCACTCAGGCAGGCAGGACTTCGTTCCGCCGCACTTAAAGCGGCAGCAGGTCAGACTGTAGCCGATATGCAGAAGGACCTTATGCAGCGTCTTGCGAATGACGGATTTTTGACGGTTCAGTACGGCACAGGTAAACGTGCGTATCAGGTTGGGCTTGACTCTTACGCCGCAATGGTCGCACGTTCAACTACTCGTGAGGCAGGCAATCTTGCAAGGGAAAATCAGCTTACTGAAAACGGCTACGACCTCATGATGATGACGGAACATTACCCGACTTGTGAGGCTTGTGCGGTTTTACAAGGCAGAGTTTACAGTATATCGGGCAGGGATAAACGTTTTCCTCCGCTTTCAAGGGCATTCCCAAGCGGATACAGAAATGTGCATCCGAACTGCCGTCATGTCATGACCTACTGGATAGAGGAAATGCAGTCGCCTGAGGAGATAAGAGCCGCACTTGCAAGGTCAAACGCTCCGTTTACCGATAACCGTTCCGATGAGGAAATTGCTCTTTACTCAAAACAGCAGGCGGACAGCCGCAGAATGCGTGCCGACCGTTCACAGTTTGAGAGGTACAGGCAGAGGCTCGGTGAGGACGCTCCAAAATCATTTCACACGTTCCGCAGAATTAAAAATGCGGACGGGCAGAAATGGAAGGAGATGCAGAGCCTTTATCGCTCAAAATCCCCGAAAAATGTTGACAATTCAGGTGAAAGTGATATAATAGAAGAAAGCAATAAAAAAGCAATAACACCAATTACTGATTCTTCTATTGAAAGAGTTCCGAATGTAAAAATAAGCGGTTATACTGATGAACAGTGCAGTATCATTCAACAGCAACATAAAGAGCTTCTAAGATATTCAAGAGATAACAATGAGGGCAAAGAAGTTGCGTTTGTTTTTGACAGCGAACTGAATAACAGGAAAGAATTTAAAGGTTCTGATGATAAACTGGATTTTGGCAGTGCATTGTATGGAAAGGAGCTTTTTGTCATGCATAATCATCCAAGAAATAGTAGTTATTCCGATAGAGATATTCAATTTATTATTGGGAATGACAACGTAAAAACTCTTTCCATTATTAAAAATAATGGTAATATTGAAACTCTGACAAAGTCAGATATTTACGATAAAGGAAGAGCCTTAGTTGAATTAAAACGTTGCTACAAAAAATACGTAAAACATGGTACGGACGAAGAAATCAATAAAGCAGTAAACTCTTTTCTAAAAGATAATAAGGGGTTATTTGAATGGATAAAAACATAACAATTCTTGACGGTGGTACTCTCGAAGAAAGGATATCGGAGATAAAGGAATTCTTTGGGCTTTCACCCGAACAGTCTTTTCAGGATTTGAAAGTCGAAGAAAATGAAAAAGATGATGAAAACTGCCGTTAAAACAAGAAAATCCGTAAACCAAAAACTTGGATTGGAGGAATAGATATGTTTCATTATAATATTTGCACTGAAGCAGACAAAGAAATTTTTTCAAAGCAGTGTCGGGCACTTGAAAAACATATTCCTGCAATTGAAAAAGGGAAACTGCTCAATGACGTTGACGGCTCTGAAACTCAGCATTATACCGTTAATGGCAAAGCAATTACAGTTCACAACAGCAATTATGTCGGTGCTGTTTATATCGACTCCGACATTGAGCTTGAGGGGTATTTTAATGGCTGAAAAGGAATATTTTATTGATGACAGAGTTGTTATCCCTGAAGAAATAAAAAAAATGTCAATCGAAGAATTAGAAGCAGCAATTAAAAAATTGGAACAAGAACTTCGTGACAAGAAAAAAACTGCATAATCAGAGTACAAAGACAGGTTATTTGAGGTGGAAGATTTCGTCCCCGTCCACACGCCGATGGCTTGACAAAGGGAAACCTTGAGAGATGCAGGAGAATGGGACGCCTGCCAAATAACCGCTCTTTCGTACAAACCGCTCAGAAATGGGCGGTTTTGCTATATCTGTAATGCAAATGCACTTCTTCGGAGGTGCTTTTTTCATGCATAAAACCGCAAAACCACAAGGAGGTAAAGAAAAATGCAGAGGAAATTTTTAGAGGACTTAGGACTTGAAAAAGAGGTCATAGACAAGATAATGACCGAAAACAGCAACGACATCAAGAAGATTACCGTTGAGCGTGACGGCTACAGAGAACACTTGACACAGTACAAAGAAGCTCTGAAAGAGTTTGAGGGAGTCGACGTAAAGGAGCTTAACGGCAAAATCAAACAGCTTACTGACGACCTCGCCGCAAAGGATACGGAATATCAGACAAAAATTGCTGATATGGAGTTCAATTCCGTGCTTGACAGTGCAATTGCAGGAGTTAAGGCGAAAAATTCAAAGGCTGTCAAGGCACTTCTTGACCTCGAAGCACTCAAATCATCAAAAAATCAGTCGGAGGATATAAAGTCCGCACTGGAAAAGGTGAAGTCTGAAAATGACTACCTTTTTGACGGTAATTCCGTTCCCGGAGGCGGAGGAAATCCACCTGAAACCAACAACAGCAACAAACCGCTCCCCTCAGGAACGGTAATTTTTTAGGAGGTAATTTTTTATGGCAAGAACAAAGGCATTATCACTTTTGCAGGCGGCATCAACCAAAGCTGACCTCAAAGAAATCTACGGCATTGTCATTGAGAATATCCAGAGGGATACACTCTCAAACGCACTGAAATCCCAGAACTATTCGGGAAGTCCTGCGGCAGGTTCTGTTGAGTACAAGCGTTTTGCAAATTCCCAGTCAAAGACATACGGAACTGCCAGAACAGCAGGCAAGGGTGACGCTGTAAAGGTTCCGCCGATCACCGTCAATGTGGACACCCACAAGGAAATTGTCGAGGAGGTTTCAAAATTCGACCTTGACACCTTCGGCGTTGCAGGCATCATGTCAAGACGTGCGTCAAACCACATTGACACTATGGCGTCAGACCTTGATACAGCGTTTTTCTCTGCGGCTTGCACTGCGGCAGCTGAAATCACCACAAATGCAACCGACCCTCTCGAAATTCTCGAAGCGGCTATCCTGTCACTTGAAACTGTAAAAAATGACTATGTGAGAGGTACAAACAGACGCAATCACCGTCTTATCCTTTCCCCAAGCTATTACAGTACAGTCCGCACAAAGCTTGACAGTCAGATAAACAGCAACGTTGACACTGCGGCTGAGGAGTTCGGAATGTATCATGGGGTTAAGGTTTACAGCTCAATCAATCTCCCGACAGGAATTGATTTTCTGCTCATGCACACTGATACGGTCGGTCAGCCTGTTATCGTAAATCAGTACTCCGAGCCTGAAAAAATCCAGCTTTCAAACGACTATGCGGTGTCGCTTTTCTATGACTACGGTACAAAGGCGCTTACGCCTGACCTCTTATTCAAAAGGTCAGCACCGACAGAGGCAGGAGGTAATAAATGTACAGCTCGGTTAAGGAGGCTGACAGCTACATCAGCACTCATTATACCTCGAAATCAGCGGCTTACAAGCGTTGGAATGCACTTTCCGAGGACGATAAAGCTGTTTACCTGAACAATGCCTTTGACTCAATAGAATGTCTGAAATTCGGCGGAAGAAAGGCGGTTCCCGAACAGGAAACCGCTTTCCCACGCTTGCCGTATCAGTACGGACATACAGACTCGGGAGCTCCTGAACGTGTAAAGTCCGCCGAAATCGAGCTTGCATTGTATCTGTCAGACGAAAAGAAACAAGAAAGCTCCGAAAAACGCTCAAAGCTTATTGCAGACGGAGTTAAGTCATTTTCCTTGGGCGATTTATCGGAAAGCTACGGAGATAATGTGCAGTCTGCGTCAAAATCAAGCGTTTATGACTGCAAAAAAGCTGTAAGCCTGCTTTCACCGTATCTTTCGGGAGGCTTTGAGATATGCTAGAGGATTACCTCAATCAGACCTGCACCGTAAGATATGCAGACGGAACAAATGCACGGGGTCAGCCGATTTACAGCGAGCCTCACAGCGTTCCATGCAGGCTTGTGCAGAAATATCAGCTTGTAAACAGGTCTGACGGCTCGACCGTTACGGCGGAGCATATCTGCTATCTTACGGAAAAAATCACAACAGGCGATACAATAAACGGTCTTGCGGTGCTTTCGGTCAGCGAAATGACCGACCTTGACGGCGAAATTACAGGTTATAAGGCGGTGATGTGATGAGCAGAAGAAATCCAATCGAGATAGACAGCCGTGAGCTTGACAGACAGCTTAAAAAGGCAATCCGGCGTAATCCTGAGCTTGCCGCAAAAAAGGTCACTGCCATTGCTTGTGACTTAGCAGGACGTTCCGCAAGACTTGCACCTGTTGATACAGGTGATTTGCGTAATAATTGTTCTGCTGAAATAAACGGTTCGACAGTTTTCACGAATAAATCAAAATGTGGCGAGGCAGTGCCGTCCTTGAAGTTAAGTGCAGAAATCGGCTATTCCCTGCCCTACGCACTGCGTCAGCACGAGGAGCTTGGCTATAAACACCCGAAAGGCGGACAGGCGAAGTTTCTTGAACAGCCGTTCAGTGAAAACGAGCAGAAATACATTGACATGCTCAAAAGCATACCTGACGAGGCATTGAGATGATGAATATACTTGATAAGCTTGGTGCAGTTCTTAACGACAGCACTGTAAAGCTCGGATTTCTCCCTGATTTCCCTGACGATTTATCCGTACTGACTGAATACAGAGGCAGTCCGCCTGTACATTCGTTCGGCGGCACTGACATTGTCGAAAATGTACAGCTCAGGTGCAGGGGTGATAGGTCATACGAAAAAATCTCCGCATTCACCGACAAGCTTAACCGCTACAGTGATACGGAGATTTCTGTTATACAGGAAACGGCAATACTCGATATCGGACGTGACGATAAACAGCGTCAGGAGTATACCGTTAATTTTAAAATTTACAGGAGGTAATTTTTATGGCACTTTATACAGGTGTTACAGGCAAGCTTAGCTTCAAAGCAAGCGGAGCTGAAAGCGAAACGGACATCGTTCACATGTCCTCATGGAACGTATCGCTTTCAAAGGAAATACTGGAGGTTCTCTCTTTCGGTTCGGACTACAAGGAAAAGGCGGCGTCAATAAAGGACTGGTCCGCAAGTGCAGACGGCACATGTGATTTTGACACAGAAAGCGGTCAGAAAATACTTTATGATGCATTTGAAAGCGGCAACACAATCAAAGGCACTTTTTATCTCAACGAAAACACGTTTTTACAGGGCGACTGTCTTGTTGAGTCGCTGGAAATCGACCATGCGGCTGACGGCAAGGCTGATATTTCAATCAGTCTGGCAGGTTCAAAGGCGGCTGTTCTTACTCTGCCGACAGGTTAATTGACAAAAAATAGTACCCATGCTATAATATAGGCATGGGTACTGGATAAAACGGTAGGCGGTTCAATCTTTTCCCTCGGAAACGGGGGTGTTTGCATGAGTACTTTAGAATTACTTACATTAATTAACGTAGTTTTAAACATAATAGCTCTTGTAAATAATAATAAAAAGAAATAACCGCCCCACTCTACCATAAGGCGACGGTTATTCTTAACTAAAATCGCTTGAGGGAGAACCGCTTATCGCAGTACCCTTTCATTTATATTATAGCATAAACAGAAAAAATGTCAAGTAGCAATCAAAAAAAAGCAGGCTGTTAAGCTTGCTTTTATTATTTAAAGGAGTTTTTTGTTATGTTTATCAAGGTAAATGAGAATGAATACGAATTATCAACAAAGCTTGGAGTTTCTTTGAAGCTGGAGCAGAGGTTCAAACTCCCACTCACTCAGATTTTTGACAAAATAGCAGCCGCAGAAATAAACGAGCTTATCGACATTATCTCACTTTCAGCCGACAAGCTCAGCGATAAGGCTTTCAGAAGCGAAATTCTTGACGCATGGGACTACACTGATTTGCAGTATACAGTTCAGGAGCTTATCGCACGTCTGATGTTCACAGGAACTGATGATGAAGTTGAAGCAAAGGTGGAAAAATATCCGCTGGGGGAAACACAGAAAAATCTGATAAGGAAGATGCTTGGAATTCCGCTGAAATCGTCAGAACAGCCTACAGAGTCGGAATAAGCATACCTGACCTGTGGAACATGGAGCTGTGGGAGCTTAACGAATGTGTGAGGGAATACAACCGCATGCACTCCGAGAACTTAAATTCAAGGACTGCACTCGCATGGGAAACCGCAAATTTTGTCGGTGCGGCATTCTCAGGCAAGCTGAAAGGTCTGAAATTTTATTTAAAGGAGTCGCAGACAAGTAAAGCTCCTGCAATATCCAATACCGAATTTGACAAAAAATTAGCTGAGGCGGAAAGGAGGTACTAATGTCTTTACGGGATTTAACAGTCAGAATTAATGCCGATACTTCGGGGTTTGGCAGAGGGCTTAAAAGCATCAGCTCAGGCATAAAATCTCTCGCCAAAACAGCCGCCGCACTTGCAGGTGTTACTCTTGGAGTTGCAGGACTTGTTCAGGCGTTCAAATCATACGTTTCACTTGAAAGCTCCGTACTTCGAGTAAACGACCTTTTCAAAGAGTCGGCAAAGTATATTGAATATTTTGCAGCCGTAACAGGAAAATCACTCGGCATGGCTGAAAGCTCTGCATACGAGTTTGCGGCTACATACGGAAATCTTTTCAAGAACATAACAAAGGATACTGCCGAAAATGCAAAGGTAACAATAGCAATGCTGAAAGCCTCGTCCGTGGTAGCGTCCAAGACAGGACGCACCATGGAGGACGTTATGTTTCGTATCCGTTCGGGACTGCTTGGCAATACGGAGGCTATTGATGACTTAGGTATTGAGGTAAAAGTTGCAATGCTTGAGGTCACAGACGCATTTAAGCAGATTTCAAACGGACGATCGTGGGAACAGCTTACATTTTATGAACAGCAGCAAATCAGAACGCTTGCTATTCTGGAACAGGCAGACAAGAATTTCGGTAATGAGGTGCAAACGGGTTCAGCGTACAGTCTTTCAGTGCTTTCAGGAGCGTTCAAGGATCTTATGTCAACCGCAGGAGCATTCATAAACAAAGCATTACAGCCGATTATTGCAGGTCTTACGAAAATAACGCAGGCGGCATCTTCCGCACTTAAAGCTCTTGCCGCTGTAATTGGACTCAACCTCACAGGTAATTCAAATTCGCTGAAGGACGGCTTTTCCTCGTCCGCCGACAGCTCGGCTGATATATCCGACAATATGACGGATACGGTCGATTCCGCCAAGGCACTGAAAAAACAGCTTGCAGGCTTTGATGAGCTTAATGTACTTGCAAATGCTTCGGATACGTCAGCGTCAGGCGGAGAGACTTCCTCCTCTGTCGGCGGTTCTTCCGTTTTCGACTCCCTCCCTGAGCTTGAATATCAGGAAATGGATATTGATACTTCCAAAATGGAGGGAAAGCTCAAACGCATCAAGAACGAAACTGGAGAGGTATTCTCGTATCTGAAACAATGGACAGTGATATCATTTACGCCGATTTTTTCGGGAATATGGGACGATTTAAAGGTCAAACGTGCAGAGCTTGGACAAATTCTTTTGGGAATGTTTGAGGATATAAAGGCTCTCGGACCGCCTTTGCTGTCATATTTTGAAAATGACTTTACTCCGTATCTGCAAACGGCATTTGCTGTAGCAGGTAAGGTCATTACAGGATTATTTGACACTTTCAACACGGTTTTCTCGGATATATGGAATATAGCTGTATACCCTATACTGCTTGATTTTATCGAAATCGGACTGCCGATAATAACTCAATTTGCAACTGAAACGCAAAGCACTTTTGGAGTACTTTTTGAGGAAGTCAAAAAAATATTCGACATGCTGTGGGCGGACGCTGTACGTCCTGTTCTCGGACTTATTTCAAAGTGCTGGAAGGATACGCTGACTGTTATAAAAGATTTTTGGGGCAAATGGGGCAAGCCGGTATTTGAGAAATTTCGTGAGGCAATACGTCTTTCGGGCGAAACAGTCCGCAAAATTTGGAATTCTTACATGAAACCCGTCTGGGATAAATTCATGGAAGTTGCAGATGAGCTGTGGACTAAGCATCTGAAACCGTTACTTGCAAACTTTCTTGACTTTGTCGGCACCTTTGTTGACGGTGCATTAACAATTTACAACGAATTTATAAACCCTGTCATAAACTGGTTTGTTGATAAATTTGGCCCTGTTCTGGCAGAAATGATGAGTTCTGTTATTGACAGAATAGGAACGGTTATCGGAGCGTTGTTTGACCTGAAAAGCAATATAATCAGCGTATTCAAAGGCATAATCGACTTTGTGGTTTCAGTTTTCAAGGGCGACTGGAAAAATGCATGGGAAAGCATCAAGGACATTTTTAAGTCGATGTGGGACAGTCTTGAAACAATAGTAAAAGTCCCGATAAATGTGGTCATAGGACTTATAAACGGTCTTACAGGAGCTGTTGCGGCGGCTTTAAACGGCGTTATCGACAGCATAAACGGCATGGGATTTACGCTCCCTGACTGGATACCTGTCTTGGGCGGCATGGAGTTCCGCTTGAATGTTCCTCGTGTGGAAATCCCCGAAATACCTGCACTTGCCAAAGGCGGAGTTGTGACAAAGCCTACAACGGCACTTATCGGTGAGGCAGGAAAAGAGGCAGTAATGCCGCTTGAAAACAATACAGGGTGGATTGAAAAGCTTGCCGCACAAATAAATCAGGCATCGGGCGGAAAATCAGGCTCACTTCCTGTAGTTAACCTGTATATGTACCCCAATTCAGCCGCATACAAGAGGGACATTCTAAGCGTAATCAGAACCGAAAAAGCAAGGGGCGGAGTTGTATGATGAACACAATTCAAAGCATTAACGGAGCGGAGCTTCCGATTTCTCCGACGACTGACGGCTATACCGTTACAGTTTACGATATAGACAGCGAAAATTCAAACAGAAGTGCGGAAACAGGCGTTCTTATACGCTACATCATTCGCAAGGACACATACAAAATAGAGCTTGCATTCAGAGGCTCTGCGGAGAATATCCGCTCCTTGCGTGACATGATTTCCGCATCTTCGCTCACGGTAATTTTCTGGGATATTGACAGGTGGGTTACAAAAAATATGTACTGCTCCGACCGCTCCCAGAAGCTCTTGCCTGTTCCAAACTGCAACGGCTGGTATGACTTTTCTTTCAGCTTGGTGGAGTATTGACATAAATAAAAAAACAGTGTATAATAATATAAAAGGAGCATACCGATAGACGGTCGCTCCCAATAAGTGATTAAAAATAACCGCTTAGATTTGGAAGGTCAGGCGGTTATTTCCTTTTATTATCATTGTTGTAAAATGTCTTGTAGACAATAAGTACATTAGATAATGCAATGATGAATTGAAAAAAATCATTCCATGTCATCTGCTTTCACTCCCTTCCGGGAGCAAGGATTGACCGCCTACCGTTTCAGGTATGCTCTAATGTTATTATACAGTAAACTACATAATATGTCAATGTTTGTATCATCATATCCCATAAAGCACTCCGAACGGAGTGCTTTTATTATGCCTGAAAGGAGGTATTAACGATGTATCCTGTAAGTGAAGCATACAAAGCGGCGATAATGACAAGTGCAGTGCATCACATAAGAGGGAGCGTCAGGCTGACGAATGGGACGTCCATAACGGTGACGGACGAGCTTATAGGCGATATATGCAAATCAATGCAGTGCCTCAATGACAGCTCGGTATTCGGCATAGGCGGAGTTTATCAGGGACAGCTTATATTCTCGCTTGTGGCGGACAGCATTGAACGCAACAGCTTATACGGCGCAGAGGTAAACTTTGACTTCGGACTTGAAATTTCAGCCGGCACTACGGAGTGGGTACCGCTTGGAGTATTTTACATAGCAAAAGCAGTCAGAAATGAAAATCAGATAAACTGCACAGCTTACGACAGAATGTCCGAGCTGGATACAGATTTGCTTGAAGCGTCAGTGAAGTACAACTATGCGGCAGGACTTGTTCCGTATCAGGCGGCAACGGTCTACAGCCTTGTGACCCTTGCGACAGGACTTGAATTTGAGCAGACTTTTGACGAAATAAAGGCAATGACGGACGTTCCGCTTGACCTGATGTATGGAGTAAGGGACTCTGCTCCGAAGTCGCTAAGAACAGCAGTAAGTCAGCTCGCAGAGCTTATCGGCGGATTTGCTTTCATCAATCGAAGCGGCAAAATAGAATTTCGTCAATTCAAGTCCGCAGAGCCTGTTTACACGATACTGCCGAACAGACGCTTTAAGCTTGAGCTTGCGGAACAGCCGTTTACGGTATCGGGAGTAAGCTACACGAAAGCAACAGGAGAATATACGGAGTCGGTAAGCGGCAACAGCGGATATATTGTGCATTTTGAGTCAAACGGACTCATGGCAAACGACAATGACTCAACCGATTATGAAAAGTGGATATGCTCTCTTATCCACGATATTCTCAACCTGACGTTTACTCCGGGAACGCTTGAATATGCAGGCGACCCTGCACTTGATGTCGGCGATTTTGTCAATGTTAAGGGCGAGGTTGCGGATACGGGAGCTTCAATGCTTATCTGCACTGATGAATGGCAGTTCAGAGGCCCGCAGGTCATTACTGCCGCAGGATATGAAAGCTCACAGCAAAGCTCGTCAGGCGCAGGCAATCTTGGTGCAGGCGGCGGCACTTCTTCCGCTGACGTTTCAAGGTTCATCAGACAGCTTACGATTACGGCAATTGAGTGCGACACGTCAACAGGCTCTCTTGAAACGGACGGAAAAACGATTGCCGAAGCAGATTTCAAGTGCAATGGGACGTCAACAGACTGCTTTTTCTCGGCTGACGTTGAAATATCCGCCCAAAGCGCCGAAAACGTCACCGCAGAATACTATATTGACAATGCTGTTCAGGACTTCTCCCCTGTATTTACGGTGCAGGAGGGACATTCCTTACAGCATTTTTCTTACGTTTTTTACGGTCTGAATGTCGGCGAACACTCGGCAAAGCTGGTGCTGAAAGGCTCGTGCTACGCTGAAAAGGTGCAGGCGGTGGTCTGGGCACAGAATATTGAAGCTGTCACCGCACAGCCTACAGACGCTTCCGATTACCGCTATATCGTAAACGAAAATGACGTTACGATAATAGGTTATCTCGGCAGCAGTAAGCGTCCGAAAGTGCCTGATACTATTGAGGGTAAGCCTGTTGCAAAAATTGAATGTACTGCGTTTAATTACAGTGACGTAAAGAGTGCTGTTATTCCTGAGGGAGTAACGGCTGTTTATTAAGGAGGGGTAAAATGACAGGAACAGGAACGAAAACAGATCCATTCATAGTAGGTTCATGGAGTGAATTTGTAGCTGTGAATACTGACAATTATCTGAAATTCATTAAATTTGCAGCTGTCTCTTATACACATCTCCGAGCCCACGAGACGGACTCCTATCTCG
>ERZ1027229.1111-NODE-1111-length-12675-cov-4.247781_pt1 | contig 12675 bp, 9 predicted proteins | sample MGYA00519245_ERZ1027229 | MGnify/ENA primary metagenome ERZ1027229 (study PRJEB26926, sample SAMN06164466) | human gut metagenome | biome: ENVO:00009003; feature: ENVO:2100002; material: ENVO:00002003 | host: Homo sapiens | place: USA | collected 2012 ...
TCGGCAGCGTCAGATGTGTATAAGAGACAGGTCTGGACACGCTCTGTCACTTCCTGGATATTCCCGACCGTGCTCGCCGACTGCTCCGCAAGATTACGGATCTCATCTGCAACAACTGCAAATCCTTTTCCCGCCTCTCCGGCTCTTGCGGCTTCAATTGATGCATTCAAAGCCAGCAGATTTGTCTGCGAAGTGATTCCCATGATGGACTCCGCAAGAACACCGATCTGCTCCACGACTTTTGCATTTTCCAGTGCTTCCGATAAGCTCTCATTGATTTCCCCATGCACTTTCCTTATATTTGCACGGCCTGCACTGATTTTTTGTTTCGTATCAGCCGCTCTGGTATGGATCTCGTCAACTTTTCCGTTTCCCTCCTGCGCATGCTCTGCAATTCCTTTTGCAGCTTCCTCAATCTCTCCGGACATCGTATTCACTTCCTGTGCAGCTGCTGCGGTCTCCTGATTTCCGGCTGCAAGTTCCTGCGTGATACCGGATACACTGTCGATCTCGTCCGCAAGTTTTGCCAGTGCCGTCTCTGCTGTTCCAACCGTTTCATCCAATGTATCCGCTTCGCGCTGTACATAGCCGATCAGATGTCTCATATTGTGATGAATGTCACGGATGCTGCGTGCCAGAATACCGATCTCATCTTCACGTTTCAGGTATTTTTCCTCCACACGCTGCGTAAAATCGCCCTGTCCCATTTTTTTGGCAAACAGCGCAGATCTTTTGACGCCCGATGTAATGTCGAATGTAAGATACAGTACCCATATATCCGTGAGTATACACATAATAACCATAAAATAGAAAAACTGATCCTGTTTTGCTTTCTTTTCCTGCTGCATTTTCTGCAATATCGGCTGCAGTTCCTGTTGTATTTCTTCCTGGGAATATTCCGGATGTTCCTCACTTACATATTCTTCCATGCTGGCGATCGCATCATTACGGATAGCACCCATATTTTTATCTCCGACAACTACTCCATATGATCCGATTATTAAAATCTCAATAATCAGAATCGTCATTTTTACCTTTAATGATACTTTTCCACTTAGGGTCACATCAATATCCTCCTTTGTTCTTTCTGATTTATTCTCATAAACGGTCCTATATTGGTTTCATTCTACTATCATTTAATTTTGATTGCAATATACATCTTTGACAATTTATCAGGCTTTTGTTTCCTGTCTGGTGTATTCCAGTCATGAATTTTTAAATTCATAGGACGTAATTTCCTATGAATTTAAAAAAATACGGCATATCCTGCCGGACACACCGCATTTTCATATTTCTGTTTATTTTAATGCTGCAGGATTGATCTTCTTTGTGCGGATATCCTCTTTTAACAGTGCAAGGAAATCTTCCCTGGAAACTGTGGTGGAATTCTGCTCTCCATGCAGTCTGTAACTTACGGTTCCGTCAGCTGCTTCGTTCTTACCAAGTACTAACAGATACGGCACTTTCTCCATCTGTGCTTCACGGATACGGTAGCCGAGTTTCTCGTTTCTCTCATCGATCTCAACACGGATTCCGTTATCATCGAGATATTTGTATAAGTCATGAGAGTATGCGTTGAGTTCCTCATCCTCATTTTTTACCGGAAGGATCTTAGCCTGAACCGGAGCTAACCATAACGGCAGGTTTCCTTTTGTTTCCTCTAAAATGTATGCCATGAAACGATCGAGAGAACCTAAAATCGCTCTGTGTAAAACAACCGGTGTTTTCTTGGTTCCGTCACTGTCAATATAGGACAGATTGAATTTTGCCGGCAGACAGAAGTCTAACTGGCAGGTGGAAAGTGTATACTCATTACCGATCGCCGGTTTTACGTTTACATCAAGTTTCGGTCCGTAGAAAGCAGCCTCACCGATCTCCTCTGTATACTCAATACCGATATCATCAAGTACTTTGCGGAGTGCGTTCTCTGCGTTGTTCCACATCTCATCATCATCATGATATTTTACTTTATCTTCCGGATCTCTTAAGGAGAGTACACAGCGGTAATCTGTGATATTGAAATCTTTGTAAGTATCAAAGATCAGCTCAACCACTTTTGCAAACTCTGATTCGATCTGCTCCGGTGTTACAAATAAATGTGCATCATTCTGGCAGAAATGTCTTCCTCTCTCGATACCCTTTAAAGTACCACTTGCCTCAAAACGGAAGTCGTGTGCGATCTCACCGATACGGATCGGAAGATCTTTATAGGAATGCATTCTGTTTGCGTAGATCATCATGTGATGCGGGCAGTTCATCGGACGGAGTACGAAAGACTCTCCCTCAACTTCCATTGCCGGGAACATGTTCTCTTTGTAGTGATCCCAGTGACCGGAAGTCTTGTACAGATTTACCGTACCGACACAAGGTGTCATAACATGCAGATAACCAAGTTTGCGCTCTTTTGCTTTGATATAATTTTCAAGCTCCTGCCATACGGTATATCCCTTTGGAAGAAACATCGGAAGTCCACGTCCAACCAGATCATCGGACATGAACAGGTGCATCTCTTTGCCGATCTTTCTGTGGTCACGGTCTTTCGCTTCCTCTAAGAGTTTTAAATGCTCCTCTAACTCTTCTGCGGTCGGGAAACATACACCGTAGATACGCTGCATTACATGATTATTTGCATCACCTTTCCAGTAAACACCGGAATATTTGATCAGTTTAAAGTTTTTACATAATTTAGTATTGTCAACATGCGGTCCACGGCAGAGATCCGTGAAATCGCCCTGATCGTATACGGAAATATTTCCATCCTCTAAACCATCGATTAGGTCAAGTTTGTACTCATCATCTTTAAAAAGCTCTAACGCTTCTGCTTTTGAGATCTCACGTCTGTAAATCTTTTTACCTTCTTTGCAGACTTTTTTCATCTCTTTTTCGATCGCTGCGATCACATCATCATTGACAGCAGTATCGCCAAGATCGATATCATAATAAAATCCTTCTTTTACAACAGGTCCTACCCAGAACTTTGCGTTCGGATATAAATGTTTTACTGCCTGTGCCATCACATGTGCACAGGAATGGTTGAGCGTATTCAGTCTCTCATCTTCTTTAAAATCTACCATGATCAATCTCCTTTTCCTGAACTAAAAAGTCCCTTATACAGACAACTTATCTGTATAAGGGACGAATAAACAATCTTTTATCCGCGGTTCCACCCCGTTTATCTCCATGTGGAAAATCACTCATTTTGATGATAACGGAATCACCGGACCGGATTAGGGCCGCTCAGAGATGGTCTTCCTGAAGTTCCATTTTAAGATACTCACACCAAAATGTATCTCTCTCTTTAAAATTTCCGATCAGTACTCTTCTCTTCAATGCGTTTCTTTGATTTTATTTCATAGAATGCATTCTGTCAAGTTTATTCTTTCGTACATCACACCTCAATATATGGATATTCGTGGAAATAATCCATGATCAGTTCCACCATCTCCACATTGATTTCTTTGACCAGCGGACATTCTGTGTAAACATCATATCCACCAGCACCGCTGTAACGGTAATTGTTGAGACAGATCGTAAATTTATCATCATCAAGAACCGGTTTTCCGTCCTTTGACACTCCCTCGATCCGGCTGCCGATTGGATTCTCCGGGTTGATCTTAAAATCCACACCCATATAGTAGTCGTAATTATAGTGCTCGACTTTCGGAATCAGGAAGCTGTCGGAAACACAGACATTTCCATCCTTATCATAAGCAAAATATTCCGCACTGCGCTCCATCACGGTCTTTAACTGTTTTCCGGTGATCTCACAGACCACGAGTGTATTCGGATATGGATATGTCGCAATAATATCGCGCGTGCTCACTTCACTGCGGAATCCGGCGATCTCATTGGCCAGACCGACCGATGAGAGCATTGCCCTGGAAAAATGAAGCTGGATGCGGTTTAAAAAGTCAGCGATCGGTGAGCCGTACAATGCCATTTTCACTTTCTCTTCCGGCAGGATCGCGCGGCTTAAATGACCGATCGGCTGGTTCAGCCATGCCTGCACCGCATTTTCTGTGGAACGATACTTGTCCGCAAGCACCGTTCCCTTTGCCGCGTCTGACTGACGCAGTTCGGAGCGGATACTTTTTTCATGATCTGTCATCGTAACCTCCAGATACTGATACTCCTTCGCATTATCACAAGGCTGTACCGTATAAGTACCGGATATATCCCTTCCCGTCACGGACATATGCTGATGTCCGGTCAGTAAAATATCAAAATCCAGTTCCTTACAGATACGGTATCCGACATTTTCAGTCGTCTGGGACAATGTCTCTCCGCTCTCTAAGTCGCACTCAAAACCGCCGTGATAGATGCAGATCGTAAGGTCTGTCTGTTCTTTCATCTGCGCAAGTGCATTTTTTGCTGCCTCAAAAGGATCCGTGATGTGAATTCCTTTTAAATTTTCTTCTTTTTCCCAGATATTAACATAATCGGTCACAATACCCACGATGCCGACACGCAGTCCGTTTTTCATCGTATGGAGTTTCCACGGAAACAATGTGTTTCCCGCTTCATCCGTAATATTCTGACAGACGCATACACCGTTGTTCCGGCTGCGGTATGCTGCCTGATATTCAAGCCCGTAATTAAAGTCATGATTGCCGAGTGTATAGTAATCATAACCACAGTCGTTCATGATATCGGCGATCACTTCCGGTGAGTCTGCCACCTGACGGCAGTAATATGCAAAGGCAGAACCCTGCAAAATATCACCGCCATCTAAGATCAGCGTATCCTCATCCTTCTTAAAATTCCCTGCACATCCGAACAAACCGACATTTTTTTCTGTCATATCCCCATAGGTCGTCGGGTAAAAATAACCGTGCACATCCGAGGTAAAATAGATTTTTAATTTTCTCTGCTGCATCTTTTAACCCCTCGCTAATTTTGTACGGATCTTTGAGGAGATGACTTCAATAATTAAGATCAGTACGATCAGTCCCGCAAGGATGGCGCCTACCTGGTTCCATTTGTATGCACTCATGGCAAAGATCAGCGGCGCACCGATACCACCGGCTCCAACCAGACCAAGTACAGTCGCATCTCTTAAGTTCATATCAAAACGATAGATCAGCGTGGACATAAAATCCGGGAAAAGCTGGGATAAGATACCGTAACGGATCTTCTGGAACATCGTACAGCCTGCTGCATCCAGTGACTCTAAGATCCTGGTATCCAGATCCTCGATACTCTCAATAAACATTTTACTGATCATACCGATCGAACAGAGTGACATGGTGAGCAGTCCGGCGAATGGTCCCGGTCCCGTCACACGGATAAACATAAGTCCATATACAAATGCCGGGATCGTACGGATCGCCATAATAAACACACGGAAGATCAGTGCAACCGGCTTTGGCATCAGATTTGCTGCCGCAAGGAAAGAAAGTGGAATAGATAATACTGCACCGACGATCGTTCCTAAGAATGCGATACACATGGTTTCCAGTAACAGATATGCCACTCCGGATGTAGAAAGGTCAAACAATAATCCGGTGTCTGGATGGAAAATACCACTGATGATCTTTCCTGCAACGGAAAGGCCGCTTCCGTTTGATCCGGTAGACTGGACCGTAGAGAGTGACCATGCAAGTAACGCTGCAACAATCAAAGCTACAATGATCTTTGCATACCAGGTTTTCGGTTCCTGCTCATACATTTTTTTGATTGATTCATTCATTTTGCCGGTTCCTCCTACGTTAATTTCTTTCTGATATAATGGCTGATCGCTTCAATGATAAGAACGGTGCCAAAGAGAACGATCAGGATCATTCCTACACTGTCATACTCGCGCCATCCGATCTTTTCATTTAAGATCAGTCCAAGTCCGCCTGCTCCAACATATCCCAGGATCGCTGCGTAACGCACATTTCCCTCGAAACAGAATAAGCATACAGACATGTATGCCGGCAGTACCTGCGGCATGATCGCAGAAATAAAGGAGTACGCCTTTCCTGCACCCATGGCTTCCATTGCCTCATAAGCTCCCATGTCGACCGTCTCGATCATCTCGTATAACTGTTTTCCGACATAAGCAAAAGTAAATACTGCGATTGCAAAGGTACCTGCCATGGTGCCAAGTCCCCAGATATAGGTTGCGATCAGGGCTGCAACCAGCGTCGGAATCGTACGCACGATACTTAAAAATACGCGGACCACACCGATCACAACTTTATTTTTAATCAGGTTGCTGGATGCTAAAATCGCAAAAGGAATCGCAAGCACTCCACCCACAAAAGAGCCGAGCAGAGACATTTTGATCGTATCAAAAAGTGGTTCCCAGATACTTGAGATGTAACCGACTTTCGGCGGGAACATCTGCGCTAAAATGTCAAAGAAAAACCGTATTCTCGTCACAAGTGTTGTCATGGAAAAACCTGTAACTTTCAAAGAGATAAATCTTGAGATAACGACCAGAATCATGATGAGCGGCGCGTGGGAACATTTTTCTTCCACAACTTTGCCGTTTGCAAGCACAAGTTTTTTCGGTTTAAATATTTTATCGTACAATCCCATTACGCTTCCTCCGTTTTCTCCGGAATCTTTCCTTCGTAAATTGTGTTTAACACGTCCTGTGTCACATTCTCGGAAGGTCCGTCATAGACGATCTTTCCGGCGCGGATTCCAATGATGCGGTCTGCATATTCAAGTGCTAATTCCACATGATGAATATTGATAAGGATAGAAATATTCATATCCTGATTAATTTTTCTGAAATCACTCATAACCTGTTTTGCCGTTACCGGGTCAAGTGCTGCAACCGGCTCATCTGCTAAGATGATCTCCGGATTCTGCGCAAGTGTACGCGCTAAAGCAACACGCTGCTGCTGCCCACCGGAAAGCTGGTCTGCACGGATATATGCTTTATCCAGAATACCGACTTTATCCAGACTCTCAAGTGCCTGCATTTTGTCTTCCTTTTTAAACACACCAAGCAGAACTCTCCAGAAAGGCATTTCCGGCACTTTTGCCATCAATACGTTACGGATTACTGTTGTTCGTGTGACAAGATTGAATGACTGGAAGATCATTCCGATCTTTCTGCGGAAAGTACGAAGCTCTTTTCCTTTTAAGTTCTTAACCTCTAATCCATCCACCGTCAGAGTTCCTGATGTGATGTCATGCATACGGTTGATCGTCCGCAATAACGTGGACTTTCCTGCACCGGAAAGACCGATGATCGCTACAAATTCACCCTGTTCGATCTTTAAATTGACATTATCCAGTCCCACTACCCCGTTCGGATATACCTTCGATACGTCCTTAAACTCGATCATAAATTTAAACCAAACCTTTCTTTTACCTGCTGTTTTTATGGTGTGTGTTTTTTATAGGTGTATACTCATTGAAAGGCTGCCGCAAAACCGGTTTCCCGGCTCTGCAGCAGCCCTCCTGCTGCCCGTCATACTGCCTGTTATTATTTCGTTGTTACTGTCCACTCCCTGTCAGACGTTCCAGTAACGATTAGTTTGCTGCACTTAATTCCTGGATCAGTTTCTGTGCTTCTCTCTCTTTATCATAATCAGAAGACTGTGCCGGCTCATATCCGTTGTGGCTGTAGATAGAGATAACTGCCTTACCTTCCTCTGTGTTACCGATATTGATGAGTGCTGTCTGGATTGCTGATTTTAAGCCGTCATCCATGATCGGAGATGTCTTGCTGACACAGACTGTATCATTGTAGATCGGATCTGTTACACCGATAACATTTGTCTCTTCCCAGATAGATTTTGTACGACCAAATTCACTTGTCCAGCTTTCTTCATAGTCACGTCTTGCATCTGCATAAGTTACAAGTACGTCGATCTGTCCGGAAGCAAGTCTTGCAAATGCACTTGCGTAGGAATCAGACTGTACTGCAGAAGAAAGATCTGTAATACCTTTCTGGTATTTATCCTGTAACCATAAAGCCGGGTAAATGTAACCTGCCGGTGAGGAGGAGGACATAACGCTCCAGTTTGCGCCGTTTAAATCATCCCAGGTAAGTTCTTCGCCGGAGTTAACTTTATCAGCAAGTTCCTGTCCTTTGTCAGAAGGACCTGCGATGAATAATGCACGGTAAGAAACTGCCTGTTTGTCAGTACCTTCTGTAGGCTGTCCGTCATTCCAGTCTGCAGGGTTGTCCGAATCTTTATTTAAACCATCTCTGGTTGCTGTTAAGATCACATCTGCTCCATCATCATAAAGTACATAGGTACCACCCGGAATAAATCCAACATCAGCAGTTCCTGCTGCAAGTGCCTCACCTACTGCCTCAAAAGTTGTACCAACGGTAATCTTTACTTCTCCGATATCATATCCTAAGCCTGCTAACTCTGTCTGCATTAAATTTGCAAGCGGCTCTGTTGCAGTTACGATCTCATCCGGATCTCTGGATGGAACGAAATATACGTTTAACGTATCGATCTTTACGTTATCAGCAGAAGCTGTCACGTCAGAACTTTCTGTTGCAGCTGCCGTATTATTTGTCGTATTGTTGTCTGCTGCGCTGCTGTTGTTTGATGTGCTGTTTCCACATCCTGCAAATGTACCCATGCATAATGCTGCTGCAAGTAACATAGCAATTTTTTTCTTCATAATGAAATGTTCTCCTCTCTCTCCTGCATCCATTCCCATGCAGGCGTGCACACTTTTGTTGTTGCTCTTTCAGGAATTGTCCAGCCAATGATCAGGCACTGTCTCCAAGTTCAAGCTTTGTTGGCAGATATACCTTCATCGTATCTTTCCTGCCATCTAAGATCCGCTCCAAAAGAAGCTTTATGGCAGTCGTCCATACGATATCCGGCAGCATGCGAAGACTTGTGTACGTCGGGTATTTTGTCGACAGTGTCTCAATATCGCGGTAAACCACAACCGCGACATCTTTCGGAATCCGGTACTTTAATTCTTTGATCGCTTCAAGAGCTCCCTCTGCAACCTCATCATTTCCCAGAATCAGAACCTCCGGCACGTCCTTCGTCAAAAGCATTTCCTTCGTAAGTGAATATCCACTTTCATGACTGATCTCTCCAACCTTAAAATAGTCTTCCCGATAACAGCCTTTTTTTTGCAGGATCTGCTTTAATCCATTCAGACGCCGTGCTCCGATACGCACCATATCATCTTCATAAATACCGCCAATATAGCCAATGCTGCGATACTCCTTCTCGTCCATCAGGTAATGCACCATATCGCTTAACCCCTGATCGTAATCCATAAGGATCTGATCAAACTCATAATCCTTCTTATCTGAATTAACAAACAGGATCTCCGTGCTCAGTGACCGCAAAAAGTCAACTTCCACTTCCGAGAACAAGCCAAATGCAATGATACCGTCCACCTGTTTTACTTCTCCATAAATCAGACGTAAAAAGGCGATATCTGCTTTCTGCGCAATACTTCCGGATAAGATATCCTCCGATGTAATGCTCACATCCGGTCTGTCTCTTCTTACGATATGCCAGTCCGCAACTCCGATGACGATCTGTCTGTCTCGTTTGGCATGACGCATCTTAGGCGGGACATATTTCAACTCATGAGCGATTTTAATTATCTGGTTTTTTACCTCAGGTGTCACAGATAATGTCTCATCCTGATTCAACACTCTCGACACCGTTGCCGCCGACACATGTGCCAGCTCTGCAATCTCTTTGATTGTTGCCATATAATCACGCCTTTCTTCTGCATTATATTTCACGATTTTTTAAATTTCAATAGCGTCGGTAAACTTTTACTAAATTTTTACTGGATTTTACATGACCTATACATTAGGCTTATAAATCGACGGTTTTTGACTTATAAAAAAGACCGGAAATGCCATTTTCTGACATCTCCGGTCCGTCCGCCTGTTTCTTCTCAACGGTAATTTGTCAGCATATCGTCCCTGCTTCGCATGATATGACGATACATTTCTTCCTTTGCAGCCGCTCCGTTTCTCTCACGAATCGCCTTCATGATGCGCTCATGCTCCTCGATCGACACCTTCGCATATTCCGCTTCCGTAATCATGCTGCCCATCGACAGCCCGTTCCACAATTCAGCAATCATATTTTCCATACGGCTGTTACCCGCCGCACTCCAGATCTCACTGTGGAATTCACGGTTCTGATCCGCGTACGCCGCGAAGTCGTTATTCTGAATGGACTCTGCAGCACACTCGTAGGACTCCTCAATCCGGGTAATATCCACCTCCGGCGCACAGCACATCTCTGCCGCAGCACTCTCTAAGATCGCGCGCAGCTGGTAATGCTCTCTGATATATGTCTCGTTAATCCCTAAAACGACCGCTCCCTTGTTGCGCTGAAGCTTAATCAGTCCGTCACGCGCAAGAATCTGGAACGCCTCACGCACCGGCATGACCGACACCTCCAGCTGATTCGCCACACTCTCTAACGTGACAGCCTCCCCTTCCTGCAGCTGGCGGGAGAGAATCGCCTTCCGAAGTTCCGCTGCCACCTTTTCTTTTGCCGACGGCATCTTAATCGGATGTAATCCATTCATTGATGTTTTCCTCTCTCTGTTACCACTCGTGCGGCAAGTTCCTCATAATACGGCTCCATCTGCGCTGCCGCCCCGCGCAGTTCGTCTGCACTGAGCTGTCTGCTTTTTACTTCCCGTTTCTGCCAGAAGCCGTCCTGCCATTCCGTTCCTTTGCGGTACTCTGCATCTGCGCTTCCCGTTTCCTGCCGCGGCAGGCTGATCGCAAAACGCACATAACACTCCACCGCATTCTTCAGGATATTCCGCACATAAGCATTGTCTGTCATCCCATAGATTCTGCGGTGAAATTCCAGTTCCGTCAGCGTCTCCTCCACAAAAATACCGGGATTCTCTCCCTGCTGCTCCGATGCTGCAAGATCGCAGAGCACACGGCGTTCAATATCGCCGATGATACCGTAAATCTCCCGGATATGTGCATCTGAAAAATCTGCCGTCACCACATGTCTGGTCGCAAGACGCACCGCGAGTCCCTGATGTTCAATGATCTGCAACGCCTCGCGCACAGGGATTCTCGATGCGCCGAGAAGCCCCGAGAGTTCCTCCTGCTTCAATGGCGTACCGCCCCGGATCGCTCCCGACAAGATCTGATCTGCCAGCTGATCTGCGATATAATCTGCTGTTCTCTTGTTCATCTGTATCTCCATACTGCAGCCGTACTCCTCTATCCTCTTAACAGAAGTTCTTTCTCCACAACTTTGCCGCTTCTGATATATATGCGCGGCACACGTTTACTCACCGCACAGGTGAGCTCGTAAGGAATCGTCCCGGCAAGTGCCGCAAGGTCATTGATGGAGTTCTGTTTTCCAAATACCTCGACCTCGCTTCCGACATCCACACCCATCTTTCCTGTCAGATCGATCATACACATGTCCATGCAGATCTTTCCCCGCTGCGGAGCCGATCCCTCTTTTGTCATCAGCGCACAGCGGTTGGAAAGGCAGCGGAAAAAGCCATCGGCATAGCCATAAGGAACCACACCGATCCGCGTGGTGTGCTCTGTCTTAAAAATACCGCCGTAGCTGATCGCCGTCCCTGCCGGATAGATCTTGATGGTGCTGACCGTCGTCTTTAACGTCATAACCGGCAAAAGCCCCAGCTCGTCCGCAAACTCCCCGTAGCCGTACAGAAGCAGCCCCGGACGCACCATATCCAGAAAGGTCTCCGGATATCTTGCAACCGCTCCGGTGTTCGCGCAGTGGCGGAGCGCAAATTTTCTTCCCAGACGCTTTTCGACTTCCTCAATCACGCGCATAAACAGTTCAAACTGATGCTCCGTGTACTTCTTACAGTCCTCGCCCGGCTCATCCGATACCGCAAAATGCGTAAAGATGCCCTCCGCATCCAGTCCGGGCAGAGAGCAGCCGTGGCAGATTCCCGCAACGCCCGTCTCAAAATGATCTCCGTCGCACAGATACCCCAGACGCGACATTCCGGTATCCACCTTGATGTGAATCTTTAGGGTGCCGCCGCATTTGACCGCCTCTTCGCTGTACTCAAGCGCTTTCGCCTCGCAGCTGACCGCCTGTGTAATGTGATACTCGATCAGCCTCGACACCTGCTCCTTCGGTGTGTGGCCGAGAATTAAAATCGGCATCGTAACATCGTTTAAACGCAACTCGACCGCCTCATCAATACTGCTGACCGCCAGATAGTCCGCACCAAGCTCCTGCAGCAGATGTGATACCTGTACGGAACCGTGTCCGTAGGCATCTGCCTTCACAACCCCCAGAAACTTTACATCCGCACCGATTCTCTCTCTCAATTTATGATAATTGTGTGCCAGGGCATCCAGATCAATCTCCGCCCAGGTACGTCTCAATGTCGACTCCATGCCGCACTGCCTCCCACTTCATTTCTTCTATATTTATACGAATACTATAATCCACGCGCCACATTTATGCAAATAAAAAGTTCCCTTCCATGCTTTGCCTTGATAAGTAATATTATAAGAAACACACTTGGGGATTTCATGTGGAAATACAGATGGAATATTCGGTTCAAAAAATATGGCATTTCTAACCAACCGAATGGTTGCATCTTCGATGATCCGTGTCTTTCCAAGTTTGGAGCACTCCACGGGTCATGTCCGCACTCCGGAAGACAATTTGTAGGACTTTTGTGTGTGTCCCTTATGGCACCTCTGAACAAAACATAACCGCGCGAAGCCGCTGTCTGAGTCGGCATCTG
>ERZ1027229.1119-NODE-1119-length-12646-cov-4.996903_pt1 | contig 12646 bp, 9 predicted proteins | sample MGYA00519245_ERZ1027229 | MGnify/ENA primary metagenome ERZ1027229 (study PRJEB26926, sample SAMN06164466) | human gut metagenome | biome: ENVO:00009003; feature: ENVO:2100002; material: ENVO:00002003 | host: Homo sapiens | place: USA | collected 2012 ...
CAGCGTCAGATGTGTATAAGAGACAGGCAGCCAAGTACAATACAGAACAAAATGTATAATTGAGATACCACAGCTCAAATCTCCTAAACAAAATTGCTTAATTCAGAGGGCGATTTGTGGAGTGGGAATAATCCGCGCCCCTTCCTTTCAAAGCGCGCAATTTCCCATCCCCTGTAAACCACAGTTTGCAGGCGGCACAATATATTTCACAGCAAACAAAAGCGTCACGGTACATTTTATTGTACTGTGACGCTTTTTCTATCTGCATCGGTTTGTGATTCCGTCTGTCGGATCTTTTTGTCTGCTATTCCATTCTGAATACAGGTTCGGAAGGATTATGCTTGCAAATCCTCATTAATCCACAATTTCTCCGGACGGGTATTTGACAGCTGATTTCAATTCGCCGCTTGTTTCGTCATAAACCAAAATATGCTTGTGTTCCACATGATTGTTACACTCCGGGCACATAAGAAATCCGCTATTAGGAGTATACAGCAGGTCACCATCATCATCTAAACTTATATGACCTGAGATCCCAGTATCATAAGGTTTGTTGTCTTTTACACCATACATAGGTTGCCAAAAGATGCCACCAGATCGAAAATGCGGAACATAATACCCTTTTCCATCGTATTCAATGTAATATTCTTTCATAACTTCATTTTCAACACAAAAATCAGTATCCTGAATATCTTCCCTTATTATAGTAAGTTCTCCTGTGGAAGAAATGTATAGAATTGCTTGTAATATATTATATGGATCAGTATCATATCCTGCGCCAAAAACAGGGCCGCAAACTGCAAAGGCCTCATATGTTCCATTGCCATCATAGTCATGATATTCAAAACTCCAAGTTCCGCCCGGGCCATAGTTTTGTTCATACCAAGTATCTGCAATTCTCTCCAGCTCTTCCTTTGAAAGCTGTGCAGCAGACGGCGATACAGAAGGCGCCGTATCGTACAAATAAACAGAAACCGGCAGAATGTCTTCTGTGGTACAGAGAATTGTAATTTTTCCGGTTGTCAGATCAATGGTCAGCTGATATTGTCTGCTTCCGCCGCTTTCTGAAAGAAGAATGATCCAGGTGTTGCCCTGCTTTGTGATGTTTCCTTCGTCAAGGGTGTATCCTGCCCAGTTGCTTGCAAGATAGCTGCGGACAGGTTTCAGCACATCCTCCTGTTTGTAGGAAACAATATTGGTGCCGTGGGAGGTGTTTTCCTCCTCTGATTTTTTGTTGAGGGGCAGAATGTGAAGAACATCATCCCAATCATAATAATAAAGTTCCTCTTCCATCAGCATCAAGAACTTCGCACCCGAAGTGTATTTTCCGGTAACATTTCCGTTCAGATCGCAGCTGTACACATTCCGGCCGTTTTCTTCGCTGCCATAATAATACAGCTGGCCGTTCATATAGTTGATGCAGCGGCTGTATGTGGAATTCAGCTGCTGTACATCAGAACCATCCAGATTCATGGAATACAGATACCGCGTGTCACGTTCTGCAAAGAAAATCTTGTCCTCTGCGATACAAAGGTCAGAGGCGTTGTACTTGCGGAGAATTCGGGATTCTGTGCCGTCCAGCTTCATGGAAAGAATCGCATACTGATCATTTTCATAGTTGACGTAGTAGATCACATCCTTATAGATCGTCATGTACCACAAATCTTCACAGCTTGCCAGGGATTCCAGATCGCTCCCGTCAAGGTTCATCCGATAGATGGTTCTCTTTTCCCCGTCCGTACAGGTAAAATAAAGTTTTTCCTGGTACAGCGTCAGCTCCTGCACATGCATGTTGCAGAGAACAGTCCTGCTGCCGGAGGACAAATCATAGGCAGTGACGCTGTTATCCGCTGCGGCATCTGCATAATAGATGGTATTCCCACTCAGATTCAGATAATATCCATAAAACTGCTCTGCAATTACATCGGCTGTGCCGTTTTGCGTCTGGTACAGCGTCCGGGTATTGGTGTCGCTATAGTAATAGCGTTCCCCGTCTGTACAGCAAATACCGGAGTTGACCAGATTGGAGGCGCCGCTGCTTTGAAATGACATTTCTGCTGTTGGTTCTGCGACGGCCTGCTCTTGTTTTGCTGGTTCCGTTGTTGTTTCTACAACGGAAGTTTGTGCGCTTTCTGTCGCGTCTGAATCCCGCTTATGCTTGACAGACGATTCCTCCTGGTTGCTGCATCCTGCTAATACCGCCATGAGTGCCACTAAAATCGGCACAATTCTCCCTTTTTTCATAATGTCTTTTTTCCTGCTTTCCTTTGCGTATTGTTAGAACCATATTTTCCGCATTACATGCTTTTGTTCCAAACAAATTATACCATATTCGGACAAAAGAATCAAGATCCTGCCATGAAATTTTGCATCAAAAGTGGAATACTGTAAAAAATATATCTAAGCAACCAATATCCCCGGCCTAGTTGAGAGATTTTTCAGTTTCCGATAAGGACACCATTTCTTCGTATTCCCCCTCTATTATGAGAAATACTCCGTTTCTGCCGGAAAGTCCAACGATAAGCAAACCATTCAGTTGGTCTGTCCGGGCATTCCTCATTCCGTTTGTGCTGATTGCTATTATCACATGAATTCTGGGCATTGTCATTGACCGCAGAAAAAGCAAAGCCTCTCTGCGGACGTTTTGCTGCAATCCGGCACGGACAGAAAATGTCTGTGTGAAATTTTCCGGCAGTGTATATTCTTTCCGGTTTTGCAGAAAATAAGTCTGAATCGCAGGAAAAAAACTGCGAAAAAACAAGGGAGGACTCCATAGATGAAAGCAACAGGAATTGTCAGACGCATTGATGATCTGGGACGGGTTGTCATTCCGAAAGAAATCCGCCGAACCATGCGAATCCGGGAAGGCGATCCCCTGGAAATCTACACCAACAATGACGGAGAGGTCATTTTCAAAAAATATTCCCCCATTGGAGAAATGGGGGAAAGCGCCGCACAGGTGGCAGAAATCATGCACCGGCTGGCAGGCTGTCCGGTGGCGGTATTCGACCGAGACCACGTGGTTTCTGTTTCCGGCGCAGCCAAAAAGGAATGGAACGCGCGCCGGGTTTCGCCGGAGCTGGAAGACCTGATGGAAAATCGGCGGCAGTATTTTGCCGAAGCCGGGCGGCCGGAGTTTCTGCCGGCAGAAGGCATGGAAAAATCTGCTATGGCCTGCATGCCGATTATCACCGCCGGAGATGTCACCGGAGCAGTGGCGTTTCTGGAAACTGAAAACGGCAGCAAAATCAACGACAGCCAGCGCAGTCTGATTCAGGCGGCATCCCAGTTTTTAGGCAAACAGCTGGAGAGCTAGACACACATTTTGCAGCCGACTCCGGACAAGGAAAAAGCGGACAGAATATTCTGTCCGCTTTTTTATCTCTTGGTGTTGTACGTACAGACATTTACTGCTGTACATCCTCCGTGAAGGCAGACAAGCCAGTGCCGCCATTTTCACCGTGATAGTTCACCTTAGCGTTGTCCTTCAGAACAAAGTCATACCGGCCTTCTACATACGGCGTGCCGCGGCCTGCAAAGCAATAGCTATATGCGCAAAGCATGTAGTATGCATCTGCAATGGCAATGGTGCCGTCTGCATCCACATCCAGCAGATTCAGCTGAACCGGTGTCAGGCTTAAAACCTGTTCCATATTCTCAGGTGTAACACCTGCGCACTGATAAGCATAATAGGAAAGCGCCCAATCTATGCTGGTCAGAGTTACAACCTTCATTTCTTTTTTGGTGTAATAATCGGTATACGATTCAGAATAGCCCAGCGGATACACTTCCTTGGCATGCAGCAGATCAGCATCTGTCTGATCGACAGTACCGTCTCCGTTGATATCAGCCAGTTTCAGTTGTTCTTCTGTCAGTGTATATGCATCATCTGCCAGATAACGGGAAATCATTGCAGTATCGTGTCCGGTGATGACACCATCCTGGTCAATATCTCCTGTTACGGCGGTTCCAGCAGCGCTTACCGGCAGTGCTGCCAGCATTGCACAAGCGATTGTTCCTGCGGAAAGCAGGGATAACATCTTTTTTCCCTTCATAAATATCAAATCCTTTCTTTTTTCCCTTGTATGTTTCATTGCAATTTTTTTCTTCCCTGGAAAAAAATGCAATTCCCTTACACATATTATATTAGTACATTTCTATTTTAAAATATATCATTTTAAATGTATAAAATGTAAATCATTGATTTTCATACTGCAATGATTCGACAGAACTGCCCTTTGGGAAAAATCTTACCCAAAAGGGACTACGATATCGCGAAGCAACAGCTGTATTTTAACGCCTGATTCACGCAGGCACTTCATGCAGATATCCCCCTCCGCATCTTTTAACCACACCGCAGATTTCCCGGAATATTCTGCACAATTCCTTTACAACGCATAAAAAATATGCTATACTATGGAAAAGGGACACTCGCAAAGCAGAATCCTTCCAGGTATTCTGCCCGTTTTGTGAAAGGGGTTATTCTCATGAATCTGAATCGCTGGAAAACCAAAATTTTTGCTGCGGCCGCTGTACTCACCGCTGCCGTGCTGGTACTCACCGGAAGCATTTCGTTCCCGGCCGCCGCGCCGCTGGAAGTCTCTGCGGCTTCCGTTGCATCCACCAGTCTGACGGATGCGCAGCTGCAAGCCTACGCAGACCAGGTGGCGGCCATCGTCAACCAGGAGCGGGAAAAGGTGGGGAAAAAGCCACTGTATGTGCTGCCGCGCCTGAACGGTGCCGCTTCTGTCCGCGCCGAAGAATGCGTGGAATCCTTTTCCCATACGCGCCCGGACGGCTCTTCCTTCAGCAGCATCCTGACCAGCGGCACCTATGCCGTCAACTGGACAGCCGCCGGTGAAAATATCGCCTGGGGACAGAGAACACCGGCTGCCGTTATGGATGCCTGGATGAATTCTGCCGGCCATAAAGCCAATATTCTCAGCGAAAAGTACGAGTTCGATTATATCGGCGTTGGTGTGGCAAAAGATTCCAGCGGCGTTTTATACTGGACGCAGAATTTCATCCGGTGCAGCGAGTCATTTTCCGATGCCTATCTGCCCACCTACCAGGAAGAAACTACCACAACCACGCAAATCACAACGTCAACTTCTACCACAACCACCACAGAAGCCACCGTTCCTGCAACAACAACCCAAACGGAAGAACCAACAGAAACCTGGCACTGGATTCACCTCAGCAATCTGAACCTGGAAGCCGGCGACACGGTAACAGTTCTCTTGTCCGAATCCGGGGAAAATGATGACTTTACGGCGGTCTGGTATCTGGACGATTCCAGCTCGGCTGACGGTTTCTATGAAGGAACTTTTTCAGGAGACCAACACTCCTTCTCCATTACCGTCCAGAAATCTGTTGATGACATCGACATTGCGGTGTACAGCATTCCCGATGTATGGTGCAGCACCTACCTGATCAGCAGACAGCAGCATGAAACAACCACCACACCGACCACGACCACAACCGAAACAACAACAACAACAACAACAACTACTACTACTACTACTACCACCACAATTCCCATTTCCTCTACAGCTCCGGTTACCACAACAGATCCGGGGCCGAGGCCTACCCTGAAATGTTTCCCCATCGATGATCTAAATGCCAAGGCAGGCGACACCATCACCATCACGCTCCGGGAAGACGGCTTTTATGACGATATGGATCTTATCTGGTTTTTCAATGACAGCATGACATCAGACGGAGCCGATTATGACCTGCAATTTGACGGCGACAGCTACATACTGGAAATCACGCCGGATGAAGATGTAGACAAACTGGAACTGTATGTGAATTCTCTCTGTGATGTTTCACTGGTACAATACAGCATCACACATCGCATGCAAACTGCCACTACTGTGACAACGTCCGCCACACAGACCACCACAACGACCCGGACAACTACCACAGAAGCCACAGAAAGCGATGGCATTTGCGGCGATATCAACCTGGACGGAAAAGTAAACCTCACGGATGCTGTTCTGCTCAACAAAACCGTAGCCGGAGCTGTCATCCTCTCCGAACAGGCACAGCGCAATGCAGACTGCTTCCGGGACGGAGAATGCAGCGGTATGGACGCCATTGCATTGATTCAGTTTCTGACGCATATTATTGATGCAATTCCGGTAAAGGAAGTATAACACATCCGCACATTCTTTATGAAAATTTGTCCGATTTCCCTGTGAAAGTTTTATTCGAAAGGAGCAGCCAATCATGCGAACCAGGCAGAAAGCAAAATTTCAGCAATACCGGCAGAAGCATGCCAAGCAGTGGCGATGTGCAGGTATTTTGCTGGGAATTGGTTTTGCTTATTATCTGCTAATCCAGTTCACTCCATTTCATCTCTTCTGCCTGTTCCAACGAATCACAAAGCTTGCCTGCCCCGGATGCGGCATCACCCATTTTCTTGTACGACTGCTGCATTTTGACATTCCCGGCGCTGTACAGGAAAACGTTGCTGTGGCAGGGCTGATCCTTCTCTGGGGGCCTTTGCTTTTCATCCGTGTTATCTGGCATCCGAAATGGCTGCAAAAAAATGGCCGGTTTGAACGGATTCTGGCTTATATCTGTGTGGTGCTGCTGCTTTTGTTTGGAATTCTCCGCAATCTGCCGGGAATGGAGTTCCTGCTGCCGTCTTCTATGCGTTAAATAGCCCTTGTTGACACACCCAAATGTACAAATACGCCATCCGCTTTTTTCGAGAAAGGCAAAACACGATGTGCCGACAGAATCTTCCCATCTGTTTCGATTTTTTGCACAAGAAAGAAAAATGATACTGCAAAAAGTATTGACAAATCGACAGTAGAATGCTATAATAAGGGTATAATTTTTTATGAAAAATGGAGGAGTAATTTTATGAATTGTCCCAAATGTGGCGCGAGCAACCCAAATGGCGGCGCTTTCTGCGCAAGCTGCGGTGCCCCGCTTCCTGCCGACACGCAGAGCACAGTACCGCCGACACAGCCCCAGTACACACAGATGCCCCCGACTGGCAACGGCATCCAGCAGAGAAATATTGCATTGTGCATCATTCTCTCCATTGTTACCTGCGGCATTTATGGTTGGTACTGGCTGTACACCATGACAGAAGATACCAACCGTCTTTCCAGAGATCCTGGCGCAACATCCGGCGGCATTGTTATTTTGCTGTCCATCGTTACCTGTGGTATTTACCTTTGGTACTGGATGTATAAGCGCGGCGAAATCCTGGATCGCGCAAAGGTTGAACGTGGTCTGCCTTCCAGCAATTCTGGTATCCTGTACATTATCCTGACATTCTTTGGTTTAGGGATTGTCTCTTATGCACTGATTCAGAATGAACTGAACAATCTGGCAACTGCATAAGATGCCGGCATATTCTGACTTATCCCGATAAAAAGAGACTGTAGTTTTTCAAGCTACAGTCTCTTTTCCTTTTCACCAAACTTGTCTGCTTCTATTTTGCATCAAAGGCCGCATTAAAGCGGCAGACCAAAACTCACCTGCAATGCATGATCCACCCGTGTCATAGACGGCACATCCAGTTCCCCCATCCGGTCTTTCAGCCGCCGTTTATCCAGAGTGCGAATTTGTTCCAGCAGCACAACGCTGTCCTTGGTCAGACCGCAGCTGGAGGCCTGCACGTCAATGTGCGTGGGCAGCTTTGCCTTATCCCGGCGGCTGGTGATCGCTGCTGCAATCACAGTCGGACTGTGCCGGTTTCCAATGTCGTTCTGTACAATAAGTACCGGCCGGATTCCGCCCTGTTCAGAGCCAACCACCGGGCTTAAATCTGCATAATAAATTTCGCCACGCTTCACCAGCATGGAGATCCCTCCTCTGTCCGAATTTCAAAAATCACTTTTCAGAATACAAAATCGCAGTGCAGCCAAACAAAACGGATGCAATTGCAGCCCGTCTGTGCTCTGCTTCGTGTGCTGTTAGTATGCCCTGTGCTTCGGCAGTTATACTTTGCGCTCTTGCTATCATCATATTCCGGACAAAGAAAAGAAGTTCCGTACAGACAAAACGCAAAAACGGCAGACAGCTGAAAGAAACTCTCAGCCGTCTGCCGTATCTGATTTTATGACTATCGCGAAATTATGCGACAGAATTTACAAACATATCGTAGATGCAGCGGATTGCCTGTTCAAAATCGGTACCCTTTACGGCAACGATAACATTCAACTCGCTAGAGCCCTGGTCGATCATGCGCACATTGATTCTGGCGTGTGCCAGTGCTGCGAAGATTCGTGCTGCAACACCCCGTGTCCGGCACATACCCCGTCCTACAACGGCAATCAGCGCGATATCGTCTTCTGCTTCCAGCATATCCGGCTGTACCGCCTTTACGATCTCGGTACGAATTTCTTCTTCCAGACCGTTCAGATGCTCCGAATCCACAATGACAGTCATAGAGTCAATGCTGGACGGCATGTGCTCCAACGGAATGCGGTGTTCGGCCAGAATATTCAGTACGTCCCGGCAGAAACCGATCTGGCTGTTCATCATATCCTTGTGAATGCTGATGGAGGTAAAGTTCTTCTTGCCGGCAATCCCGGTAATGGTGTAGGCAGAGAGTTCTTCCTCAGTGCTGTCCGGAACAATCATTGTGCCCGGCTCTTCCGGTGCATTGGTATTGCGAATGTTAATGGGAATACCAGCAGAGCGTACCGGGAAAATAGCGGCTTCATGCAGTACAGAGGCACCCATGTAGGAAAGCTCCCGCAGCTCTGTATAAGTAATGGTGCGGATTACAGCCGGGTGCTCTACGATTCTGGGATCTGCCACCAGGAAGCCGGAAACGTCTGTCCAGTTTTCATAGAGATCTGCCTTCACTGCACCGGCTACAATGGAACCGGTTACGTCGCTGCCGCCCCGGGAGAAGGTCTTGACATAGCCGTCTGCGCCGCAGCCATAGAAGCCGGGGATCACTGCATTGGGCATATCTTCCAGACGCTTCCGCAGGGTTGCTGCTGTCTTTTCATCATCCAGCGCGCCGTTCGGGCGGAAAAAAATCACTTCTGCCGCATCAATAAACGGGAAGCCCAGATAAGCCGCAATCACCTTGCCGTTCAGATATTCTCCGCGGCTGGCCGCATAGTCCTTGCCGGCACGCTTCCGGAAATTTTCTGCAATTACAGCGAATTCCTCTGCGAGGGACAATGTCATCCCCAGGCCGGAAATGATATCCTGATACCGTGCCTGGATAGCTTCCAGCTCTGCCTGGAAAGAAAGTCCCTGTTCTGCCAGAGCATAGCATGCATAGAGCATGTCTGTTACCTTGGTGTCTGCGGAAAAGCGCTTTCCCGGTGCAGAGGGCACTACATACCGCCGCTGAGGGTCTGCCTTTATGATTGCAGCAGCCTTTTGAATCTGATTGGCATCTGCCAGACTGCTTCCGCCGAATTTTACTACTTTTGTCGCCATAGCTGTATTATGAGATCAGGGTTTCGATCTCTCTCCTTACTAGAAATATTTGTGATCTTGTCAAAATCACAGAAAAAACAAGAGATTCTTGCAATACACGCCGTACCGTGTCATACTATATTAGTATATGCGTTTTTTCGGAAAAAATCAATCGGAAAAACCGACAAATTTTTCAGGACTTTTTTCTGTGCCTTTAGTGAATACGCCTGTACTCGTGGAACGGACACTATGAAGCAGCAAAAAGAGCAGCCGATTTTTCAGTCGACTGCTCTTTTTTTCTGTAATTTCAATTGATTTTCGTTCTGATTCCCGGTTCCGGGAACGCGCTTATTTTATGCATCCTGATATGGCAACACATCAATGATCTGTGTCAGGAACATCAGCAGGGTGATTGCATCACTGCCGTTTACTTCGCCATTTGCATTGCAGTCTGCATTGCGCCGTGCCTGATCATTCAGTGTAACCACGTCTGCCACCGCCTTGTTCAGCAGAACTGCATCCACCAGACCAACATTTCCATCCAGGTTGACATCTCCGTAAAGAATGCTGGAATCGGTTGTTCCGCTGCTGCTCGGCGTTGTTTCTGTTGCCGGCTCTATAGATGTTGCAGTTACATTTGAGGAGGTAACCGGCTTAGTAGTAGCAACCGTGCTTCCGGTTGTGGTAGTAGTGGTGGTTTTGGTTGTGGTAGTAGTGGTGGTTTTGGTTGTAGTAGTATTACTGGTTGTGTCAGTAGTAACCGGCTTCGGCGGATCACTGTTTTCCAGTGTTCCGACAACAATGCCGCATCCAACAGTGGACATATATACAGTACCAAAGGTGTTCATATCACCAACCAGATAGTTCCCGTTACCGGTACCGCCGTACAGGTGGTTCTGGTTAATCAGTACCCAACTCTTGCCGCAGTCGGTAGAACGATAAACGCCTTCCGGATCAGAATCTGCCGGCTTGCCATACATATACAGGGTGTACGGATCGCCAGCCTTTTCTGCTGCGCCGTAGCCCATGGTCTTGCAGTAGCTGACATTGTCCATCTTGGTGACGGTTTTGCCGTAGTCGGTTACCAGATATGCACCATAGTAACCTGCGGCAATGGCAAATGTGCCTTCATCCAGATAAGCGATACGGTACGCACCGTCACACTGGTCATACTGGCAGATCGTCTGGTTGTTCTTAAAGGTCTTGCCATAGTCATCACTGACCATCAGGATGTAACGAGCATCGGTGATATCAGCCTTCGGCTTGCTGTAGAAATAAGAGGAGTTGTAGTAATAGCCGTATGCATAGACATACTGCGGATTTTTTTCATCCACGCACATCCAGATGGTGCTGGACAAGCTGTCGCTGGTGGAAGCGGTGCTCCAGGTCTTGCCGAAGTCATCGGTGTAAGCAATCTTACCGCTGCTGCTGACCAGAATGCGGTAGGTGCCGTCCTCCAGCTGGTTGATGGCTGCCTTTGCGCCGGAGCACGGAATGTTCGGCAGCTCCTGCCATGTGGTGCCGTCTGTAGTGTAGTAGCCCTGTGCGCTGCCCTCTGCCAGACGTACCATCACGTCCGAATTTGACGGGCAGTATGCAATGCCGCCGGTAGAAGCAGTACCAGAAGTCAACTTAGACATGCTGGGAGACAACTGGGTTGCAGTGCCGTCTGCATTATGATAGAAACCATCATAGTCACCGATGACAGAAACCGGATCCTTGCCCGGTCTGCTGATGAAGTCCAGAGATACAACTTCTTCAATGCCGTCCGGTGCAAAGTAGATGTTGGGGCACTCTGCCCATGTGTCTTCACAGGTGAAAACGCCGTTACCGGAAACTACCCAGAACTGGTCGCTGTTCCGCGGATCCAGTGCGATACAGCCGGACCAGTGGATTGCCTTATCCCGAATCCAGCTGTGACCGCCGTCCTGCAAATAATTTGCAAGCAGCGGGCCATCCCAATATGCGGTGTTGCCCGGCGTGATCTCTGTCCAGGTCTCGCCGCCGTCCTCAGACTTGAAGAACCGGTCACCCCATGCAATGGCGTTGCGATCCCATGCATCTGCGGTCCAGGACTGGGAGTACCACTGTGCGCAGGTAGTTGCCACCAGCTTGTTGGCATCCTTCGGGTCACTTGTCACTGCGCCATAGCCCACATTCAGCTTTTTGGTATTGGTAACCACGCCTTCTGTCGGTGTGATGTCTTTCAATTCGTCCGTCTTGGGGTTATACTTGAATGCATAACCAGTGCCGCGGTCGAACATCAGGCCGTTGATATAGGTGATGAGCAGATTGCCGTCTGCGTCCAGATTGATTCTGGAGGGCATCTGCTCCGTGGGCAACTCTTCGCTCAGGGGCTTAAAGTCATCGCTTCCCACATCTGCCACATGGAGATTTTCCTTGCCCTTGACGGAAGTGCCGACGTAAACCTTTCCGCCTGTAATCTGAATGGTAGCAACACCGTTAACGCTGCCATATTCTGCATCTTCTACCGATCTTGCCATGTGATCTGTCCAGGTCGGCCACTTAATGCTGTATTCAAACAGTCCCAGCTTGTCATAGCCCATAACCGGACTCCAGGTGTCACCGCCGTCCTCACTCATAATGAGTGCAGAATCACCGGCAGTCACGTCACCGCCGCAGTAAATAATATTCGGATTGTCCGGATCCACTGCAATTGCCTCACCGGTCTGTCTGCCGTAGCCGTTACCGTGTACCTGAATCAAATCGGTAACATCGATTTCTTCAAAGGTCTCGCCGGCATCATGGGAACGGAAAATTGCTGTCCGTGCGTCGCTGAAATAGGCGCAGCCGCACAGCAGATACAGCGTGTCATCATCATTCGGATCCACACACATGGCATCCACGCTCAGGAAGCCCCGGTCTGCTTCGTTCAGGAAGCCCAGCAGCTGCACCCATTTTTTCTGTTCGTAGTCATAGCGATATGCGCCGCCCACGTCCGTTCGGGCATACATCTGATCGTCACCAGTAATAATACCGGAAACAAATCCGCCGCCGCCGATATTCAGTGTATCCCAATTCATGGAAGATTCCACGGATTCTGCCGCATTGGCAGCAAGCGGCGTAGTTACGCCGGCTGTTCCGATTCCAGTGCAGAGCAGTGCCGCCGCAGTCAGGACGGATAAAACTCTTTGCTTGTGATTCATGGAAAGTATTCCCCTTTCTGTATTCTGTAACAACTGTCTCTTATACACATCTGACGCTGCCGACGACTCCTTAC